>Ga0182024_10001490_pt1 | contig 60243 bp, 52 predicted proteins | sample P32metaG_FD_120480 | JGI IMG/M metagenome (GOLD analysis project Ga0182024, IMG submission 120480) | Permafrost microbial communities from Stordalen Mire, Sweden - P3-2 metaG (Illumina Assembly) | ecosystem: Environmental > Terrestrial > Soil > Wetlands > Permafrost | place: Sweden: Stordalen...
CGGCGCGTTACCCTTTTGTGTTTGGGCCATTAGGCATATAGGCGCTATCCTGAGGGCGTTGGAACGGATTGCAAACCAGCCTCTATGCTATTGAACGTTGCAATGTCGGCGATGAGCGCGGCTGAAGTTGTCCTCTGGGCTGCGCTCGCCATTCTTTTCTGGAGCAAGGGGCTCCATCGCCGGTTCCCGGCGATGGGCTATTACCTCGCGTTGCGCGCAATTTCGACACCAGCGCTGATGCTCGCACTGTACCTCGAGACCAAGCCGTGGGGAAGAGACATCCACGCCGGTCAAATCTACTATTTCGGATTTTTCGCGACCTACCTCGCGAGTACAGTCCTGCTGTTTTTCATCTGCATTGAGGTCTTCCGCTCGGCGCTGGCGGCGTTCCCTGGAATCGCGAAGCTGGCGATTGTGATCTTCCGCTGGGCGGCCGTGGTTTCGATTATTGTGAGCCTGACTTCAATTTCCTACGCGCACAAGGGACTTGTTCTCATCGCGGACGTTTGTTATGGGCTGATGCACTCCGTGAGCGTTCTTGAATTGTGCTTGCTCGCCTTTCTCTGCCTGAGCATGAATGCGTTGCGGCTGACTGTGCGCGATTTGTCCTTTGGCATCGCATTGGGCTTCGGCATGATGTCCTCGGCAGACTTTGTTCTTTCGTCGTTGATGTCGCGCGCCACTTCGCTTACCACTCCGCTGCAAATCGTTTACGAAGCGCTGATTCTCGCGACGCTGGCAGTTTGGATGGTTTACAGCATTATTCCGGAGCCGGCACGCAGGCCGGTATTGATGCCGGCAAGCTCGACCATCCATCGCTGGAACGAGATTGCTTCGGCGCTTGGCCATACGGGTACGCAGGTAGCCGTCCAGCAGCCTGCCACCAGCTTCTTCCTTTCGGATGTGGAGCGGGTGGTGGAGAAGGTGCTGGCACGGAACATGAAGGGCCGCGAATCGGAGATATAGAAAAGCAGGGACCAAGGGAACAAGAAAGCCTGGGACTAAGGAACTAGGGACTAGAAAGACGAAAGCCACGGCGAGTGCCGTGGCTTTTTAATTTGCAGCAAAATGCATTTGTATTCAATCCGGCGGCGCGAAACACATGCATTTGATGAGGCGGCGCAAAATTGGAATGGCGCCAAATGGAATGGCACCGAATGTCGAGACCGTGCCGACTACTCGGTAACGGGCTCGACGGAAGCGAAGCGGCCGCGGTTTCCGCGGTCAGTGAACTTGACGCGTCCTGAAATCTTGGCGAAGAGCGTGTCATCCGATCCAATGCCAACATTGGGGCCGGGCTTGATACGAGTGCCGCGTTGGCGGCTGATGATGGTGCCACCGGTGACTAACTGTCCGCCGAAGGCCTTTACGCCCAGGCGCTGCGCGTTTGAGTCGCGTCCGTTTGTGGAACTGCCTCCACCTTTTTTATGTGCCATGGTTCAATCCCTCAGGGGCTAAAGCCCCGTGCTTCCTTTTAGCTTCTTTCGGCAAGGCTAAAGCCGTGCCCATTTCAAAACGACGACGATTCGGGTTCGGCTACTTCTTCGCGGCGTCATACGTGACGCCGTCAGCCACGATGGCCTTGATGCGCACTTCGGTAAAGTTCTGCCGGTGACCCTGGAGCTTCTTGTATTGCTTCTTCCGCTTGAAGTGGAAGACGAGAATTTTTTCGCCGCGACCCTGGCCGATAACTTCGGCGGTGACCTTGGCAGAGGCGGGCTTGGCCAACGCTCCCGGCTCACCGGAAACGGCCAGCACTTCGCTGAATTCAATGGTTGGATTGCCCGACGGAACGCTTTCAATCTTCAAAACGTCGCCGGGAGAGACGCGATATTGCTTGCCTCCGGTGCGAATGACTGCGTACATAACAAATCCTCCAGCGCCATGGGTCCCAGGACGCAAACGCGAATCGTGTGCTCAATAGGGGCGGATACAGAACTCGAAACTGCACCGGGAGACAGACCAAGCCGCATCAGGCGGAGAGCCCGTCATTATCCCGCGCACCCAGCAACTGGGTGCATCGCCAAACTCTTCGATTTTATCGTTAAGCGAAGATCAGGTCAACGCAGAGGTAAGCGGAGCTAGCGGTGTTAGCGGAGTTGGCGGAGTTGGCGGAGTTAGCGAAGCTAGCGGAGTTGGTCGAGCCATTGGCATGGGATGAGTAGCGAGTGCGTGAAGTGCATGAAATTCGTAGCCGCTGACTGGCGCTGAACGGGCTTGCCGCGAAGTGTCTTTTCGGTCGAAAAAGGTCGATTTTAGGTCGAAAAAGGGCCGTTTTGGCTCGTTCTTGCTCATTTTTTCACCGAAAATTTCGAGTAATTACGCTGATGGCAAAGGAGTTAAGGCAACTTTGCACCAAACGAAGTGCACCTTTTTTCGCATCAAAGGTCGAATCGGGTCGGTGAAGGCGAATATATGACAAAGAACGGTCGCGAAAATGCGAGCTCGGCGAGGCGTGTTTTTCGAGTCGTGAAGCTCGGGAGCGACGATGGCCAGCTGAACGCACATGGTTTGATTATGCGGCGGAGTGCGGAAATAATCGGCAAAGTTGCGAGGAAGTTTTTGCGGAATGATTTCAGGGGGTTGCGGGGATTTGTAGCGCGGGGGGGGTTGACAGCAATTTACAGGTAACAGTGATGAGTAGCCCGTTTTTCATGCGGGAATCAGAGGGCGGCCGATTCCAGCCCCTATGAATCGCGGCAGACTCTACTTGCTCGCTGCAACGTGGAGGGGGACCTCGAAGGTTCCGAAGTGGCCGGAGGTGGGATCGTAGATGCCCACGCGGAGAGAGATGTCGCCTGCGGGCAAATCCAAAACTTGATGGATCTGAAGGCCCTTGCGGGAGGCTGCGTCCGTTGAGGCTTGATCGAGGCTGAGAGGCAGATCATTGACGGCCCAATTGAGGCGATTGCCGTCGTGGTCGTAGGCGATGGCGAGAGCGGCGACATGTCCCTGCAATGTGCCAGACGCGTTCTGCGTGAGGCCGATGGCGCCGAGAACAGCGGCGTAGTCGATGGCATAACGCGCGGCCCGGTTTTTCATTGCTGAATTCGTCCCAACAACTGGTCCACTGGGAGGGTTCCGATCGGGAGCTGCAACCCGCACATCAAAGATAATCTGGCTCGCTGCGGGCATACCGCGCTGCATCGCATCGAGGAAGATGGCGCGGCCGTCGCGCTTCGCGCCGTTCCCAGAGAGCATCGTTGCGTCGGCGTAGTAGCTACGCCGATAAAAGAGATCGGCCTTTTCGTGCGCGAGATGAACCTGAATGTTGCGCTGCGCGCCGTTGAAGTTTTCGTTTGCAGGAACGTAGGCCAGCGTGTAGTAGTTGGAGCCGTCGTCGATGGCATCGGCCATCGCCTCCTGCAAACCGTTGGAATCGTAGACGGCGCGGCCTCCGGTTTGTTGCGCGAGCGTGTCCATTGTGGCGTGCTCGGTTGCCCTTTCAAGAGACGCTTGTTGCGTAGCCGCCGGGGTAGGGCTCCCGCCGGGGCCGGTGGCCCCAAAAGCAGGAGTCATTGACGCAGTCGCGCCCATCGGCATCAACAGCACCCCGCGCGCATCCACTGGATAGAGCGCCACGCGAGCCTCGACGAGTAGGTCCACGGTTTCCTTTACCTCTTCATCAAAGGTCGCAATGGCCTGGGTATCGGAGTTTCCAAGAGGATCGATATGGGCCGCGAAAAACTGCAAAGGAAACGAGCCCGAAAACCAAACCAGATTCTTGCGTCCGGGAACGCCGCTCAAATACCGGGCAATCTGCTGCATCGCCTCCAGGGTCATGCCGACACGCATATTCGCCTGGTTGGCGTCGGCTTCGGCGTCGAAGTTATGAGTGTTCGCACTATCCTGCGCCGAGATTCCGGGATTGCCTGTCAGGCCTGCTACCTCGTTATTGAACGCATCGTCGAGAAGCAGCGACGCGGGCGAAGTAGCTTTGGCTTTCTCGAGGGTGGCAAGGAGCAGGCTCGAATCAGCCGTGAAGCCCTGCAGGAGCCGCAGCTGGTGTCCGAGCGCAAACACCGCGATGCGCCGGCCCGAAGGCAGTTTTTTCAGGTAGGAGATCATCTCGCGGCGGACATACTGCACGTCGGTGGGTGCGGTATTCAGCCCGTCGAGCAGAAGAACCGTGACCGAATCGGTGACATTAGCGGCAGGCAGATTGGTGTAGGTATTTGGCGGCAGGGCGGGCGGTGGGGCGGCGGGAGCATTCGCCACGTCGGCCTGGCCAGCGAAGTGAGGAGTGAAATAGCGGATGGTCTGCTGCGCTCCATCTTCATAGAGCGCGAAGTCGCTTTGCTGGAGGCCAGAGACTGGATGATTGCCTTTTCTAACCACCACATCGACGACGACGAGCCGCGAGCTGACCTTTATGTCGGGTTCGGGGTCTTTGGGTTTGTTGGGGGATGAGGGACCAGCGGGGCTCTGAGACAGAGATGAAACTGGGACAACCAGGAAGATCGCGGCAGACAGCAGAATTGAAATTATTCCACGCATAACCAAGTCCCCAATGATAACTCGGACTGGATCGTCGTGCGATTTGTTAGCGGCGCGACCCGATGATCGTGTTCCGATTTCGGCGCCTCGAATGCGAACGAACAGAGCTCAAGAATACGACCGCCTCCTCGCATACGTCCAAGCGGATTTCCTGGCACGGTGCCAATGAACCCAAGAGAAAATGCGCCTTGTATTGGTGCGAAAGCGGCTATTCTCCGTCTGATCTATTATCGAGAGGCTGTACGACGTTTCACGGCGAGGATACGCTCGTCAGCTTGTGTTTCCCTGATGCGTTTTCTGGAGGATCCAATGCGAAATACAACTGTGAAGATGATGATGCTAGCAGTTCTTATTCAGTTTGCGCTGGCCTGCGCAACGCGCAAGGCACAAGCGCAGGCGGGCGAGAGTCACAACTATGCGGCAATGGCTCCTGTGGATGCGTATTTGATGGCCGATGCGAATGCTGAAATTGCGCTCGCTCGCAGTGGTGCGCCGGCGTCGATTTCGGATGCCGCCGAAGTGATGGTGCTTGGACCGAACGGATACACGCCCGCTGCGGAAGGCACGAATGGCTTTTTGTGTATCGTCGAGCGAGGATGGGGAGCGGAAACCGATGATGCGGAGTTCTGGAATCCCAAAATACGGGCGCCAATTTGTTTTAATCCGGCGGCGGCGAGGAGTGTTGCAGATATCTATCTATTGAAAACAAAACTGGTGCTGGGAGGAAAGTCGAAGACGGAGATTGTTCGAGGACTCTCACTGGCCCTGGACAAGAAGGAGCTGCCTGAGCTGGAACGGGGAGCGATGTGCTACATGATGTCGAAGCAGCAATATCTGAACGACGTCGGCAAGAACTGGCATCCACACCTGATGTTTTTTGTTTCGGGCGACGCGACAAAGAGCTGGGGAGCTGATCTGCCGGGATCGCCGGTGATGGCGGCAGTTGCCCCGGAGGAACGAGTAACAACTTTCATGGCCTGGGTTGCGGAATGGTCTGACGGGACACCGGGGCCTGCGATGATGCACTGAGTGCGATTCGCGGGCGTTGGCAGGGTTCGGGCGTGGACGGGGCTCGAATCTGGGCGGGGGTTTGAATTGCCCTTTCAACAAGAAGAGAGATGAGGCGACAGGTTGGCAATCCATCGCGGCGTAAGACTTGGTTTGTGTCTGGCGGTGTTGTTGATTTTTCTGCCTGTGCTCGACGGCAGGATCGACGCGCAGCAGCTCGTAGGTCTGCGGTTAACAGACTACGTTGGCACATACGCGGATGCGCCCGGCCATACGCTTGAAATTGTGGATGGGGATGGTCTCTTCGCAGTCGTAGACGAGGCCAAGTACTCGCTGCGTCCGTCCGGGGTAGATCAGTTCGCGCCCATGGCCGGTCCGGCGATCTCATTTCAACGCGACGCAAACGGCGAGGTGACAGGATACGAGCAGGATGGCAAGTTCCATCTTCGCGTGTCTAATTCCGTGACGCCGGAAGCCGCTGCGCTGGCGTGGCCGCGGCCCTTAGGGCAGAATTCTCCGGCGGACTATAGCTACCAGGCGCCTGCCGACATGCATGACGGAATTGCGGTGGGCGATATTGCGCGCTCGGACTTAGGTGTGGGAGTAGCGGATGACCTCGTGCATTCAATTCTCGACGGCACATATAAGGATGTGCACAGCGTGCTGCTGTATCAGCACGGGAAGCTGGTGCTGGAGGAGTATTTTTACGGCTATAGTGTCGAGCGGCAGCACCAACTGCGATCTGCAACGAAGTCAGTCGTCAGCACGCTGGTGGGGATTGCGATTGATCGCGGGGCGCTGACGGGAGTTGACCAGCCGGTACTGCCGATGATGTTCTACACGAGCTATGAGCATCCCGATCCGCGCAAGGCGGCGATGACGCTGGGCAACTTTCTCAGCATGAGCTCGGGGCTGGATTGCAACGACCATAGTTCCACTTCGCCGGGGCGCGAGACGGAGATCGACGAACAGCCTGACTGGGTGAAGGCGACGCTCGATTTGCCGATGATCAACGACCCCGGTAGTGCGGGCTATTACTGCTCGGGCGGTGTTGCAGTCGCCGGGCGGCTGATTGAGAATGCGGTTCACATGAAGCTTCCGGAGTTTGCGCAGACTAATCTGTTTGGGCCGCTGGGGATTGCGCGCACGGACTGGACATGGAACTACGACCTGACCAATGATGACAAGGAATATTCGCAGATACACCTGCGCCCGCGCGACATGCTCAAGCTTGGGATTCTGCTGGCAGACGGCGGCCGCTGGCACGGGAAGCAGGTGCTCTCTGAATCGTGGGTGCGCGCAATGCTCGCCGAACATAGCCACGTTGACGGTGTGAGCTATGGCTATTTCTGGTGGCGCCATGCATTCGATGTGAAAACTGCGGCTGGCACGCAGCAGATTGTTGTTGCTGCGGCGCAAGGCAATGGCGGGCAAAAGATCTTCGTTCTGCCGCAGTACGATCTGGTGGCCGTGTTCACTGCGGGCGGGTACAACGCGGAGTCGACTCCGCCGAACACGATTATGGAGAAGATTATTCTGCCCAAATTGGCGGGAATGAAGCCCACGCGATGAGTTAAGCATATTTAATTCAATCATTTAGGTCAGAGTTAGGGTTGGTCTACGGCAGCGTGGAGGAATTTGCTTGACATCGATTACTCTAAAATATAGAGTGCTCTTCACATGAAGGCAAGAGTTAGCCAACACGGAGTAGGAGTAGAGAACGGAAATGATGACGAGTGTGCAAAAGACAGGGACGGCGCTCAAAGTTGACGGGCTGGTAAAGCGGTTCGGCGATTTGACGGCGGTGGATGGGGTGAGCCTGACGGTGCGCGCGGGCGAGTGCCTGGGTTTGCTGGGGCCGAACGGGGCGGGAAAGAGCACGTTGATCCGGAGCATGGTGGGGCGCGTGCATCAGGACAGCGGACACGTGACGGTGATGGGCAAGGTGGCGGGATCGACGGAGGCGCGGATGGCGCTGGGCTGGGTTCCGCAGGAGCTGTCGATTTATCCGCGGATTACTTGCAGGGAAAATCTGGGATCGTTTGGGCGGTACTACGGGCTGAAGGGACAGGAATTGAAAAGCGCGATTGCGTGGTGCCTGAATTGGGCGGCGCTTGAAGAGAAGCAGGACGATGTGGCGAAGACTTTGTCGGGCGGAATGAAGCGGAGGCTGAACATGGCGGCGGGGATGATTCACCGGCCCAAGGTGGTGCTGTTCGACGAGCCGACGGTGGGAGTCGATCCGCAGTCGCGCAATCGAATTTTTGAAATGATCGAGGCGCTGCGGGATGCGGGGACGGCGATTGTGTATACGACGCACTACATGGAAGAGGCGGAGCGGCTGTGCGACCGGATCGCGATTATCGATCACGGAAAGATTATTGCGGAAGGGACGAATGAAGAACTGGTGGAGAGGACGTTTGGAAGACGAAGCCAGGTGCTGGCGCGGTTCGCCGGAGAGACGGCGGCGATTGAAGCGTGGGCGGCGCGGCACGGCGGGCGAGTGAAGGCAGAGACGGCGGAGTTCACGATTGAGCAGGCGGGAGAGATTGCTCCGCTGCTGGACGACGCGACGAAGGCGGGGTTGGAGCTTGAGGATTTGACGCTGCGGCGGCCGAATCTGGAGTCAGTATTTTTGCACCTGACAGGAAGGGAGTTACGAGATTGATTTTTCAAGTTGCAAGGACGGCATTGATTGCATTGAGACGGGATCGCGGCGCGATGGTGTTGAGCTTCGTGTTGCCGCTGGCGTTTTTCTCGATCTTCGCGACGATTTTCGGCAGACAACACGACTCCACACCCAAAGTGACGCTAATTGTGGTGGACCAGGATCAGAGCCAGGCTTCGCAAGCGCTGGTGAAGGGGTTGGAGAACGAGTCGTCGTTGGTGGTGATGACGAAACCTGCCTCGGAGAAAAAGAATGCGCCGACGGCGGATTACACGGCCGCGACCGCGGAGGCCGCGGTGAAGGCGGGCGACGCGCCGGTGGCGCTGATTATTCCGGCGGGATTTGGACAGCACCCAATTGCGTTTGGGCCGGGGGCGGGAGGAAGCATTCTGCAATTGTTGAACGACCAGAGCGACATGATCGCTCCGCAGATTGTGGTGGGGCTGTTGCAGAAGGTGGCGATGACATCGATGCCATCGGCAATGGCGGATGAGGGGATGAAATACGCCGATGAGTACGTGGGCGGATTTACGCCGGCGCAGAAGGCGAAGGTGGACGAGGGGCTGGAGGCGCTGCGGAAGTTGGAGGCGGATGGAAAGACCGGGACCGGGAGCGGAGACGCAGGGAACGGGAGCTCTGACAGCGGGAGTTCGGGGAGTGGGGCAAATTCAACCGGCGCGGGAATTGTGGCGGTGAACGTGCGCGCGGTGGTGGGCGAGAACAAGAAGAGTCCGATGATTTCGTTTTACGCGGCGGCGATTGGAGTGATGTTTCTAATGTTCACGGCGAGTGGTTCGGCGGGAGCGCTGCTGGACGAAGCGGAGAGCGGAACGCTGGAGCGGGTGCTGAGCACGCGCGTAACGATGACCAAGCTGCTGGCGGGAAAGCTGGTGTTCAATACAGGGCTGGCGTTTGTGCAACTGGTGGCGATGTTTCTGTGGGGATGGGCGGTGTTCAAGCTGGATTTCTTCAGCCATCTGCCGGGGTTTGCGGTGATGGGGTTGTGCACGGCGTTCGCGGTGGCGGCGTTCGGGATGCTGCTGGCGAGCGCATGCCAGACGAGAGCGCAGCTGGGAGCACTGTCGACGCTAGTGATTTTGATTATGTCGTCGGTGGGCGGGAGCATGTTTCCGCGGTTCCTGATGCCGGAGAGCATGCAGAAGGCGGGGCTGCTGACGATCAACGCGTGGGCGATCGACGGATTCACGAAGGTGTTCTGGCGGGATTTGCCGGTGATGGATTTGTGGCCACAGGTGTCGGTACTGTTGGGAGTTGGGGTGGTGCTGTTTGTGATTGCGCGGAGAGTGGCGAGACGGTGGGAGTACGCGTAAGGCAGGGACTAAGGGACTAAGGGACTAAGGAAACACGAAATCGATGGAAAACGAAGAGGAATTTTATGAGCGCTGAAAAAGTGGAGTTGACGGAGCGGCTGGAACTGATTGAGAGCATGATCGTCGAGGGACGGCGAAGCACAACGAGATGGGGATGGTCGATTGTGCTGTGGGGAGTGGCGTTCTACGTGGCGATCGCGTGGTCTTCAGGGATGTTTGGCGGGCCGATCTGGGGCCAACACTACATGGCGTGGCCGGTGACGATGGTCGCCACGTGGCTGCTGAGCTGGGGCCTGGCGGTGCGGATGCGCAAAAGCGCAAAGACACCTATGACGACGATGGGGCGGGCGATTATCTCCATCTGGGCGGCGATGGGTATTTCGATGTTCGCGCTGCTGTTTCCGCTGGGGCTGAGCGGCAGGGCTGACCAGCAGGTGATCGTGGCCGTGGTGGCGACTCTGCTGGGCACAGCAAACGCCGCGAGCGGAATGCTGCTGAAGTGGAAGGCGCAGATTGGAAGCGCAGTGGTTTGGTGGCTGGCGTCGGCGGCGTCTCTGTTTGGCACCGAAACCCAAAGCCTGATTGCGTTTCTGGCGGCGATTTTCATCTGCCAGATTGTGTTCGGAATCTACGCGATGATCCTGGAGTCGCGCGAGCAGCGGCGGCAAGGGGCGGTAAATGCCTGAGCTGCCGGAGTTGAATCCTGTGATTCACGGGAAGCTGCGGCTGGCTGTCCTCTCGCTGCTTATGGGAGTGGACGAGGCGGAGTTTACGTGGCTGCGAGAAAAGACCGGCTCGACGGATGGGAACCTTGGCGCGCAGTTGATGAAGCTGGAAGAAGCCGGGTATGTGGCGATGAAGAAGCAGTTTGTGCTGCGCAAGCCGCAGACGCTCTACCGGATGACGGAGAAGGGCCGCGCGGCGCTGGGCGAATACGTGGATGCGCTGAAGCAGTTGCTGGGTGCGGCAATTTGATGGACGCGCGCCGAGGCCAGGAATCGTGCGAAGAGATTTGGAATGTAGATCAAAACAGATCCCTCACGGCCAGTTCTCTTCCCCGACAAAAAATCGAATCGGAGCGTGAAATGAGCGAGGCAGGCGGGATTCTTGGCCCCAGTGGACCGGATTTGCTGGTTCGCATGCGAGGCAGAGCGGTTGGCGCAATCGTCTGCGCCGGGTTTGGCGCCTATGCGATGTATTGGTGGGTCGAGGCTGCGATTGAGGGCGAACAAAGATGGTGGTTTGGTGCGATCGTGGTGGTTGCGGCCGTTCTTGTGGTTTGGGGGATTGCTAATCTTGTCGCGCTGCGTCATGCGCCTAAAGTTGTTTTGGATAAACGGCTGGCGAGATTTTACAGAATTGGGTACGCGCTGATCGTCGCGACGGAAGGCGCCGCGATTTCTGTTGGAGGGCCGATCCTGGGCCACTTCCATCGGCCAGACCTCTATGGACAATGGATCGGTGCGATCGTGGGAATTCACTTTTTCCCTCTCGGCAAACTCTTCAAAATACCTCTTTATTATTGGACGGGCGCGGCGATTTCCCTGGCCGCTTTTGGTGCGCTGCTGATTTCTGCGGACGCACTCCGTTCTGCGATAACGGCGGGAGGAACGGGGATTGCGTTGTGGATCACGGCGGTGGTGATTCTGAGCGAGAATCTGGAGAGAGTAGCGGCGAAGACTGCAGTTGCCGTTGGGCCGGGTGAATGACTGCAATGGATTGACCGCTTGTACATCGTGGATCTGGTTCAGATGGCAGGAGCGGAGGGGGATTCGAGCAACTTTCGGACGCGCTGCATAATGCTGAGGTAGTAGGCGAGATTGTGGATCGAGTTGAGCGTGGCGGAAAGCGGCTCGCCGGCCTGCACGAGATGGCGCAAATAGGCGCGCGAGTAGCGGCGGCAGACGGGGCATGAACAGGCGGGATCGGGCGGTGACTGGTCTTCAGCAAATTGTTTGTTCTTGATGTTGAGGCGGCCTTCGCTGGTGAAGAGCAAGGCGTGGCGAGCTGCGCGAGTGGGCAGGACGCAATCCATCATGTCGACGCCGAGGCGAGCGTACTGCTCGATTTCGTCGGGGTAGCCGACCCCCATGACGTAGCGCGGCTTGTCTTTAGGCAACAGCGGCAAGACTTCCGCAATCATTTCAAGTGTCAGGTCGCGTGGCTCGCCGACCGAGAGGCCGCCGATGGCGTAGCCGTCGAAGTCCATTTCAACGAGGCGCTCGGCACATTGGCGGCGGAGATCGCGATGCATGCCGCCTTGGACGATGCCGAAGAGGGATTGGGTGTAAGGTTCGGTGGTATCCCACCCTAAGCGCGAAGAGCCGCGCTTAGGATGGGGCACCCCTTGTTTGTGCTGAAATTCGTCGCGCCAGGGAACTTCGTGACGATGAGCGCGAAAGTGACTGAGCGAGCGTTGTGCCCAGGCCATGGTGAGGCGGAGGCTTTCTTCGGCGCGGGCGCGATCGGCTGGATACTCAGTGCACTCGTCAAAACTCATTACAAAGTCGGCGCCGAGAGCGATTTGAACATCGATGGAGTGCTCGGGTGTGAAGAAGTGCGAGCTGCCGTCGAGGTGAGAGCGGAATTGGACGCCATCGTCAGTAACTTTGCGGAGCGAGCTGAGGGAGAAGACCTGAAAGCCGCCGGAGTCAGTGAGGAGGGCGCGCGGCCAACTCATGAATTTGTGAAGGCCGCCCATGCGGCGGATTGCTTCGTGGCCGGGGCGGAGATAGAGATGGTAGGTGTTGCCGAGGATGATTTCCGCGCCGAGGGATTCGAGCGTGTCCTGCGGGACGGCTTTGACAGTGCCCTGCGTGCCGACGGGCATGAAGACGGGGGTTTCTACGGTTTGATGGGGCAGGAGGAGACGGCCGCGACGGCCGCCGGTGGGGGATTCGGCGAGAATCTGGAATTCGAAGCTCACTGTTGAATTCTATCGGGCGTTTCGAGATGGACGCGCTGCGAACCGGCTATTTGCCATCGCGGCCGAGGTGAATAAGGAATCCAACGCGAGCGGTGCGGGGCTGGCCGAGCGTAGTGGTGGGAGTTTTGGAAACCTCGATGGAACGGTTGAAGAGATTTTCGCCCGCGGCGAAGATTTCGATTTGAGGGCGCTTGCCGAAGTTGTGCGAAGCGTAGGCGTCGAGGCGAAAGTAGCCGTGGAGGAGATTGGCGTTGGCGTCGTCGTCAAACTGGCGGCCGCTAAGGCGGCTTTCAAGGCTGATGGTTCCGAGAGACGGGCGAGACGCGCGCAGATTAAGCGTGGCCATGTTGCGGGCGACTTCAGGAATCCAATTGCCGAGATCCTGCGTGCCGCGCGAGACGACGGCGTGGGCGTATTGGTAGCCGCCGTCAACTGCAAGCCAGGAGCGGGGAGCAAGTTCGTAGTCGAGTGAAATGCCGCGGCTTTCGATCTGGCCGAGATTCTCGCGCGTAAGTGTGGTAGCAGTTTGAGTGAGGGCGACAATGGGCCTGTTGACCTGCGTGAGGAAGTAGCTGGCACGAATGCTGCCCCAGGAACGCTGGGCGGCGAGGCCTGCTTCCCATCCGGTGGCGCGCTCGCTGAGTAGTGCGCCGTTGGGAAAGGTAGTTTTGCTGCCGACAGTTGTTGTGCGGTAGAGCTCGTTCGGCGTGGGAGCGCGAAAGGCGCGAAATCCCGAAGCCGTTAGGGCCCAGTGCTCGGAGAGCTTGCGCGAGAGGCCGAGGCGCGGGTCAAAGATTCGCTCATCGCGCTGCGGCGGCTGGGTCGCGGTGGGCAACCATGTTGATCCGTTCCACCGCGTTTCGTGGCTGTCGTAATTTTGAAACCAGTCCATGCGGGATGAGGCGACGAGCGTCCAGGCTTTGTGCACCCACATGGCTTCAACGTAGGCGGCGGAGTCGCGCTGATGGTCGGCGAGGTTCGTGAGCGCGGCGGTGCTGCCGTCTGTTTGCTCGCGGTCCCAGACGCGGACGTCGTGCGCATCGGCTCCGGCAACGAGCAGAAGGCCTGTGCCGAAGGGCTGGCTCCAATGCGCGGACGCGCCGAGCTCGTTGTCGGGGACGTAGGAGAAGCGCGTTGGGGTTTCGCCGCAGCGAAAAGTGCATGCCGCGTCGCCGAAGTTGGGCAGATTCGAAATGCTCGAGAAGGTCTGGCGATATCGCTCGTCCGATCCGTAGAGACGGAGGGCGACGTCGGTGCCGCGGGCATTTTGCCAGTCGGCACCCGTCGAGTAGCGAATGAGGCGAGTGGCGTTGCGCTGGTAGGGAGTCCCGTTGTGGCGAAGCTCGTTGAATCCGGTGGCGCGCGCGAAGAGCTTGAGATTGCGGAAGTCGCGGCCAGCAAGGACAAGTGCGTTCTGGCTGTGAACATTGCTGGCGACGTCGACCGGGCCGCGCTGGGACGGGCTCTCCTGAATGTAGCCGTCGGTGCCAATGAGGCCGCCGGCGGCGAGAAGGTTCCACGGACCGTGATGGGCGGCGCCGAGGAGGCTGTTGTCGTATGTGCCCTCGCCGCCGAACGTGGAGCTGAGCTCGGCAAGGTTGGTGGAAGGGAGTGCAGGAATAATGTTGACCACGCCGCCGATGGCGCTCGAGCCGTAGAGGTCGCTCGCGCCGCCGCGGACGAGCTCGACGGATTGGATGGAGAGCTCGGGCTGCTCCTGCCAGTGAATCCAACCGCCGAGCGGGTCGTTGAGCGGGACATCGTCTTCGGTGACGAGCGTGCGGCTAGCGGAAGTGGAACCGAGGGCGCGAAGGCTGATTCCCTGCGAAGTGGGATTGGCGACGAGCGAGCTGGAGCGGCGAAACAGCTCGACGCCGGGAAGCTGGCGGAGCTGATCGTCGAACGTGATGCCAGCGGTGCTGCGCAGCGACTCGGTGGAGAACAGGCGGGTGGTGACGGGACTTTCCAAATTGCCGAGCGGGGCACGATAGGCGGTGACGGTGACCTGTTCGGGTTTGGCGACCGGTTTGGTGAGGGGGGCGGGTTGCGCGGGCGGATTCGGCTGGGATGCTGGCGACGATTGCTGCGGCGTTTGGGCGAGCATCGCGGACGAGATCGACACCTCCGCGATCGACGCTGCAACAAGCAGAGCGAGCGCGCGAATGATCGATTTGAAAGTGGACCGCAGCATGAGTTGTGTACTCAAGGTTAAAAAACAGGCTACTCAACCATTGTGAGACAGAGGGACGGTTTTGAGACGGCGGAAGTTAGCGAGCGGGTCGCAGCGGTGAGTGTTATATTCCGTTGCAGTTGAGAGGGGATTGCCAAAATGGATGGCGCGTTGCGGGCGAGGAGGGATGCGAGGTGAGTCCGCGAAGGTATCCCGCAATGGGCGTGCAGGCAAAACGCAAGGCGGACGGCTTGAAGGGACAGGTGTATGTGAGCAGCCCGACGGCGGACCTGGTAGCGGTGCGCTGGCAAAAGGAAGATGAGACGGGCACGCTGCTGTATGACGTCGAGCAATTTTCGTGCGAATGGGAAGCGGTGAGAGCAGGCGGCGCGAAGTGGAGGGTGCGCGCGGGGGCGATTGCGATTGTCGCGTTGTGCGGAATCGGGTTCTACGTAGGGCTGCGAGCATGGGAGTCGACGCGGACGAGTCGGGTGGCGGCCGCAGCGCGACAACAGCCGGGCGTGGACGGTAGATCGCCGAGTGACGACGGGGGCGCGGCTGCAAAGGTTTGCTCGATGGGTGCGGATGAATATTTAAGATCCGTTGCGGGCGACAGGTTTAGATGGTTATACGGAGCCACTCCGGATGGAAAGTTCCGCGAAGAAGTGACGGCGAACGCAGCGCCGGGCATCACGACGAGCGTTGCAGACAAGTTGCTGATTGAAGACTCGAACGGCGTGTTCAAGCGGGTTGAACTTGTTTGCAGCTACGAAAGTGGGGAAAATAAGGTTCTTCGCTACTGGATTGCGAACGGCGGCGAGTAAAGCGCGAAGTTAACGTGACCTGTCGCGGCGTTCCAGATGTGCGTCGTATCATTCGAAATCTCAAAATGCAGGTCCTTCGACTCCGTTTGGCCGAGAATCCGGCCAAACTCCGCTCAGGATGACTACTTACTCAGGGTAGAGATTTCTGGGGTAGGACGCCAGTGGATGTTCGAGGATCAGGGTTGAGGCAGAGCTGCATGCACGCTGGGCGCCACGGCGGAGTGCGCAACTGTTGCTGGCGCGGGCGCGTAGCCACTGAGCGCGGCACGCACTTGCTTTGGCGCGGCAGCGACTGGTGACGCTGGAGCCTGCTGCGGCGTGAACTGGGTTGTGACGGAACTTGTGGAAGGAGGCTGGGCGTATGTCTTTGGCGCCATCACGACTGGTTGCGTAGCCGCCGAGGGCATGGGTGCAGAACTACCGCGCCGGACCGGCTTAGAAGTTGAGGCGGTAGGCGAGGTGGTGACCGCGGAGTGCGTGGGCACGGAGACTGTGGCGTGCAGTGGCTTAGCGGCGGGCGGGGCGGGCAAAACGGCGATGGGGGAGGGCTTGGGAATTGTTGCCGATGCCTGCATGGACCGCGAAGTGGACGCAGGATCTGTTGCGGACGTTGGAGTGTTCGGGGAGTGGTCCGAAGCGACCGGGCTCGGAGCGGGATCAGCGCTCTCAGTCGGCGGCGGAACAGACAACTCGGTGGTCGAATTGAAATCAGTCGTATGAGATGCCGGAGACAAAACTTCGGTAAGACGGAGTACGCCTACGAAGCTCATGACAAGGATGACCGCGGCCGCCGGGACCCAGAGCATTACGGTGCCGGCGGTAGCCGGTAGCAGATGCAGAATGCGCAGCTTCGTCCGCTGCCAGAATTTTTTCCCGGCGGGCTGATCTGACGTCTGGTCAGACGCTGCCGCGACGTGGTCGCTGGGTTGCGGAGTTAACTGAAGGCCTAGAAATTCTTTGCGCTTCCTGAGCCGCTGAGCAGTTTGATCGACGGAAGCCGCCACGGGGACGGCTGAAGCGGATACGGCTGAAACAGATACGGCAGGCTGGGCCGCGATGGGGTCGCCTGATTGCGGAGTCAAATGAAGGCCGACGAATTCGTTGCGCTTTCTTGATTGCTCGGGCGCCTGACTGACGGCGGCCCCTGCAGAAACGGGGGCAGGAGGCGCGAACGATTCTCTTGATGGCGGCACAAGCTGCAGGGCGCTGATGACTTTGGCCACCATTGTAATGTCGACTTCTTTAGATTTGAGCTTGCAGCACTGGGTGAGGGCGTTAAAGCACAGGTTGTTGATGATGCGAGGAGTGCCTTGGCTGGCTTGCGCGATCAACCTCATCGCACCCTCAGTAAACAGCGGTGCCCCGAGATAGCCCGCCATTTTGACCCTGTAGTTGATGTATCCGATCGTTTCCTCGATGGAAAGCGATTTGATGTGGCAGACGGTGGAGATGCGCTGGCGAAGTTGCAGGAGAGAACTTTGCAGGAGCTTGTCAGAGAGCTGGGGCTGGCCAGAGAGGACGACTTGAATGAGCTTGCCCTTGGAGGATTCAAAGTTGGTAAGGAGGCGAACGCGCTCCAGCACTGCATCGGAGAGATTCTGGGCTTCGTCGATGACAATTACAAATTTGCGTCCCGCCAGATTATCTTCAACGAGGACGTCGCTTAGCTGATCGTGCATCTCCGCGCTACTTTGCGCGGGAACAATACCGAGGTCGCGCAGGATGTAAGCGACGAACTCGCGCGGCTCGCATGTGGAATCCATGTCGAAGAGAAATACGACGCGGGCGGTTTCGCGGATTTCTTCAAGGAAGCGGAACAGGAGCGTTGTCTTGCCCATTCCCGGGGGCGCAATCATGGCGGTGAAGCCGCGGTTGCTGGAGAAGCCTGACTGGAGCGCTTCAAGCGCCTCGCGATGCGTTTGGCTGAGAAACAAGCGTCGCGGATCGGGGCTGACACCGAACGGTTCGTCTTTGAGTCCGAAATACTGCAACAGCATGAAACTAACCTCCGCCATGCGCCAGTGCGGCAAGCGCCAAAGTGCCTGCCGAGTGCAGCAAGCTAGCGAAGCGCACTGAACATTGGACCTATCTTATCCGGTAAAACACATCAACATATGGGCACAGAACCAAGCCGGTTACCTGTATTGGTGGGTTTGGCGCGATTGGGGAGGAGGGTTGGATTTATGTGGTGGGCCAGAGTGGCGATTGGGTGAGGGTAATGGCGGGGTCAGAAGGAGAGTCAGCCGGCGCGAGATTGACGAGGAGCTGTGCTGCGGTGAGGCCGGAACGCGGATCGCGAAGAGTGGGAGCGATTTCGGTGAGGGGTACGAGAACGAAAGCGCGCTGCGCAAGCCGGGGATGAGGAATTTCGAGGCCGGGCTGAGAAAGGATGAGATCGCCGTAAAGGAGAATGTCGAGGTCGAGGGTGCGGGGGCCGTTGGAGACCGCGGCGGCGCGATCACGACCGAAAAGGCGCTCGATGAAAAGGAGTGCGGCAAGGAGGGTGCGCGGAGCGAGCGCAGTGTCAAGGACGACAACGGCATTAAGGAAGCGGGGTTGATTTGCGAGGCCGACGGGGGCAGTGGAATAGAGAGACGAACGCGCGGTGATGCGTCCGATGGACGCAAGTTGCGGAAGGGCAGCGGCGAGCGTGGCGTCGGGATGGCCGGCGAGGCTGGGAAGGTTGCCGCCGAGAGCGATGTAGGCGAGGGGCATGCTGGTATGAGAGTAGCAAGTTTGCAAGTCAGCCGCGCTTCGTGCGTATTGGCGAGTTTGCGGATTGGCTGCGACGAAAGTGGGCAAAAGAAACGGCCACGAAGGATTTCCACATCAAGATTTGAGTGGGTCGAGACGTTGTTCTCATCTGAAGAGGGGTAGGACACAGATTCCAAAACTGTGGAGGCGACGATGTTTGTAGTGATGGGTATTACGGGCAATGTGGGTGGGGTGGTAGCGAACAGTTTGCTGGCGGCGGGACGAAAAGTGCGCGCCGTGGTACGCGATGAGCGGAAAGGCGACCCGTGGAAGCGGAAGGGATGCGAGATTGCGTTGGCCGATATTCACGACGCCGAGTCGCTGACGAAGGCATTCGCGGGGGCCGAGGGCGTGTTCGCGATGGCGCCGCCAGTTTTCGATCCAAAGCCGGGGTTCCCGGAGGCGAGATCGATGGCTGCGGCGTTGCGGGCGGCGCTGGAGGCGGCGAAGCCTGGGCGAGTGGTGTATCTATCGACCATCGGCGCACAGGCCACGCGGGAGAATCTGCTAACGCAGCACACGATCATCGAAAAGGAGCTGAATGGAGCGGGGGTACCGATTACTTTTCTGCGGCCGGGTTGGTTTATGGAAAACTTTGCGTGGGACGTGGCTCCGGCGCGCGATATGGGTGTCATTCCGAGTTTTCTGTACCCGCTGGACAAGGTCTTTCCTATGGTGGCGACGGAAGATATTGGGCGCGTGGCGGCGGAACTGCTCGAGGAGACGTGGGCGGGCGTAAGAGTGGTCGAGTTGGAGGGTCCGCGACGCGTGAGCCCGAACGAGGTAGCGGCGACCTTCGGCAGATTGTTGGGCAAGCCGGTCAAGATGGAGTTGGCGCCACACGAGAAGTGGGAGGAATCGTTCCGGGCGCAGGGGATGACAAATCCTTTGCCGCGTGTCCAGATGCTGGATGGATTCAACGAGGGATGGATCGATTTCGAAGGCGGCGCCGCGGGAACGCTGAAGGGGAAGGTGGAACTGGAGACGGTGCTGAAGAAGTTGATCGAGGAGAAGTGAGCCGAGTTAGATTACCCACGCTTTTCGTCGCGGCGAAGCGCGCCGGGAAAGGATGGTGCAACCGCCTGCCGAGGTGTTGATCTGGTAGCATCGGTGTTCGGAGAAATGCATATGGACACATTGAGCAGCGCGGGACTTGGGGCCCGGCGCAATGAAGATATTGCGCTGGACTTGATGAAGTTTGTGGCAGGAACGGCGGGAGTTGGCAAGGCGGCAGTGGGCTCGACCGGATTTGCCGGAGCAGGCGGGGCCAAGCCGGACGAGCACGTGAACCAATTGCTGGCGCTCTACAGCCGGTGCCTGAAGGCGGTTGAAGGCAAAGGGGCTGAAAAATAGCGGGCGAAAAACAATTGCGCGTGGCAGTCGTGGGGGCGGGAGCTTTCGGACGTAACCACCTGCGCGTGCTGCGCGAACTGGAGGCCGCGAGCGAGGGTGTGGCCCTGGCGGCGGTGGTTGATCCGGATGCGGCGAGGGCGGAAGAGGCGACGAAGCAGTATGGGATTCCTGTCTTCGCGACGATTGAGGAATTGCTGAGCGCGGATTTGAAGCTGGATGCGGCGATTGTGGCCGTGCCGACCGAGAAACATCACGAGGTGGCTGCGGCACTGCTTGAGGCAGGGCTGGATCTGCTGGTAGAGAAGCCTCTGGCGGCGAATCTTGCTGACGCAGACGACTTGATTGCGCGCGCGGAGCGGGGCGGGCGGATTTTGCAGCCCGGCCATCTGGAGCGGTTTAACCCGGCGGTACTGGCGGTGGAACCGAATCTGAAGCGGCCAATGTTTTTTGAGGCGCACCGGCTGAGTGTGTTTACGCCGCGAGCGCTGGACGTGGACGTGGTTCTGGATCTGATGATCCACGATCTGGATATTGTGCTGATATTTGCGGATTCGGCAGTACGCGAAGTGCGCGCGGTGGGGCTGCCGATTTTGTCTCCCAAGGTGGACATTGCGAATGTGCGCGTGGAGTTTGAGTCCGGGTGCGTGGCGAACTTTACGGCGTCGCGGGTTTCGACGGAGCGGGTGAGGAAGCTGAGGTTCTTTGAGCCGCGGCAGTATGTGTCGATTGATTACGCGAGACGGGATGTGCTGGTGATTCGGGTAGACAGCGGGGTTAGCGGAGTTGGCGGCGTTGGCGGCGTTAGGACCCCACCCAAGCAGAGCTTGGATGGGGCACCCCAGATCTCGGGAGAACTGGCGGAGGCGGCGACTGAGTTTTTGGCGACGGGAAAACTCGATTCAGCCGTGATTCAGAAGTTGCTGGCGTCGGGCCAGGTTCCTGCGACGCTGGCGATGAAGATTGCTGCCGCGAAGAACAATCCAGAGAAACTGAAGGAGATTGCGAAGGGATTGGCCGGGCCGCAGGATGGATCGAAGGATGGGGCTGGTCCGGGGCTTAGCTTTGTGAAGCCGGAAGTAAAGGAAGGCGAGCCGCTGCGGTTAGAGATTCTTTCATTCCTCGAGGCGGTGCGGGCGCGGCGTGAGCCCAAGGTGACGGCGCGGCAAGGACGCGCGGCGCTGGAACTGGCGCTGACGATTCAGGCAACGATGGCGGCTCATGCGGAGCGAGCGGGGCTGGGGGATTTCTTTAAGAAGTAGTTCATAGTTCGTAGTTCACAGTCGGGAGTTGTCAGTCGTCACTCCGCTGCGTACAGACGAGCACAGACACGCGCGCTATGCGTTGAAGCTGGCGCAGCGTCGAGTGAGAACATGCCGTTGTAAAACGCTTTTTCAGGTGCGAGCGCGTGTTGACAGCGGTTGTTGCGCTATTTAGAGTTGGCCGCTGAGGGGCGAGGAATTTTGAGCCCCGAACGATTGCTGGTTGCAAAAGAGAAAGACTTAACAGAAATGATTCATAGGGAGATGATTTCGATGCGTGGAATGCGGATGGTGGCGGGAGTGTTGCTGGGGCTTGGCACGGCGGCAATGACGTGGGGACAAAGTGCAGAGAAGCCGGCGTATTTGAATCCGAGTTTGCCTGCGGAGCAGCGCGCGGCGGACTTGGTGCATCGGATGACGCTCCCAGAGAAGGCGAGCCAGCTGGTGAATCAGGCGCGGCCGATTCCGCGACTGGGCGTGAAGGGTTACGACTGGTGGAGCGAGGCGCTGCACGGCGTGGCGGTGGTGGGGACGACGGAGTTCCCCGAGCCGATTGGGCTAGCGTCGACATTCGACACAGCGAAGATCCATGAGATGGCCGTTGATATTGGGACTGAGGCGCGGGTGGTTTATGAGCAATCGGCGGCGGCGAATGACGGGGACAGCCTGATCTTCCACGGGCTGGATTTCTGGGCGCCGAATCTGAACATCTTTCGCGATCCGCGATGGGGCCGCGGGCAGGAGACGTACGGCGAGGATCCGTTTTTGACGGCGCGAATGGGCGTGGCGTTTGTGACCGGTATGCAGGGCGACGATCCAAATCACTACCGCGTGATTTCTACGCCTAAGCATTTTGCCGTGCACTCCGGGCCGGAGCCGACGCGGCACTTTGCTGATGTGGACGTGAACAAGCACGACGAACTGGACACGTACCTGCCAGCGTTTCGCGCGGCCGTGACAGAGGGCAAAGCGGACAGCGTGATGTGCGCGTACAACGGCATCAAAGGACAGCCGGCCTGCGCAAATGAATTCCTGTTGCAAGATCAGTTGCGCGGGAAGTGGGGATTTAATGGCTACGTAGTTTCGGATTGCGGCGCGGTGCGCGACATTTTTGAGGGGCACCGCTTCGAGCCGACACAGGCACAGGCCTCGGCAATCAGCCTGCAGCGCGGGATGGACAACGAGTGCATCGACTTTAGAGCCAAGGTGACGGACGATCACGATTACAAGCCGTATATCGATGCGGTGAATGCCGGATATCTAAAGGAGAGCGAAATTGATACGGCGGTCATCCGGCTGTTTACGGCGCGGATGAAGCTTGGGCTGTTCGATTCGCCGGAGGCGACACCCTACGCGAAGACGGATGCGAGCGAACTGGACAGCGCGGCGCACCGGGCGCTGGCGCTTAAGCTGGCGAACGAGTCGATGGTGCTGTTGAAGAACGACGGCGTGCTGCCGCTGAAGACGACGGGACGAAAAATACTTGTGGTGGGACCGCTGGCGGAACAGACGCGGGTGCTGCTGGGGAATTACAACGGGATTCCGACGCACACGGTTTCGATTCTGGACGGGCTGAAGAAAGAGTTTGCGGGCGACACGGTTACTTTCACGGCGGGGACGGGATATCTGAGCAAGGAAGCTTTTCCGGTGCCGGCTGAGGCGTTGAGCGTGGATGGAAAGCCGGGAGTGAAGGCGACCTACTTAAACGAGAACATTGTGAGCTTTGCGAGTGCGCAGACCTACGCGACGCAAGGGCTGGCGACGCGGATTGAGCCGGGGATCGATATTGAAGCGCAACCGGTGCCCGACGTGGCAGCGAACGTTGATCCGCTGACGGTGAAGTGGGAGTCGACTCTTACAGCGAAGGAGACGGCGGACTACAACCTGGGAGTTGAGACTGACGGATTCTTCCGCGTATTCCTGGATGGCAGACCGGTGGTGATGGCGAACTATCCGCATGGCGTGGAGACGATCACGGGCAAAGTTCACATGGAAGCTGGCAAGGCGTATCCGCTGAGGGTGGAGTATCAGAGGACAGGGAAAGCTCCGCTGCACCTGAAGCTGATGTGGAGCAAGATCGACCAGAGTATGGACCCGGCAGTGGTGGCGGCGGCGAAGGATGCGGATGTGGTTGTTGCAGTGGTGGGCATTACCAGCCAACTTGAAGGCGAAGAAATGAACGTGAGCGAGCCGGGCTTTCAAGGGGGCGACCGAACCAGCCTGGATTTGCCGAAGCCGGAGGATGATTTGCTGAAAGGCGTGGCGTCGGCAGGAAAGCCGCTGGTTGTTGTGCTAACGAACGGAAGCGCGCTGGCGGTGAACTGGGCCAACGATCATGCGAATGCGATTGTGGACGCGTGGTATCCCGGCGAAGAGGGCGGGAATGCGGTGGCGGAGACGCTCTCAGGCGCGAACAATCCGGCGGGACGGTTGCCGGTGACTTTTTACAAAGGTGTCGACCAACTGCCGAATTTCGAGGACTACTCGATGAAGTCGAGGACTTACCGGTACTTCACGGGGAAGCCGCTGTTTCCGTTCGGTTATGGGCTAAGCTACACGACGTTTGCGTATAGCGGGCTCAACTTTCCGTCTGGGACGGTGAATGCAGGAGATCCGGCGGTGGTGGAAGCGACCGTGACGAACACCGGATCGCGCGCGGGCGATGAAGTTGCGGAGCTTTACCTGAAGTTTCCCGATGTTCCAGGCGCGCCGCGACTGGCGCTGCGGGGATTTGAGCGCGTGCATCTGGAGCCGGGAGCGTCAACGAAGGTGCACTTTGAACTGAAGCCGCGCGACTTGAGCATGGTGACGGATCTGGGCGCGCTGATTGAGGCCGAAGGCGCGTACACGGTGAGCGTAGGCGGCGGACAGCCGGGGACCGGCACGCCGGGTGTGACCGGGACGCTGACGGTAAAGGGAACGGTCGCGATTCCGGAATAGATTCTTGAAATCCTGCAGGGGCGGCGCTTTCACGAGATGAAGGCGCCGCTTTTTTTGTGCGCGTGGCGGAAGGGCGACGGTGGAAAACAGGCGAAGAAAGAGGCGCATCCGGTACCATAGAAAATGGTGCTTCGAAGAGGATGAGCCTGAAAGCAAAGCTGGAAGCTGTCATTTATGCCGCCGAGGAGCCGGTAACGCTGGCTCAACTGTCCGGACTGTTTGCCGATGAGGCTCTGGAGTGGAAAGCGGCGCGCGTTGCGGAGGGTGCGGCTGAGAGCGTCGCGCTGCCGCTGCTGAACGAGGCGTTTCCGCATCTGGCGCTGGAGACGGTTGGAGACGGCGGGGCGAGTGCGGCGAATGGCACTGAAGACAGTGCCGAGGCTGGCGCTGGCGATGAAGTGGCTGCCGAAGTTGAGGCAAAGCGCGCCGCTAAGGTGCGCGAGCGCGAGGCGCGAAGCACAGTCAAGCAAGTGCTGGATGAGTTGGTTGCCGAGTACGCCGCAGATGGACGGGGCATCGAGATCCGCGAGATTGCAGGCGGGTACCGGATGGGAACCAAGCCGCAATGCCACGACGCGGTGCGATTGTTTGTGAAGAGCCTGAAGCCGGCGCTGAAGCTGTCATTGCCGGCGCTGGAAACCCTGGCCGTGATTGCCTACAAGCAGCCGGTGACCGCGCCGGAGGTGAATGAGATTCGCGGTGTGGATTCGTCGGCGGTGTTCGGGTCGCTGCTGGCGCGGAAGCTGATTGTGACGGCGGGCCGCAAGCCGGTCGTGGGGCGGCCGATTCTGTATAAGACGACGCGGGAGTTTCTGCTGCGATTTGGACTGAAGGATGTTTCGGAACTGCCGTCGATGGAAGAGTTCGAGAAGATGGCGGCGAGCGAGTTGGACGATGAGGCGGCCGGAGCCGGAGATGAGACGGCGGACGCGGCGGCAGAGTTCGATCCGGATTTAAGCGCAGAGACGGAAGAGGCGGCGAGCGAAGAGGCCGCGGAAACAAACAGCTACGAGGACGCCCAGGAAAAAGAAAAAACCGCGGGCGGCCCGGAGTAAGAAGAAACAGAGGCAGTTCCCCATGAAAAAAGATTCGAAGTTGAAGGCGAAATCAAGCGCGAAATCGCCGGCGGCCAAGCGCGCGCCAAAAAGCGCGGTGAAGAGCGCGAAGGCCACGAGTTTGGGTAAAGGTGTGGGCGCAAGCAAAGGCCGGAGCGCGAAGGCCACGAGTTTGGGTAAAGGTGTGGGCGCAAGCAAAGCCCGGAGCGCGAAGGCCAAGACGGTTGCGGTGAAGACGAAGACGCCGGCGGCTGGGATCGAGATTGTCGAGATCAAAACGGCGAAGCCGGCAGTGAAGAGCGCGACGAAGGCAAAGAAGCCGGTGGCGGAGATTAACGAAGCCGGCGCGAAGACTGGAGAACGCAGGATCAATCTTCTGGAAAAGGCTGAGGATGCGTCAGGGTTTCGGATTAATGAGCCGGTGCTGGATCCGATCGGAGACGTGATCAGCGGGGAGGCGCGGACGTACCTGGGCGATCCTGAATCGCAGGGCCGGGTAGAGATGGACGCGTACCGCGAGGAGACTGAGGATTCGGCAGTCGATGGAACTCTCGAAGACGGGCCGGGGCTGGCGGCGGCGAGCGGAGCGGATGCGGCTGCCGGCGTCGATGATGACGAGGACGAAGACGACACACGGAGAGATACGGCTGCGGCGAAGCGTCCGCCGGCGAAGCTGGAGCGGTTGCAGAAAATTTTGTCGCAAGCGGGAGTTGCGAGTAGGCGGCACGCTGAAGAGATGATCGTCGCCGGCCGTGTGATTGTGAATGGGAAGGTAGTGACGCAACTGGGAAGCAAGGCCGATGCAGGGCGCGACCACATCCGCGTGGACGGCAAGCTGCTGAAAGGCGCAGAGCGGCACCGGTATTTCATGCTGAACAAGCCGAAGGGCTACGTGACGACGGTGAGCGATCCCGAGGGGCGGCCGACGGTGATGGAGTTCTTTGCCAAGACACCGGAGCGGCTTTATCCAGTGGGCCGGCTGGACTACCAGAGCGAAGGCCTGCTGCTAATGACGAACGACGGCGAACTGGCGAACCTGCTGACGAAAGCCGGATCGGGCGTGGAAAAGGTCTACTTGGTGAAGGTGGCCGGACAACCGAGCGAAGAGGAACTGGAACGGCTGCGCGGCGGCGTGACGATCGAAAAGGGCGAGGCGGGGTCAACGCGGGTGCGGACGGCGCCGGCGCGGATCAGGCTGGTGCGAGTAGGCGAGAATCCGTGGTACGAAGTGGTGCTGACAGAGGGACGGAACCGTGAGCTGCGAAAGATGTTTGCGGCTATTGGACATTTCGCGGAGAAGATTCGGCGCGTGGAATATGGGCCGATCGTGCTGGACGTGGAGCCCGGCAATCTGCGCGAACTGACTGAGCCTGAGGTGAAGGCACTGCGACTGACGGCGGAGGGCAAGCTGAAACCGCGGCGCCCGAAGTTGGACATTTCGTTGTTGCCCAAGGAAGCGGGACGGGGGCCGGCAAAGCGCGCGTACAGCAGGGACCAAGGGAGCAAGGGATCCCGGCAGGGAACAGGGGAACGAGACAGCAGAGGAGCGGGAGATCGAGGGTTCGATAGACCGCGAGGCGAGCGTCCGAGGTTCGAAAAACGAGCGGGTGGGCCGCCGAGAACAAGCTCGGGATTTGGCGCGCGACCGAGCAGGCCGTTTGGAGCGAAGCCAGGTTTTGGTGCAAGGCCCGGATTTGGCGGCGGACGCGACGGCGGTTCGGAGAGAAGCGCAGAACGGAGCGAGCGGCCAAGATTCGACAAGCGGGCTGGCGGGTCGCCGAGAACAGGTTCAGGTTTTGGCGCGCGACCGAGCAGACCGTTTGGGGCGAAGCCGGGGTTTGGAGCGAGGCCTGGATTTGGGGGCGGACGCGAGGGCGCTGAAAACAGGGACCAAGGGAACCAGGGAACGAGAGACCGAGGATTCGAGAGGCCTCGAAACGAGCGGCCAGCGTTCGGCGGCGCAGTGCGAGGCGGCGAGCGGAAAGAATGGAAGCCGCGCGAGGGGACGACGGGCCGATTTGAAGGAGCTGCGAAGAGGCCTTTTCGCCCGCAAGGTGAGCGGCCGTTTTCAAAACCGGGCAGCGGACCTGTGAAGCGGTTTGACAGCGGGCGAGACCCGAGCCGGCGCACTGGGAGCAAGGCGAGATGGGTGCCGAGGCCTGATCGCGCGCGGAGTGAAGAAGGGCGTGGGCAGACTGGGAGTGGAGACAGGCCTGCTGCAGGATTCGAAAAGAAGCGCTGGGAGGTAAGACCTGAGACGTCGACAGGAGCTGGACGGGCAAAACCCTCGTTCGGCGCGCGGTCGGGCGGAGCGGGTGCGCGACCGTCATTCGGTGCGCAGTCCGACTCGGGAAGAATGAGACCTGCTTTTGGGGCGAGACCTGGCGGCAGCGCGAGGCCGGGTTCATCCTCAAGGCCGGGCAAGCCGGGCGGATTTGCAAAGCCTGGCGGCTTTTCGAGGCCCAGCGGCTCTTCTAGACCGGGTGGATTTTCGAAAACTGGCAAGCCGGGCGGTGGCGGGAGTCGAGGCGGTTCGCGGTTTGGGGGAAAGCGGCCTGGCGGGCGTTAAATTTCAGGGCTTGCGAATTTGGAATTGAAGCGAAGTGGTATCTCTGGTCTCATCCGCCGCGGCGGAGCGACCTGGGAAGCCGCGAGAAAACTCAGGATTGATTTGCACCAAGTAAGTGGAGGGCTTTGCATTGGCTAATAAATTTGGCACGGATATTTTGATTCAGGCGCCGGACCCGAAGGCTGCGGCTGCGTTTTACGTGGAGCAATTGGGGTTCAAAATTACGGGCGAAGATCACAATATGGTCAGCCTGCATGGAAAGCGCGTGAACCTTTTCATCGAGGAGGGACCGGCGGCGGGGCCAGTTCTGGAAGTGACGGTTGAGAACGTGGAAGAAGCGAAGGTGCGGCTCGTGGCCAGCGGGTGCGAGATCGTGAAGGATGAGCCGGAGTTTCCGCGGTGCTATGTGAAGGACCCGTACGGCCTGATTTACAACTTGACGGCGTAAGCGCTCGCCCAGGCAGACCGCTCAAGATTCGCGCTGGCGGAAGCGGCGCATGCGGCCGACGAGCGATGCGGGGCCGCTGACGTTGAGGCGGACGAGATTGCCTTCGTATTCGCGCGAATGGACGATCATTCCGGCATCAATAGCTGCCAGGACAGCGCCCTCGTGCTGAGGAATGCGAAGCTCAGCTTCGACGATGGGGTCGGAGTGAAGCGCGGCGTCGATTGCTGCGAGCAGAGCCGGAATGCCTTCGCCGGTAAGGGCAGACACTGGCACTCCCGTGACGGCGTCACCGGCGCCGTGGGCGCTTTCAACCTTTGGATTAGAGTTGGCGCGAGAAATTAGCGCGGCGCGCTCGTCTTCGGGAAGCAAATCAATCTTATTGAGAATTTCGATTCGGGGCTTGGAGAGCGAATCAAGCTCGCCGAGAACTTTTTCGACTTGTGCCTTTTGTTCGGCGCCATATGCGGATGAGGCGTCGCGAATGTGGAGGAGAACCTCGGCCTGAGCGACTTCTTCAAGCGTGGCGCGGAAGCTGGTGACGAGCGTGTGAGGCAGGTTGCGGATGAAGCCGACAGTGTCAGATAGGAGAACGCAGCGACGGCTTGGCAACTCGATGGCGCGGAGTTTGGGATCGAGCGTGGCGAACATGCGCGCGGAAGAGAGCACCTGCGCGCCGGTGATTGCATTGAAGAGCGTGCTTTTGCCCGCGTTGGTGTAGCCGACGAGAGCGACGGTAGGGACGGGGACGGCTTCGCGGCGCTGGCGCTGCTGGCGGCGCACGCGGCGGACGGATTCTAGAGAGAGCTTGAGGTGATCGATGCGGCGCTGAATGCTGCGGCGATCGGTTTCGAGCTTGGTTTCGCCAGGCCCGCGAGTGCCGATGCCGCCGCCGAGCTGGGACATGGCTTTGCCGCGACCAGTGAGTCGAGGCAACATGTATTCGAGCTGAGCGAGCTCGACCTGAAGCTGACCTTCGCGAGTGCGGGCGTGACGGGCAAAGATATCGAGGATGAGCTGCGTGCGATCGAGAACGCGGCAGGGCAACGCAGCTTCAAGGTTGCGCAACTGCGTGGGCGATAGGTCGTGATCGAAGAGAATGAGATCGGCGTTAGTAGAAGCGGCGACGGCGGCGATCTCCTCAACTTTGCCGGAGCCGATGAGCGTAGCCGGATCGGGGCGAGGGCGTCGCTGAAGGATTTCGGCGGCGATTTGGCCACCGGCACTGAGGACCAGCTCGCGAAATTCGGCGAGAGATTCTTCAACATCGAGACCGGGGGCATCGAAAGCAGGTGCGGGGGAACCCGGCGAGTCGTGAAGCGGACCCGATGAGGGTTGAGCGCGATTCGAAGGCGAAGGTGAATACGCTTCCGGCGCAGAGGGATCTGAAGGTGCGGCGTCGAAGCGCACAGCTGAGGCGTTCGCGCCCCTAACACCCGCGCGACTGGCACGCGAGCGGACCTCGAGGTCTACGGCGACCAGGACGGCGCGTTCGGGGCTCTCACCAGACGCACTGCGCCCGGAGCTCGGCACAACACGCCTACAGCCGGGATCGGCCGTTGAGGATTGCGACCGGCCAGAAGCGCTGCCCGGTTTATGCGCCTCGCGTGTCAATTGAGGAGGCATCCGCCGAGGATGCCCCCGTGCGAGGACGCTTCCACGCTAACGTTGCTCAGCGGTCGCCTGGGATATGGATTGCACTGGCGCCGGAACCGCGGAGGGTCCGATGCCCGATGACACGGCAGCCGGACGATGCTCGCTGTGCAATACGCTCCGGTTGCTGACTACGGTTGAAATGGCGTGTTTGAAAATCAACTGTTCCTGGCTATTGTTTTCCAGGAGCACAGAGTATTTATCAAACGACCTGATCTTCCCTGTCAGCTTGACACCGCTGACGAGATAAATCGTAATGGGGGATTTGTCTTTCCGAACCGTGTTCAGAAAGGTGTCCTGAATATTTTGTGCCGGCTTGTTCTCCATGTGCCGATCTCCTACTTTCTTGATGAAGTTGTGTGGTGCTGCTGTTGCTTCGCGAATCAGATACGCGGGACGGCTCCGGAACGCCCGGCGCCGGCAAACCCCGCAATGGGTCAACTTTATAGGGATTCCCGGCCTATTTCAACTTTCAGGCAGGTTACGTTGGGATGCGGAATTGGCGGGGTGGGGTTAGCCGGGAGCCAGGTTTTGTGGCGAAGCTGTGTGTTTGCCACGGAATAGGCGAAAAGTGGGGGCAGGGCGAAGGGCCGGGATGGGGCAGATTCGGTGCGGCGCACATTCGATGGAGGCGCAGATTCCGCGATTGATAAGACTGATAGCATCGATTTGTGAAAGAGGGTTTGTGAAAGAGGGGTTGTGAAAAAGACAGCGATTCCGGGGCGGGTGGAGGCTGAGGGCGACGGAGTTGCGCGCACGCCGGTTCCGATGCTGGACTTGAAACGGCAGTACGAGCCGTTGCGCGCGGAGCTGATGGAAGCGCTGGGAAGCGTTCTGGAGACGCAACAATTTATTCTCGGCGAGTATGTGGCGGAGTTTGAGCGGGCCGCGGCCGAGCAGTTGGGAGTGAAGCACGCGCTGGGTTGCTCCTCTGGGACGGACGCGCTGTGGCTGGCGCTGGCGGGAGCTGGTGTCGGGGCGGGCGACTCTGTGGTGACGACGCCGTTCAGCTTTTTTGCCTCAGCGAGCGCGATTCTGCGCGCGGGAGCGACGCCGGTGCTTGCGGACATCGATCCGATGACGTTCAATTTGTCGGCCGCCGCGGCTGATGCAGTTCTTGATGGAGAGCACGGTGCGGGCGTGAAGGCGATTTTGCCGGTGCATCTTTATGGGAACTGCTGTGAGATGGAAAAATTTTCGCGGCTTGGAAGAGAACGCGGGCTGACGATCATTGAGGACGCTGCGCAAGCGTGGGGCACGGAGTGGAATGGCGTGAAAGCGGGTGCGTTGGGCGATGCGGCGGCATTCAGTTTTTATCCGACGAAGAATTTGAGTGCTGCTGGCGATGCGGGAATGGTGACGACGAATCGCGATGATGTGGCGGAGCGGGTGAAGATGCTGCGCAACCAGGGAATGCGGCGGCGCTATCACCACGACGAGCTGGGCTGGAACGCGCGGATGGATGGATTCCAGGGCGCGGTGCTGAGCGTGAAGTTGAAGTACATTGGCGCGTGGAATGAGAAGCGGTGTGAGCTGGCAGCGCGATACGGCAGGATGTTTGCCAGGGTTGGGCTTGCCGAGGATGGGCCTTATCCGGCGCAAGGGCTGGTGACGCCGCGTGAAGCGCCGGGCGAGAAGCATGCGTGGCACCAATATGTAATTCGCGTGGCGAGGCGGGATGAATTACGAGAGTTTTTGACGGCGCGAGAGATCGGATCGGAGATTTTTTATCCGGTGCCGCTGCATTTGCAGGAGGCGCTGAAAGGGTTGGGGTACCGTGAGGGAGATTTCCCTGAGGCGGAGCGCGCGGCGCGCGAAGTGCTGGCGCTGCCGATTTTTCCGGAGCTGCACGAGGACGAGCAGAACGCGGTGGTCGCGGCGATTGCGGAGTTTTTGTCGTAGTTTGGATTTAGACTCAAGCCACAACTGAAGCGGTTTTGACGACTCCACGCAAGAGGAGCGGGCGGATTTGCGCATTGCGATTGACACCGGCGGGACGTTTACTGACTGCGTTTGTCTGGCAGATGGGAAGCTGCGCGTGAAGAAGATTTTTTCGACGCCGGCTGATCCGTCTCGAGCGGTCGTGGAAGGCGTGCGGCAGTTGGGCGGCGGAGACGACGTTGAGGTGCGACATGGGACGACGGTGGGCACCAATACGATGCTCGAGCGGACGGGCGCGCGCGTGGCGTTTGTGACGACGGCGGGATTCGAGGACACGATTGCCATCGGAAGGCAAGCAAGGGCTCGGCTCTACGACTGGTTTGCGCCAGTGCCGGTTTGCCTGGTGGCGCGAGAGTTGGGATTTGGTATCGCGGAACGCGTGAGCGCCGAAGGCGAGATTCTGAGTGAGCCGACGGATGAAGAGCTGGCGGAGTTGGTTGAGGCCGTGAAGGCTAGCGGGGCTGAAGCAGTGGCGATCAGCCTGCTGTTTTCGTTTGCGAATCCCAAGACGGAGCGGCGATTGGATGCGGCTTTGCGGAAGCTCGGGATTCGGATTTCGGCGTCGCACAAGATTTTGCCGGAGTTTCGCGAATATGAGCGCGCGTCGACGACGGTGGTGAACGCGTACCTGGCGCCACGAATGACGCGATATTTGTCGTCGCTTGAAGAGCGTGTAGGCGCTGAGCATAAGGGCGGCCGCGTGGATGTGATGCAGTCGTCGGGAGGAATTATTGCCGCGCGCGTGGCGGCGGAGGAGCCGGTGCGAACGGTGCTGAGTGGTCCGGCTGGCGGCGAGGTGGGCGCATGCAGGATGGCGCAATGGGCTGGGTTCGACCGGATCATCGGATTCGATATGGGTGGGACGTCGACAGATGTTTTTGTGGCGAATGCAGCGACGGGGGCCGAGCTCACGCGCGAGTCGGTGGTGGCTGGAGTGCCGATTGGCGTGCCGATGCTGGACATTCATACGGCCGGTGCGGGCGGCGGGTCGATTGCACGATTTGACGCAGGGGGAATGTTGCGCGTTGGACCGGAGTCGGCCGGCGCAGACCCGGGGCCGATTTGCTTTGGGCGCGGCGAGCGGGCAACGGTAACGGATGCGAATTTTGTGCTGGGACGGCTGGACGCGGAGAGCTTTCTGGGCGGGGGCGTGGAGCTTGACCGCGAACGTACGCGGCGTTTGATGCGGGAGCAAAAGGGCGGGCTCGATACAGTGGAGGATTTTGCGGCGGGGATTGTGCGCGTGGTGGAGACGCAGATGGAGAAGGCGATTCGCGTGATTTCGGTGGAGCGTGGGCACGATCCGCGGGACTTTACGCTGGTCGCATTTGGCGGCGGAGGGCCACTGCATGCGTGCTCGCTGGCGAGGGCGCTGCGCATCCCGCGCGTGCTGGTTCCGGCGATACCGGGAGCGCTTTCGGCGGTGGGGATATTGCTGGCGGATACAGTTCGGGATTTTTCGCGTACGGTGATGATGGCGGGCGAAGCGATGGACAGTGTTGGCGAGATTTTTAGCGAGCTCGAAAAGCAAGGCGCGGCGGAGCTTGCGGCGGAGGGACTGAATGGCGTGGCGCAGCGGAGTTTGGATTTGCGCTATCGAGGGCAGGGGTACGAATTAAATGTTGGGTACGATCCGCAAGCGCCGGAGCAATCGATGAATGCTTTTCACGAATTGCACCGACAGCGGTATGGATTTGCGGATGAGACGAGGCCAGTTGAGGTTGTGAATGTGCGCATGCGGATGATTGCGCCAAGCGAGCCGTATGAGCCGGAGCGGCGTGAGGTGGTCGCGGGCGATGGAAGAGCGGCTTTATCCGCAGAGCGCAGCGTTTGGTTTGAGGGCGGATGGAGGGCGACGCGATTTTACAAGCGCGAATCGCTCCGGCCGGGAGACGCGATTGCAGGACCGGCCATGATTACCGAGTACACGGCGGCGACGCTGGTGCTGCCGGGATCGACGGCGCGCGTGGACAGTCTGGATAACCTGGTAGTCGATATTGGCGAGGAGGCTGGCGCATGAAGACGCAGGCAGCCGATCCGGTAGAGCTGGCAATTTTTCAGTCGGCAGTGCACTCGATTGCGGAGGAGATGGGCGCTGCACTGCGGCGGACGGCGCTCTCGCCCAACATCAAGGAGCGGCGCGATTATTCGTGCGCGGTGTTTGACGGGCGCGGGCGCGCGATTGCGATGGGTGACCACATGCCGGTGCATCTGGGATCGATGCCGATGAGCGTGCAGGCAGCGATTGCGGCGATCGAGTTTGCGTCAGGAGACATTGCGATTTTGAACGATCCTTTTGCGGGGGGAACGCATTTGCCGGATATCACCATGGTGCTTCCGGTGTTTGTGGGCGACGCAGAAAAGCCGGGATTTTATGTTGCGAATCGCGCGCACCACGCCGATGTGGGCGGGAAGTTTGCGGGATCGATGGGACCGGCGACGACGATTGAGGACGAGGGCATTCGCATTGCGCCGGTGCGGATCGTCCGTGGTGGGGTGGTTGATGGCGCGGTGCTGGATTGGATTTTGCGCAGTGTGCGCACGCCGCTGGAACGCGAGGGCGATCTGAATGCGCAGATGGGCGCGTGCCGCGTTGGCGAGCAGCGCGTGCTGCAACTGACGGCGAAGTATGGGATGGAAAAGCTGGCGGCGTGGGGCGAGGAACTGCTCGATTATTCGGAACGGCTGGTGCGGGCGGAACTGAAGAAGATGCCCGCCGGCATCTTCGACGCAGACGATTGGCTGGATGATGATGGCGTGACGGATGAGCCGCGCAGGATTGCGGTACGGCTCAGGATCGATCCAGAGGCGGGAGCGATGGATGTGGATTTTGCGGGGTCGTCGGCGCAGGTGGCGGGCGCGGTGAATGCGGTTCGCGCGATCACACTTTCAGCGTGCTTTTATGTGCTGCGGTGTTTGCTGGGTGAGGATGCGCCTGCGACAGAGGGGATTCTGCGGCCACTGATACTGCACGCACCGGAGGGTTCGATTGTGAATGCGCGGCCGCCGGCTGCTGTGGCCGGAGGGAATGTAGAGACGTCGCAGCGGATTGTGGATGTGCTGATGCGGGCGCTGGCGAAGGCTGTGCCGGAGCGGGTTCCGGCGGCGAGCGCGGGAACGATGAGCAACTTGACGATTGGCGGGGTCGATTCGCGAACGGGCGAGGCGTTTGCGTACTACGAAACCGCAGCGGGCGGAATGGGCGCGCGGCCGCGGATGGATGGGATCAGCGGCGTGCACACTCATATGACCAATTCGCTGAATACGCCGGTTGAGGCGCTGGAATATGCGTACCCGTTTCGCGTGCGGCGATATGGGTATCGTCATGGGTCGGGCGGCGAGGGGAAGTTTCGCGGCGGGGATGGATTGATTCGCGAAGTAGAACTGCTAGCCGATGCGGAGGTGACGCTGCTCGCAGACCGAAGGAAGTTTCGGCCGTATGGACTGGAAAGCGGCGGTGACGGAGCTGCGGGGCGCGCAGTTGTTGTGAAGGCCGAGAGCGGCGAGGAGATTGAGCTCCCGGGGAAATGTAGTCGACAGCTCAAGAAGGGCGACGTGCTGCGGATAAAGACGCCGGGAGGAGGAGGATACGGCGCGTTATGACGCCGGCACTTTGACTTCGACGTGGGAGGCGGTCTCGACAAAGGTGGCGATAGCGGAGTGATCGAGGTCGCCTTTGCCATCGGCGATGAGCGAAGAGATCATCTGCTGCACCTGCGCCGTAAGCGGCAGGCAAACGTGATTGGCTTCGGCGGTTTCGAGAGCGTTGCGCAGGTCTTTCTGATGAAGGCTGATTCTGAAACCGGGCTTGAAGTTGCGCGCGATAAGCATCGGGCCTTTAGCGTTGAGGACGGCGCTGCCGGCGAGTCCGCCTTTGACGGCGTTGACGACGACTTCAGGATTGAGGCCGCAGCGCGTGGCGAGGGTGAGCGCCTCGCCCATGGCAGCGATGTTGCAGGCGACCATGATTTGGTTGGCGAGCTTGGTGGTGTTGCCCGCGCCGACAGGGCCAGTGAGCGTGACGCTGGAGCCGAGACATTTGAGGATTGGCTCGGCTTTGGCGAACACTTCGGGCTTGCCGCCGACCATGATGGCGAGCGTGCCGTCGATGGCTTTGGGCTCGCCGCCACTAACGGGCGCGTCGAGAAAGTCGACGGCCCTCGATTGGCAAGCCGCGGCGATTTTCTGCGAGACGAGAGGGCTGATGGAGCTCATGTCGATTATGAGCGAGCCAGACTTTGCGCCGGAGAGAATTCCGTTGGGGCCGAGAACGACTTCTTCGACTTCAGGACCGTCGGGGAGCATGGTGATAATGATTTCCGCGCGCGCGCCTACGTCGGCGTTGGATGAGGCGCGTTGAGCGCCATCGGCGACCACAGAATCGAGCGTGGCGGGAGTGCGGCCGTAGGCGACGACAGTGTGGCCGGCCTTGAGGAGGTTCCTGAGCATGGGGCGGCCCATGATGCCGAGGCCGACAAATCCAACGGTTGCCATCGATTGTCTCCACTTGCGGAATTTAAGATGGGACTGTGCGCAACTACTTCAACTATTTTACCGAGATCGAGGAGCGCTTCCAACAAAGGCGGGGAATGATTTTGCTGCTTTCGACGCTGGATTGGGCGCTGATTGAGATGTGGCGCGAGGCGGGGATTCCGCTGGAGGCGGTGCTGCGCGGGATTGATGCGGCTTTTGACAAATACGAGGCGCGGCAGAAACGGGCCCGGATGCAGCGCGTGAATGGCCTGGCGTGGTGTGCGCAGGCCGTGATGCAGGCGGCCGTGGAGATGAATGAAGCGGCGACGGGATCGGCCGTGGCGACGGCGACGGCAGAGGAGTCAGGGTTTGAGCATGAGCGCGTGGCGACGCATTTGACGACGGCGGCAGAGGCGCTGGATCGGGCCATGGTTGCCGACGAAGCTTGCCGGGCCACGGCGACACGACTCAGGGAACTGGCCGCGGAGGTGCGGGGCGGGGGCGAGGAATCGGCGAGGGTGAATCTTGAAGGGCTGGAGCGTTCGCTGACGGTGCTCGAAGAAAGATTGTATGCGGCGCTAAGAGCGGCAGCGCCCGAAGCCCTGTTGGTCGGCCTGAAGGAGCACGCAGCGCTGGAACTGGCTCCCTACCGCAGCCGCATGGGAGCGGTGCAACTGCGGCAGGTGGAACAGCAGTTCGAGCGCAAACAGCTGCTGGTGCACTACAACCTGCCGCGGCTGAGTCTGTTCTATATGAGCCAGCAATGAAGAGACGCGGGCGAACATTTTCGCGGCGCACGGAAGCTGCGCCGAAAAATTCCGAGTGGATTGCTGGGCCGGTGCAGCTGGTTCAAATTGAAAAGCCGGTTTATGGCGGGGCGTTTCTGGCGCGCGTTGAAGGCAAGGCAGTCTTTGTGCCGCTGGCGCTGCCGGGAGAGCAGGCACGCGCGCGCGTGACCGAAGAGAAGCGCGGGTATGTGACTGCCGAGGTTGAAGAGATTGTTGCTGCCGCAGAGGAGCGGGTTGCGCCGGCTTGTAAACATTTTGGGGTATGCGGCGGCTGCCAGTATCAGCACGCGGAGTACAAAGCGCAGCTTGCTTATAAGCAGGCGATTTTGCGCGAGACGCTGGAGCGGGGCGGTGTGCGTGCGCCGGAAGAAATTGCCGTGCTGGCAGGCGAGCCGTGGGCGTACCGGAATCGGATTCGGCTGGCGTTCGATGCGGATGGGAGAGCAGGTTACCGTGGACGTCGATCTCATGCAGTGGTCGCGATTGAGGAGTGCCCAATCGCCGCGCTGTCGCTGGTAGAGGCTGCGTTCAGTGCGGCGGAACTGTTCAGGCGGTTCGCTGTTCCTGGCCGGCCCGCTGAGCTCTCGCTCTTTTGCGATGCGGCTGAAACTTCGATGCTGGCCAGCGTCTTCACGAATGGCGCGGCTCAAGTTCCGCTCAGAGACTATTTTGATGCGCTGCTGCCTCAGATTCCTTCGCTTCGCGGCGTGGAGTTAGTGGAGGTCCATCAAGGCCAACCAAGGACTGTGGCGCGGGCTGGCGCCGAATCGATTGCTTACTGCGCGGCCGGGTTTGATTATCGCGTGGATCACGGCGCGTTCTTTCAAGTCAATCGGTGGCTGATGGATGAGCTGGTGGAATGTGTAACGCACGGCCTAAGCGGTGGCCTGGCGTGGGATTTGTTTGCAGGTGTGGGGTTGTTTGCACGCAAGCTTGCCGAGAGCTTTGAGCACGTGGTTGCAGTGGAATCGGCGACCGCGGCGATGGCGGCGCTCACAGAGAATTTGAAGGGGACGAATGCGAGGGCGGTGAAGGCGGCCACGCTGGAGTTTCTGCGAAGCGCGGTTAAGGGAGAGCAGCCCGACTTGATTATTGTCGATCCGCCACGCGCGGGATTGGGAGCGGAGACGACTGATTTGCTGGGAAGGATTGCCGCGCCGCAGCTGGTTTACGTTTCGTGCGATCCGGCGACACTGGCACGCGACCTGCGCGCGCTTGTTGGCGCGGGCTATGCAATCGAGCGCATCACGCTTGCCGATCTGTTTCCGCAGACGTTTCACCTGGAGACGGTGGTGCGGCTGCGCCGATGATGGGCGATGTGCCAAAAAACACTGCCGGAATTCCGAATTCCTGATAGGCTTGTCGCCAAATTCAACCTTCAAATCTGGGCCCGATGTACCAAGACAACCCCGACCTTGCGCGACGCACGCATGGCTTGACTGCCGTGCCTTTGTTTCATGCGGCTTGGCAGTTCGCGGCGGGGATTGTTGTGGCAAACCGAGTGTGGATTGAGCCTCCGCTGTTGCTGGTGATGTTGGCGCCGGTGGCGGCGCTGTGTGGCGTGGCGGTCTGCCGCGATGTACGCACGCAGCGAATTGCGTGGCTACCGCTGGCCGTGTTGTGGATGATGCTGGGCGCGTGGTGCGGGGAGATGGAGCCGCAACCTGCGGCTGCGCCCGAGCTGGCAGCTCTCTCAGACGGTTTGTTGCGCACGGTTGAAGGAACTGTTGTCGATGCGGGGCCGGTGCGCACTGAGCTTGAGCAGAATGTGGACGAGCCGACGGCTACGGCACCGACACAACGCATTGACTTGCGCGTGGCAACGGTTGAAGTGGTGAGCGATGACGGCGATGCGCAAGCACCGGTGGGCGGCGGAGTAAGGCTAACCCTGCGTTGGCCGGTTGGTGCGACCAGCGAGACAGAGGCGTTCCGATGCGGCGAGCGGGTGCGCGCAGTGGTTCGCTTGCTGCCGCCCGAGACTTATCACGATCCGGGTGTATGGAGCCGCGCAGATTATTTGCTGGACCAGGGAATTACGTCGACGGCATCGGTTACGTCGGATCGAGTGGAGCGGATGGGCCAGGTGCCGGGCGCATTTTTGGCGTGTCGAGTGAGCGGGTGGCAGCGCGCGTCGACTACGAGGCTGCTGGCGCTGCCCGCGGCAATGCAGAAGCTGCCGGCGCCGCTGCGGCTAAGCGAAGATGACGCCGCTATGCTGGCGGCGATGGTGGCGGGCGACCGCACGTATCTAACGCACGCGCTGCGCGTGGGCTTTGAGCGCACGGGATCATTTCACATGCTGGTGGTTTCAGGATTCCACCTTGCGATAGTGGCCGCGTGCATCTTTTGGATTGCGCGACGACTACGCGTACCGCGCGTGCCGGCGACGGTGTTGACGATTGCCGCGTCGTTCGCCTACGCGCTCTTCACCGGATTTGCCACGCCTGTGCAGCGTTCGCTGTGGATGGTGACGCTCTATCTGGTTGGACGTCTGTTGTATCGGGAACGAAACGCGCTGAACACGATCGGCTTTGCGTCGCTGTGTTTGCTGGTAGTGAGCCCGCGGAGTCTGTTCGACAGCAGTCTGCAGATGACGCTGCTGGCAGTGATTGCGATTGCCGGTGTGGCAGCGCCGCTGCTCCAGGGGACGATTCATCCCTACTTGACGGCGACGCGCGATCTGCCGTTGGTGGCGATCGACATCAAGCTCCCGCCGCGATTGGCGGAGTATCGCCTATTGATGCGGATGGTTGCGAAGCGGATTGAATGGGTCGGGAATCATAGGACAGCGTGGCGGATTTTTCCGTGGGTCGTGAGATTCGCGATCCGGTTTGTCGAGTTGTTGGTGATTTCGTGCGTGGTTGAGCTGGCGATGACGCTGCCAATGGCGGTCTACTTCCACCGCATTACGATTTTTGCTCTGCCGGTGAATCTGTTGATTTTGCCGTTGCTGGTAGTGCTGATGCCGGCGGCGCTGCTGACGCTGCTTTTGCTGGTGGTATGGCCGGCGGCGGCGGCGGTTCCGGCGATGGTGGTAGCGCTGGTAATGCATTTTGGAGTGGGATTGGTGCGTCTGTTCGGGTCGATGACGCTGGGGGATTTTCGAATCCCAAATCCGCTGCTGTGGCAGTCGGCGGTGTTCTGCGCGCTGCTGGGAGCGGCGATTGTGCTGGCACACGAGAGTTTGGTCGGCGGAGAAAGTTGGCTTAGGCGCGGGACACCCTGGATGCGCCGCAGCACATGGGCGGCACTGGCGATTGCGGCGCTGGTGGCGGTGATGCCGCAGCCAATGGAGCGGCCGAAGGGCGCGATGCTGATGGAGGCGATCGATGTGGGGCAAGGCGACTCGCTGCTGGTGATTACGTCGGATGGAAAGACGCTGCTGATTGATGGAGGCGGATTTGGCGGAGGACCGAAGCAGGCGCCGCAGGATTTTGACATTGGCGAAGAGGTGGTGTCGCCTGCGTTGTGGGCGCGGGGGATTCGGCACCTGGATGTAGTCGCGCTGAGCCACGCGCACTCCGACCATATGGGCGGATTGCCGGCAGTGCTGAGGAATTTTCATCCAGATGAGTTGTGGGTGGGCAACAATCCGAAGTTTGGAGCGTATGAAGCGCTGCTGGATGAGGCTGCGGCACTGCATGTGAAGGTGCGGAGTTTTCGCGCGGGCGATGCATTTACTTTTGGAAGCACCCAGGTGAATGTGCTGGCGCCGTTTCGCGATTACCAACCGGGCGCGGAGCCATCGAATAACGATTCGCTGGTGCTGCATATGGCCTACGGCGCAACTTCAGTGATGTTGGAAGGCGACGCAGAGGCGCCGATTGAGCAGGCGATGCTTGCTGAGCAAGGGCTGGCGAGCACGCTGCTGAAAGTGGGGCATCACGGCAGCATCACATCGACGCGGCCTGCATTTCTGGCTCGCGTTGCGCCGCAATGGGCGGTAATTTCGAGCGGCCTTCACAATCGATATGGGCATCCGCGCGAGGAGGTGCTGGAGGAGTTGCAGGAGGCACATGTGCGGACGCTGCGGACGGACGTGAATGGGATCTCGTGCTTTGTGCTGGATGGAAAGACGACGGTGGGGGTGGCGGGGTGCGGAGGAGCGCCATGATTCATGACGTTGTGCGCGATGGACAGAATAAGCAAAATTGCTTATAGTGAGGACAGTGAGTGAAGAGCAGCGAGTTTAAGCGGTGGCTGGCCCTGCAGGGCGCAACCTTTAAGCCCGGAAAGGGCGGCCATCTGAGAGTGGAATTAAACGGGAAGACTTCCGTGCTGCCTATGCATTCGAAGGATATAAAAACAGGAACGCTTCAGGGCATCAAGAAGCAGCTCGAACTGAAATAGGAGACGGCAAAGATGAGATTCCCCGCAAAGTTTGCCCGCGCTAAAGAAGGTGGCTTTGTCGTCACGTTCCCCGATATTCCCGAAGCGATTACTCAGGGAGATAACGTTGACGACGCCATGCGCCATGCAGCAGACGCTCTGGAATCCGCGCTTGATTTCTATTTTGAGGAGGGGCGGCGTGTTCCGATGCCATCGCGGTCCAAACGTGGCCAGCGTCTGGTTGAGCTGCCTGCAAGCGTGTCGGCAAAGGTTCTTCTGCTGAACGAAATGATTCGCCAGAATGTTCGCCCCGCTGCGTTGGCGCGACGGCTGTGCGTAACGCCGCAAGAGGTGACGCGGCTGATTGACTTGCGCCACACAACGAAGATCGACGGGATCGCGGGGGCGTTGAAGGCGCTCGGCAAGACGTTGGAGATCCGTGCTGTCTGAATCTTCGGCTGCCTAACTCGCTGCTGCGTGGATAGCTAGGAGCCTCTCGAGCAGGGGTTTGAGGAGCTTGAGGTCGAGGGCATTGGCGCCGTCGGATTTGGCGTTGTGCGGATCGTTGTGGACTTCGACGAAGAGGCCGTCGATGCCTGCGGCCACGGCAGCGCGTGCAAGCAGGGGAATATATTCGGGCTGGCCACCGCTGATGCCGTTGGCCGCCGAGGGCTGCTGGACAGAGTGGGTGGCATCAAAGACGACGGGCGCGAGACGGCGCATGATGGGGAGCGAGCGGAAATCTACGACCAGGTTGTTATAGCCGAAGGAGGAACCACGCTCGGTGAGGAAGACGCGCTCGTTGCCCGTGGAGCGGACTTTCTCGAGGCCGTGGCTCATGTCCCAGGGAGCGACGAATTGGCCTTTCTTGATGTTGACGGCGCGGCCGGTTTTGCCGGCTGCTACGAGCAGATCGGTCTGGCGGCAGAGGAATGCGGGAATCTGGAGAACGTCGGCGGCTTCAGCGGCGGCTTCGCAGTGGGCCGGCTCGTGGACGTCAGTGAGGACGGGAAGGCCTGTGTCTTTGGCGATCTTGCTGAGGATGCGCACACCCTCTTTGAGGCCGGGACCGCGGAAGCTTTTGACACTGGTGCGGTTGGCCTTGTCGTAGCTGGCTTTGAAGATGAAGGGAATGGCGAGGTCGGCGGCGATACGCTGAACGGCTTCCGCGATGGAACGCGTGTGAGCCTCAGACTCGATGACGCAGGGGCCGGCGATCAAGAAAAGCTGCCCTGAACCCACCTGCACCGGCCCGATTTCGAACGAAGAACTCACGAGGGAGATTGTACAGGGGCTCGTTATCAGTGGTCAGTGATCGGTTGCCAGCTTCTGGCGCTGATATCTCGCAAGAACCAATTTGGGTCAGGGGTAGGTCTGGGACAACAGCGGCCTGATGACGAGGCTGCCGAGATGTGCGCCCCGGGGTTTGCGCGCTCCCCCTCAGAAAGAGGGATAGAGCGCGTAAGTTTATCGGCGACCTCAGCTCGCCGTTACTCGGTGTGGCTGCGCGACCACTCCCACAGTGCGCGGTCGATCGTGCGCAGAGGTGTTGGCGCGGGAAGCTCGCTTTGCGGCGTGACGATATTGCTTTCGGCGAGGCGCTTGCAAAAGGCCAGATACTCCTCGTAGAAGCGGACGTCGTGACGCGCGTGGCCCAGAGCTTCAAGGGTGCGGAAGTCCAGCACCGTGTAGCGCTCGGGGAAGATCGCGGCCAGAACAGCCGAAGCCAGGACGATGTCAATGCCGTGCAGATCAAGCAGCGCTTTGACGGCGGTTTCAGTTGAAGACTCGGGTGATGTGGCTACGGCCAAGGCGCGGCGGATCTTCTCGTTGCTGTTTCCAATGAGGACCTGTACGGCGCGCTCGGACTTCCAGCGCACGATTGCTTCCAAATTGGCTAGAGAATAATCCCCATTTCGAATAGCATCTCCGGCTTCAAAAGCGGCTTTCTCAAGCTCGTGTTCTTTCTCGCCGGACGTTTGCCAATACTGCTCTGCCAAGTCTTGCAACTCCGCTTCAGCAGGCTGAAGCTGGAAATAGGCAACCATTTAGATATTCCTTCCTTTCATTCCCGAAACCTACACACAATAGGCCCGAGGCGAAATCATTGTCAATGACCCGTAAGGGGGTTTTTGCGCGGGTGAACCGGACTGGTCTATGAGATGCGGGTGGCCATGTTCTGGACTGCCCGTAAGGCGGCGATAGTGGCATTTTTTGACTAGTTCCTGGCGTGAAAAAGGACACTCCGAAGTTGAGCTTCCAGTGGCATTAGACGAGATTGCCGCGCGGATCGCTTGAAAGGAGTTTTGATGGGGGAAGAATGTTTGGAAAAAAGGCGAGGCTGGGCCGAGCCGGTGGACGGGATGCGGATAGAAAGGTCGCGTATGCCGTTAACTTATTGATAATAGATTATTTATACTAAATGCCATTTTTTATGGTAAAATGACATCATGAATGCCATCGTGGAGATCGACAAGGCTGGGCGGATCGTGGTGCCGAAGAAGTTTCGCGACGCGTTGCGGCTTAGTCCGGGAACGCGGTTGCGGGCGGAGCAACATGGTGACCAACTCACCTTTACTCCCGCTGTTGAAGCAAGGCTTGTGATCGAGAATGGGACTCCCCTGATTTTCTCCGCCGACAGTTCGAATTCGCAGAAGATCACGGTTGAGATGGTGAATGAGTCCATCGCGCAGACGAGGATGGAGCGTGAGCGGCGCATTCTTGGCCTGGATCGGGAGGAGGAGTGATTTTCCTCGACACCTCCGTGCTGGTTGCGATCGCGCAGGTCGATCATGTTCATCATGTGTCAAGCCAGGAATTGTGGAACAGGTGCCAGGCGAAAGAAACTGCCGTGAGCGCCCACACTTTGGCGGAGTTCTACAGCTCGGTTACATCCATGCCACAGGGAATTCGCGTTTCAGGAAGCGATGCGATGCTGGCGCTGGAAGTGTTTCTGCGGAGGATCGTCCCGATTGCGCTGACTTCAAACGAGTACATCGAGACTCTCCAGTCTTGCGCGACCTCGGGCCTGACGGGAGGAACGATTTACGATGCGTTGCACATTGCTTGCGCCCGCAAGTCGAGTGCGGAACGGATCTACACCTGGAATTTGAGACATTTCCGGAGGGTTGCGCCGGATTTGGCGGGGAGAATTGTGGAGCCCGGCCAGCACGAATCGCTCGGAACCGATGGCGATACGACCGACGATGTTATTGGGTTTCCGTGAGGGATACCGTAGCTGAGGCCGCGACTGCAAATTTGTTCGCAGTTCTACTGGACGACCTGGCTGGCGACTGATTCGATTTGCGAGTGCGCGAGGCGGTTTTTGTAGCTGGCGATGATGAACTCGCGGAAGAGCGGGTGGGGCTCGAGGGGCTTGGATTTGAATTCGGGGTGGAACTGGCAGCCGAGGAAGTAAGGGTGGCCGGGGATCTCGACGATCTCGACGTAGGTCTGGTCGGGAGTTGCGCCGGAGATGCGGAGGCCTGCGCCGGTGAGCAGGGCCTCATATTCGCGGTTGAACTCGTAGCGGTGACGGTGGCGCTCGCTGATGTCGGTAACTCCATAAGCTTGGGCGGCGAGCGAGTCTGGCTGGAGCTCGCAGGCCCAGGCGCCGAGGCGCATGGTGCCGCCCATTTCTTCAACGCCGAGCAGCTCGCGCAGCTTGTAGATGATGCGGTGCTCGGTGGCGGGGTCAAATTCGGACGAGTTCGCGTCTTTGAGGCCGCAGACGTTACGCGCAAACTCGATGCAGGCGGTTTGCATACCAAGACAGATACCGAAGTACGGCACGTTTTTCTCGCGGGCGTATCGGATGGCGTTCAACATTCCGTCGATGCCGCGCTTGCCAAAGCCGCCAGGGACAAGGATGCCGTCGAAACCGGCGAGTTGGGATTCGTAGCTGCGGTCGTCAGGGCCGGATGACTCGAGGCCTTCGGCTTCGATCCAGTGGATCTTCAGTCGCAGGTTCTGCGAAAGTGCTCCGTGAGTGAGGGCTTCTTTGAGCGATTTATAGCTGTCTTCGTATTCGACATATTTGCCGACGATGGCGATGGAGACTTCATCTTTGGGGTGATGGCAGCGCTCGACAATATCGCGCCACGGCGCGAGATCTGCCTCAGGTGCATCCTTGTGGAGGTATTTGAGGATGAGCGAGTCGACGCCCTCCTCAGCAAAACCGAGCGGAACTTCATAGATGAAGGGCACGGTTTTTGCGCCGATGACGGCCTTTTCTTCGACGTTGCAGAAGGCGGCGATCTTCTGCTTGATGTCGCGGCTGAGGGCGCGATCGGAGCGGCAGAGAAGAACGTCGGCCTGAATTCCGATGGAAAGCAGTTCCTTGACGGAGTGCTGCGTGGGCTTGGTTTTCAGCTCCTGCGCGGCAGCGATCCAGGGAACGAGCGTGAGGTGGACGAAGACGGTGTTTTCGCGGCCGAGTTCCTGGCGCATCTGGCGGATGGCCTCAAGGAACGGGAGGGATTCAATGTCGCCGACCGTGCCGCCGATTTCAACGATGGTCACATCTGCGCCGTTCGCGGCGACCTTGCGCATGGCGTTTTTGATTTCGTTGGTGACGTGCGGGATGACCTGAACGGTCTTGCCGAGGTAGTCGCCCCGGCGTTCCTTCAAAATAATCTGCTCGTAGATACGGCCGGTGGTGTAGTTGTTGTCGCGCGAAAGAGGCGCGTGGGTGAAGCGCTCGTAGTGGCCGAGGTCGAGATCGGTTTCTGCGCCGTCGTCGGTGACGAATACCTCGCCGTGCTGGAAGGGCGACATGGTTCCTGGATCGACGTTGAGGTAGGGGTCAAACTTCATGAGGTTGACGCGGAGGCCGCGGCTCTCAAGCAGGCAACCGATGGAGGCCGCTGCGAGCCCTTTACCTAAACTGGACACAACTCCACCCGTCACGAAGACATACTTTGCCGACATGAATGCAACCTCTTATTGATTTTTTTTGATTGGCCGTACCTGGTGGGCACATATAAGTATGGCAGAGAAATGGGTGCTGGGAAAGAGGAAATTTGGGCCGAATTAGCGAGGCATGGAGCACGTGCGGAGTAACAATACTGGAATGAGGGTTTTTCGGTAGATGTTGCCGCGGGCGGCCTGGGACGGCGAGTCGGGACGGGACTCGGGAGGGATTCGGGCGTCGTAGTTTGCGAGGCTTCAGGGGATGGGATGACGAGCAGGATTGAAGTTGTGAAGACGGACATTACGACGCTGGCAGTGGACGCGATTGTGAACGCGGCCAATGAATCTTTGCTCGGTGGCGGCGGCGTGGATGGGGCGATTCATCGGGCGGCGGGGCTGGAGCTGCTGGCCGAGTGCCGCACGCTGGGCGGATGCGAAACGGGGCGGGCGAAGATTACGAAGGGCTATCGGCTGCCGGCGAAGTTTGTGATTCACACCGTGGGGCCGGTGTGGGGCGGAGGAACACGCGGCGAAGCGGAACTGCTGACGAGTTGCTATCGTGGGTGCTTCGCGCTGGCGCGGGAGCATGAGCTGCGGACGCTGGCGTTTCCGGCGATCAGCTGCGGGATTTATGGATATCCGATTGAGAAAGCTGTGGAGATTGCGATGAGGGAGACGCGGGCGGAGCTGGCGAGAAGCCTGGATGTAGAGAAGGTGGTGTTTGCATGCTTTGGGGATGAGGTTTATGAGGCTTATCGAAGAGCGGTGAACAAGATCAGTTAGATCTTTCGGAATGCTCGGCCTCTCGTTCATGCTGAGCTGAGGGCGGGACGTTGAGGTTTGTGGTATCCCACCCTTGGCGCAACAACAAGGGCGCGCCAAGGATGGGGCAACCGGCCTGAGCGGGAGATTGGAGCTTGTGGTATCCCAGGTCTCAGAATCGAGACCTGGGGCACCCATTTGTCTTGCACCCATTTGTCTTGCGCCCATCTGTCGTGCGTTTGCGGCGGAAGAAATCCCCAAGAGAATCCTTAGAAGTTAAATGTCAGCTTCGCCGTGAGCGCGCGGGGGGTGACGTAGTGCGTGCCGCTGAAGGTGGATAGGAAGTTGTAGAGCGCGTACTTGTCGGTAATGTTGATTGCGGTCAGGTCGAAGTCGGTTTTGAAGTGCTCCTTGTTGAGGAGGTTTGTTTTTCCGAAAGACACATCGAATAGGTTGCGTGGGGCGATGCGCGGAGGGTTGTGATCGTCGTCTTCCGTGCCGGGTGCGGGGATCTGGACGAGCTTTGAGGAGTATTGCGACGCCGGGCAGGATGCGAATCCCGAAGTGTGAGTGGCGGTGACGCCGTTGCAGGTAATGCCGGCTTCGAACTGCTCGTCCGGTGTGAGGCCGCTCAGGTCGACTCCGGGGATATTGCCGGGTAGGGTGATCGAGGTGGCGCCGCAAAGACTGTTTGGGTCGGTGACGCCATAGCAAGGCACGGAGCCGGCGACAAGGCCGGAGTCGTAACGCCAATTGAAGCCGCTCCACAGGCCATTGAACCAACTGCCATCGTGCGAGACGGTGTACTGAACATGGGTGGTCTGGTTGAATTTCTCGTCGTGATCGATACGGAATGGATAGAGAGTTCCCTGAGTGGCTCCGCTTGTAGCGCCAGCGCCGGCAACTTGAGGCGGGAAGAAACGTGCGGCCACGGAGGACATGACAGTGTAGGCGCTGAAGTTGTGATAGCTCGGGACTTCGACATGCAGCGCGTAGCCGGGAATCTTGGAGTTGTGCCAGTCAATGGGGAATGTGATGGGCGTGTTGCCCAGGACACTAAAGTCGAAGGCGTTGTGTGTGTATTTCCAGATGTACTCGCCGCTGAAAACTACGTTCTTGCCGATTGCCTGTTGCAGGCCGGCGTGAAACTCGTTGCGATAGCCGGGGTCCAGGGTTCCGGACACACCGGGATTGCAGAGAAGCAGCGGTGAAAGGACAGGGTTGGCGCAGCCTTCGCTGGATAAAACAAGATTTTCATTGAAGGGCGTCTCAAGGGTGCGCGCATAAGAGATGCTGGCCACGGTGCCGGAGGGCTTGATGTTATAAGCGATGCCCACACGAGGTTCGGCCTGGTTGGCTTTGGTGAGGCCGTTGTAAAGGTCTTCGCGGAGACCCAGGTTGAAGTCCCAGTTGCCAGCCTTGATCTCATCTTCGATGTAGACGGCCATCTCTTTTACGTCGGTGTGTCCGAAGTAGTTATAGATAGCGCCGCCGCGAGTGAGGTCATAGGGACCAAGAACGGGGAGGTAATTACCGTTCGGGAACGATGTTACGCCGTCACAGTCGGATAGGCTGGCGTAACCAGGCAGCGGGTTTCCGTCGACATCGACGCAAGGCGAGTTGTAGGTGGAATCAACGACACCGAGGTCATCGTGCTCGCGCAGGAAAGTCTGTTCGTACTGCGCGCCAATCTTGAGGTTGTGAATTCCCTTCACGTAGGAGTAGTCCGCATGGACGCCGGTGTTGGTGAGAGTGCGGTATTGGGAGATGGATGATGTTTGCAGGTTCGACGGGCCCAAGTCGGCGAGCGGGTTGCCGCTGGGATAGTAGTCATATCCATCTCTCCTGACAAAAGCGCCCAGATTGAAGACTGAATGGTTGTTGATGATGCGAGTGTAGGTAGGCGAGATGTTGTAGGTGCCGATCTTGGAGCGCTGGTCGGCGTTGCCTACGTTGCCGAAGATTGGGCTCGCGCTGGTTCCCCCGCCGACCACATTCTGCACGTTGAGGTTGTCGAAGGAATTCGGAGTTTGAAACCAAGAACGGCTGTAGTTGAGATCAAGGTGAACGGAATCGGCCTGCGAAAAGCTGTAGTCGATGCGGTCGAAGACATTCTCTTCGTTGCCCTTGTCGTGGAAGACGGTGAATTCCGGCGGATCGAGAAAGCGGCCGGAGTTAAGACCGTCAGCCTCAATGAAGTCGCCCCACTTGGCGCCGCCGTACGAGAGATCGACGCCACCGGAGGCCGATCCGAAGCTGCCGTAGGAGCCATAGACACTGCCTGTCGGCTTGGTAACCCCTTGACCGGAGCGGGTGGTGGCCACGATCACGAGGCTGGTCTTTCCGCCGTATTCGGCAGGCGGTGCGCCGCTAATGACTTCGATGGACTGAATGGAGTTGGACGGAAGCTGATTGGAAAAGACCTTGCTCTGCTGGTCGGTGATGGACTGGCCGTCGACGGAGAAGGAGTTAGAGGCGTGATCGCCGAGACCGTGGAAGAGGCCGTTCGAGTCAGCCGAAACGCCGGGGGTGGTCTGGGTGACGAGCGCGCTCAGTCCTGAAGACTGGCTCTCGAGCGGCACTTTGGTGAAGAGGTCGCGATCGACGTCGGTGTGGAATGTCGAGTCATTCTCGATGAGATCGCTACCCGATTCGACGGTCACGGTTTGGCTGGCGCCTTCGACTTGAAGAACTAGATTGAGGGTGATTCCGACGGAAGAACGAATTTCGGTATTCTGGCTCAACGAGGCAAAGCCTTTGGCCGAGACGCTGATCGTGTATGGGTTAAAGGGGACGTTTGAGAAGACGAACTGACCGGTGGCGTCGGAGGTTGCAGTGCGATCGAAGCCGCTGACCTTGTCAGTGAGATGGACACTGGCACCGGGTATGACCGCGCCGGAGGGATCAGTGACGGCTCCGCGCACGGCTCCGGCGCTGCCGCTTTGTGCCGAAGCGGAGAGCGCGGCGAAGGCGAGCGCGATGAGTGACAGTGGAAGGATGCGCTTGAACGAGACTCGTAAAATCGGGGCGCGTGAGATCGGGGCGCGGCGGAACGTCATAACAAAATCTCCTGAGCGAAACAATGTCTGCTGAAAAGGGTCCGAAAGATAAGAAGTGTTCACCGCGGGGCCTCCGGATGTGGAAGGGCCGCCGCGGGGTCCTCAGTGCATTGGAGAAGCATCAGTCCGCTTCAGAATTCGATGTGCAGATGCGGCCAGGCATCGCGCGCCAAGTGAAGCAGCGGGTCGATGCAAATGGTCGGCGCGAAGGCCTGAACGGAAACGGAAAAATGCTCTAGCAGGAGACAGGAGGAGGGCGAATGAAGAGGCGAATCTGCCGCTGGCGGGCGACTACGATGGGCTCGGCCTGGGGCGTGGAAGCTCCCAATTGCACGATGATGATGATGGACGCAGCAGTTGCGACGGGCGCGACCGTGTGCATGGCGATGCAAAGCTGGCAATGATCGGCGTCGCTCTGGCTGGGGTGCAGGTGCGCGACCTGAGCAACGGCGAGCGTGGCAATAAGGATGAGGCACAGGACTGCGACGGCCGGCAAGAGACCGGACGAGATGCGACTTCCGGCGCCTTTTTGGGCGCTGCGTTTGCCGCGGAAAATTGTGGCGAATCTCGTCACGGGGCCTGTCAATCTCAATCCTTGCTTTGCGACCTTCAACTTCTATTCTACAGAAAGCTTACAGAAGTTTGGACGCTATGGGTGCAGGGAGGTTGCACCGAAGTTACAATTCGGAGACTTCGCGCCGAAAAAAACGCCGACTGGGCGCAAACGTCTAAACTGAGTTGCCATGATTGGATTTATGCAAGATTCGCGCAACTGGCGCGTTCCGGCGCTTTCGCTGGCCATTCTCCTTGCAGCGCCCATGACGCTTGCTGCGCAGGCCGGGCAGCAGAATGAGGCCGCGCAGCCTGCGCAGAGCACGGGCGGAAAGAATTCGAAGCCACTGCCTCTGAAGCCCGCGGTTCCCGGGACGGGGAGGAATCTGCGGCTGATTCTGAAGGACGGCTCGTACCAACTGGTTCGCGATTACCAGATCGTGGGCGATCGGGTGCGCTACTTGTCGCAGGAGCGCGGCGAGTGGGAGGAGTTGCCGGCTGATCTGGTGGATTGGGATGCGACGAACAAGTGGGCGAAGGAACATGCGGAAGTGGTGGAGGAAGACTCATCGCCGGCGATGAAAGAAGCCGCGGATATCGACGCGGAGGAATCCGATGAGCGCAACGACGAAAAAGCGCGCAGGCCAGAGGTGGCGCCGGGAGTGGAATTGCCGGACGAGGAAGGCGTATATGTGCTGGACACATTTCATGGCACTCCCGAACTGGTGGAGCTGAAATCGACGGATTTATCACTGAACACGAAAAACCGGAAGGGGATTCAAGTGCTGAATCCACTGGCGACGCAGCACGCGAGCCTGGAACTGGAAGGTCCGAACGCCAGGATTCATCTGCACGTGGACGACCCGGCGATTTACCTTTCGCTTGGGGTGGAGGCGGGAAATGAGCCAGTGCTGTCGCACCCGATCACGGTGGATACGAGCGGCGCGAAGGCGGTGAACGGCGGGAAGCATGGCGCACATTCGGCGCAATCGGGATTCGCGATTGTGCGCGTAGACGAACGACAGCAAGTGCGCATCGTGGGCGCAATTCATGTCAGCCCGGCGGGAACAGTGACGCAGGACGAGGACACGATCCCCACGAAAGCGGAAGTGCTGCCGGGCAAATACTGGTTGAAGATCGTGCCGGCGCAGCCGCTCACGATGGGCGAGTATGCGCTGGTGGAGATTATTTCTCCGTCGGACATCAGCGAATCTGTGTGGGACTTTCGCGTAGACCCAAGGCTGGGCGACAATCCAGATTCGATTGGGCCGATTTTAAAGACAGGGAATAGCCAATAGAGAGTAGGGAGTAGAAAGTCAGGGAACCAATCGACGCTTCAGAATTCGGCGAGTCAGGGTTTTCTATGATCGCTTTGTCCAGGCCAGGGAAGTTATTCCGGTTAATGGTTTGCCGATGTGTTGGAGCGATTGGTGTGGTTACCCTATGCGTCGGAGGGGGCACGCCCGCCGCGTCTGAAGCGCCTCCCTTTGCGCCCCCCCTGCCGCCTGCGAATGAATTTCGCGTGACGCTCGCTGAGGCTCCGAATGCAAAGTTGCCTCCGACTCCGGCCTGCGGTGAGGAAGCTGCTGGCACGCTGACGTGCCGCGCGTTCACCATCACGCTCGAGAATATCGGGACGCATACCGTGCGGCTTAGCGAACTCGGGTGCGCTGATCCGGAAGTTCGTCTCGAATCCACTGCTCCCAATCCCCCCAACTGGTTTCCAGTTGGCGAACATCGCGACGATTGTCACAACGCGCCGTACTCAGATTCGGAAAAGACCACGGTTCCCTGGAAAAACATTCGCATGAGGCCGGGGGACCGGCATAGCTTTACGGGGCGCCTTATGGTGCGCCTCGGTGGCGCGTGGGGGCGGGTGAATCTTCCGGTCGCACCAACAGCTGTGCTGCGCGCTAAATGGACGCTGCGTGGCTGCACTGAGGAAACAGAAGGGGATGATTGCCTGTCGGCGATGGAATCGCACTGGGTGCCTGCACTCAGAAGGGGCTGCACTTATCCATGTATCTTCTTTCAGCCCGCAGTGGAGGTTACATCGGAGCAGATCATCGTGAGTGAGCCTGGGCCACTGACGCTTCCGCTGCCGCCATTGGAGCTGGCGCTGACGGCGCGGATGCTGGACCCAGCCGATCCGCAAATTAAAGCGCACCCGCAGTTGGAGGGGTGCACTCCGGAGTATGCGGGCAGCGTGGACTGCGTGGCGCTCCATATGACCTTGCGTAATGCGGGAACGCGCGCCTTGCGGATTGGGAGATGGAACTGCAGCGATTTTTCCGAGACGCCTGAATTCCGCATAGAAGGCGGTTCGTGGAAGCCATTGGAGAGTTCTTGGATGGCATGCACCCGGAATTTTGTAGAGTGGACGGCGTTACTTCCGGGGCAAAGTGTCGAGGAGGAAATGACGCTGCGACACGTCGCTGCCGGGTTCCAGATCAATCCAGTGCGCGAAGCCGGCAAGTACGACGTGCGGATTGATTATGCGCCGCAGGTTTGCGTGGCTTCGCCCGATGGGAGTTTTTGTCTGACGGAGCCGCAAAGTCTTCCGCAGATGACATCGCCTGCCGCTTCATTCGAGACGACAGTGACCTTGCCCGAAGAAAAGTCACCCTGGGAACAGCGGACTGAACGACGCTAGGCCGCGATCTCTGATTGCTTCCGGAGGCGGCTGACGGCGAAGTGCGCGAGCAGGATCAGGCATCCGGTTGCGGTGAGGATGGCGTCCACGGCAGGCATCGCGCGCGGGCCCCAGAGAGCATAGCCTCGACCGTCGAGATATGTCATGTAGGCGACGGGAAGATTTCCTATGGAGTTGATGATGGCGTAGCGCGAGCTGCCACTTTTGCCTGAACCGCCGAGGAATTCGAGGGCGACTCCCGTGAAGAGGGCGTAACCTGCGCCAATGGTAAAGAGAAAGAGAACGGTTCCGGTGAAGTAAACCGCGGGGCTGAGAGGGCCGAGCGCAAAGATGGCGAGCGTGGCTGCGTTCGCAAGGCCCGCGAGCAAGAAGGCGATGGGCGCGCGAATGCGAATGGGAATGAGCGATGCGGCGAGCGCGCCCCCTGAGGTGAGAAGAGCGCCGGCCACGCCGTTGATCCACGCAACCTGATGGCCAGTGACGTGGTAATCGCGGGCCAGTTGCGGGAGCTGGCCGATCATGGCGCCACTGCAGCATGGGCAACCAACGAGGAGCGTGTATGGAATGGCTTCCCAACGCAGGAAAGTGGATTTGAATTCATGCCAGATGCGAACGACGGTTTGATGCGCGCCGTGCTCGCGGATCATCGACTGCTCCGGCGCCAACAGGGCGAAGAGCGAGGGAACCACAATCATTGCGGCGACGATCCAGCCTAGAGAACTGAGCGAGAGGCGGCCGGAGTAAGTGACCAGTATGTACACCGCAATGGCGCCGAAGGCCAACGAGCCGGTTTGGTAAAAGCTGCTGGCTCGACGGCGGCTTAGCTCGCTGTGCAATGTGCCGAGGATGCCGCCGCAAGCAGCAACGACGAAGACGCCGAGACAGGCGCTCAAGAATAAAAGACTGACCGCCAGCGGGGACGCAAGCTGCGGCTGATGGAAAGCGGCGATCAGTGCAATGGCGGCGGCGAGGGCTGAGAGCAAGAGCCAGGTGCGGCGGCGCATCCAAAAGTCGGTGAGCGGACCCCAAAGGAAGAAAATGGCGTGAGGGAGCGAGAGCAGAGAGGCGATGCTGGCCGCGCGCGCGGGGTTGACGCCCTGGTCGCGCATCAGATAGGTGAGGGCGCCGCTGACGAGGCCGAGAGAGATGACCGCCTCGGGCGTGATGAGGAAGGCGAAGAGCCAGGGACGGTCGCGAGCCGGCGGAACGGATTGGGAGTCAGCTTGCGGCCGTAACGCTGGTGGCATGAGGGTTAGCGTAGCATGGGGCGGCTTTGAAGGCGGGCACTCTCAAAGACAGTCCCGAAAGTGATCGATGCCCGAAATGGGCCCGAAATGGGCCTCAATTCTCAGGTCTATTTGCGAGGTTCGACTTTATGATAGGGCGATAGCGAGTAAGTTATGGTTTCGACCTAAGTGATTCGCCGGGAAGGCCTCAGGGAGCGCATTAGAATCAGAATGATGTCCGCGCGAGTTGGAGAAGTGGCCGAGCGGACTCCCACCAATGCGGGATACCAAGCTGATTTCGGCGTAAGCTAGACTTTGTACGGACTGACGGGAGAATCATGGGCACGCCGACGGTTGACTATTACGAGTTTCTGCAAATCAGCCCTAATGCCGACGCTGAGACGATCCACCGTGTCTATCGATTTCTTGCGGCTCGCCTGCACCCGGACAACAGCGAAACCGGCCATGAAGAAAACTTTCGTCTGCTCAGAGTAGCCTACGACGTCCTGGCGGATCCACGACGCCGCGCGGAATACGACGCGACGCGGTCGCGGACGCAGGCGCCTCCCGAGCCGCTTGCCTCGACCATCGATTTCATGGATGAAATGGAGGGCGAGTTGAATCGGCGGTTGGCGGTGCTGGCAGTTCTTTACTACCGGCGACGCACAAACCCAACCTTTCCGGAAGTTAACCTCTCCGAAATCGAAGAGCGGATGGGATTCCCCCGCGACTACCTGGACTTTACGCTTTGGTATTTGCAAAGGAAGGGATACGTCAGCAAGGCGGACAATGCACAATACACGCTAACGGTGGATGGTGTGGACTTTGTGGAGACACAGCGGGCGAATATTCCCACCCTGCACAAACTGCTGACCAGCGGATCGGGATCGAGCGTTGAGGATCTGTCGAAAGTCCGGCATAGCGAAGAAAATGTTGAACCGGAAGCGGAAGCGAAAGTCGCCCCGGCCGAGACAAAATCTGCCTTACCAAGACCGATCTTTGGCAGACCCGATCCACGGAATCAGCCGCAACAAGCACCGCGTAATTCGGTACCGATCATTCTGCCTGCCTCAATGAGCCAAGTGGAGGACCGGCGCCTGGGCAGACCAGACCGCCGCGTAGGCAAGCCCGATTTCAGAAGCAAGAAGGTGGAGCGGCGCTTCCACTTGAATGATCGGCGCGAGGTACCGCAGGCGAAGCCAGTAACCGAGAAGCCACTACTCGCGAGCGGCGATTCCTAACGCCTTCATCTTGCGGTACAGATGACTGCGCTCCAGGCCCAGCAATTCGGCGGCATGGCTTATGTTGTTGTGAGCCTCTTCAATTTTCTTGAGAATATATTCGCGCTCGTAGGCGTCGCGCGCCTGCTGCAGGCTGGAGAACTCTTCGGCAGAGCGGGAGCCTGCTTTGTGACTGAGGGCAGGCAGATGCTTGCGCTCGATGCGCAGCACTCTTGGGTTGAGAATGAGAACGCGCTCGATGAGGTTCCTGAGCTCCCGCACGTTGCCGGGCCATTGATATTGCGCCAGAGCGTCCAGAGCCTCCTCACCAATTTCAACCCGCGGACGGCCGTACTGACGGCCAAACTCGAGGAGAAACTCCCGCGCCAGGAGCGGGATATCCTGCTTACGTTCGCGTAGCGGCGGCACAAAGAACGGCACAACATTGAGGCGATAAAAGAGATCCTCACGGAAGTTGCCTTTGGCAATTTCTTCTTCAAGGTCCTTGTTGGTGGAGGCGATAACGCGCACATCCACGCGCAGAGGTTGTGTTCCGCCGACGGGAGTGAACAAGTGATCATCGAGGGCGCTGAGGACTTTGGCCTGCGTCTTGAGGCTCATATCGCCGACCTCGTCGAGGTAAAGCGTGCCGCCGTCGGCGCGTTCGAGGGTGCCACGCTGCTCGGGAGGGCCGCCGGGTTGGGCGCCGTGGCGATAGCCGAACAGCTCGGCCTCGATATGCGCTTCAGGGATGGCGGCGCAATTCAGTTCTACAAACACTCCGTCGCGGCGCAGGCTTTCGGCGTGAATGGAACGCGCGATGAGCTCCTTGCCGGTGCCTGACTCGCCGTAAATGAGCACACGCCCGTTAGTGGGAGCCATGAGCTTGATCTGCTGGCGAAGGGCCTTGAGCGGCACGCTTTCACCAGTGAGAACAGCGGCGGCGCTGAACTGGCGCTTGAATTCTTCGTTCTGAGTGCGGAGGCGGCGCGCCTCGACGGCATTCTTGACAGCGATGAGGGTACGCTCGAGCGAGAGCGGCTTTTCAAGAAAGTCATAAGCGCCAAGCTTGGTGGCTTTCACGGCGGCTTCAATGGTGCCGTGGCCGCTGACGATTACGACCTCTGGCCGAATCTCGGGCGAGAGCTCGCGAATTTCGGCGAGCACTTCAAGACCGTCTCGGCCCGGGAGCCAGATATCGAGCAACACCACATCGTAGGGCGTGTCACGCAGAAGCACCATGGCTTCGCCGGCGTCGGGCGCGCTGGCAACGCCGTAGCCTTCCTCGCGCAGAATCTCCTCGAGCGAACTGCGTATCTCCGCTTCGTCGTCGACGACCAGGATGTGATTCATGAGGCGAGACCCTTTACCGTTACGGTGTCCGCGACGGCTGACCCATTCGACGCGACGGATTCGACCAGAGGCAGACGCAGCAGAAAGCGCGAGCCTTTAGGAAGGTTGGATTCAGCGCTGATGGAGCCGGCGTGTTCCTGAGCGATCTTGGCGGCAATCGAGAGGCCAAGGCCGGTGCCGCGCCGCTTGGTGGAGTAGTACGGCAAGAAAAGGCGCTCGCGGATTTCGTCGCTAAGCCCCGATCCGGTGTCCGAAATCGTGATTTCAACCGCGGCCTGGTCTTCGCTGAGAGCGGTGCGCAGGCCCAAAACGCGAAGCAGACTGCCCTGCATGGCTTCAGCAGCATTGTCGATGAGGTTGGCGAGTGCGCGCCGTATGGATTCGGGATCCGCAAGCACCGGAGGCAGGTCCGGCTCGAGATTGCGCTGCACCGTAATGCCTGAGAGCCTGCCGCCAAAAAGCGCGAGGGCTTCTTCGACGATCTGATTGATATCGCAGGGGCGAGGCTGGGGCGCGGGAAACTGCGCCAATGCGGAAAACTGATCGACCAGGGTGCGGAGGGTTGCAACGCAGCCGAGAATTACCTGGCTGCACTTGCGGATAATGTTGGAGGACTCGGGCTGGCCGCGATCGAGATGGCGTGCGATGCGCTCGGCGCTGAGAGCTATCGGCGTGAGGGGATTCTTGATCTCGTGGGCTACTTGCTGGGCGACTTCTTTCCATGCAAGCTGCCGTTGCGCGCGGAGAAAATCCGTTGTGTCTTCGACCACGAGCACCGATCCCGATTGCCCATGACCGAGCTCGAGGCGCGCACTCGTGATGGCGAGATAGAGGGTGCGCCCGTAGGCAGTAAATTCCAATTCGGTGGAGGCTGCGCCCATGCGGTTGGCACGCCGGATCAGTGTGGCCAGTTCTTCGGCACAGTCCGCGGGCAACAACGCTGCAATGCGCTCGCCCGCCAAAGGGGCATCCAGCCGAAGCCCCATGAGCGCGGCGAATGCCCGGTTGGCTTTGAGCACCACGCCGGCGCCGTCGAGCGTGACGACTCCGGAGGGAATGGTATCGACGATCGTCTCGAGCTCGCGGCGGCGCTCTTCAACCGCGAGGTTGGCGGCGGTGAGTTGCGCCTGAGCAGTCTGGGCCAATTGGCGGCTGGTTTCAAGATCTCCGGCCATGTGGTTAAAAGAACGCACCAGGTCGCCCATCTCTCCGGTGGCGACGTCGGCCACGCGCTGCTCGTAGCTACCAGCGGCGATGGCATCCATGGCGTCAGCAAGGGCCTCGACTGGGTGGGTGATCTGCTTGGAGAGAAAGACGGCGAGCCAGACGCCGGAAAAAAAGACGAAGACAGTGACGAGCAGCAGAGTGAGGGACAACGTGTTGCGAATAATTCTGCGCGATCGGAATAGCTGCCAATACTGGTCGGCGCCGGAACGGATGCGCGCTGTGGTTGCATTGAGCCCCCTGGGCATGGGCAGCACAGCGATCACAATTTTGCCCGATGGAGTGACAGCCTGGCCGAGCGCAAATTCCTGACCGGCGACATCGACCACGGGATTGTCATTTCGTTGCGCGGCGGAGAGGAGAGCCGCCGAGAGAGGACCGAGGAGAGGAGCCTCTCTCCATTCGGACTCGGGCGTGGACGCGCGAAGAAAAGCGCGACTGGATTCGGGCGGAGCCTGGAAGCTCGAAAACATACGCTTGTCTGGGCCGTAGACGAGCAGGAAACCGCCTTGCAAAGAAAGACGGCGTGAAGTCATTGCCTGTTGGAGAGCCTGAGGGGTCGCATCGGGCGCTCCGCTATCGGCCACTGACTGCGCTTCGCTGCGGGCATTGCTAGCGACATATTCCACGAGCTCCTGCACGACTCTGGTGGAGTCGTCGCGCAGTTGCGAGGCGTCAGGCGAGAACCACCGCTCCAGTGAGCGGTTGAGCAGGAAATAGCTAAACAGGAACATGAGCGCGGCTGGCATGAAGGTGATGATGACTGCGCCCAGCACCATTCTCGAGCGCAGCCGCGCGCCAAGACCGCTGCTGCCCTGCCCTACGTAGACTTTGAGAACGGTGCGAAAAAGCAGGACGAGCAGCAGGAGCAGCAACAGAAAAAGCAAGACCTCAAGAGCCGTGAGGGCGATGGTTTGTTCATAGGTAGCCGGATTGAGGAAGTTGACGTTGGAGGTGTTGAACCATGTCAGCGTTCCGAGCAAGACGAAGATCAGCAGGGCTCCGCCGGTAAGCAGAATGATCGACCTGCGTCGCGAATCGGCATGGAGACGCATGGGCAGATTATAGAAGGAAATGAACTAAAGGGCCTTGAAAAGCAAGGACTTCAAAATCGGAACCCAGCGGGCGCCTTTCAAGGCAGGCGCCGACGCGAAACGCCATTGCCCTTCAATTCCCTGTTCCCTATTGCTAGATCTGCGAGCAGTCGAGCGGGCTCAGGATGAGGTTGGTGATGTTGGTGACGATTGCGTCAAAGGCGAAGCGCGGGTTGGAGGAGAGTTTCTTCCAGGCTGGGTCGTTGCGGAAGACATCCCACTTGGCATCGAGCTCAGTCAAATCGGCAAAGCTGAGCATGTAAGTAAGGTTGGGCATGCGCGAGCCGATAAGCGTATCGCCGAAGAAGACGGGATGGAAACCGGCGTTCAAGAAGATTTCAAATTCGCCGGAGTGGAACATTTCTACTTTGCGAATGTGCTCGCCATCGCTGGGACTCTCATAAGTGCGAAGCTGAAAGATGCGTTTGGCTTTGGTGGCGGCAGCAGGTGGCGGGGTGAGCCTTGGCCAGCCTTCAAATGCTGCGAGGAGGGAAATATCCGCGCGTTGAAAGGCGGGCGCCGTGGAGGTGGCATTCCAGAATGGGGCTGCTGCCGCGAGGAATTCCGCATCATCGGACAAACGCAGATCAAGTTGGGCGAGCGGCTCGACGGCCGGGCCGGGAATGAGCAGGTAATAGGCCGGCGTTTCGGGACCGATGTCGAGCTTGAATGCGCCGACCGGGCCAAGCCCCAGGCGAGCCAACGCGGGAATCAAAGCGCCGGAAAAGTAGTTTTCAGTGAACTTTAACTGCGGGCCGCTTAACAGGTTATACCGGCGCAACTGGTAGAACTCGCGGCGTGGGCTGGTTGGGGCTCCGGTAGCCGAGACCCCGCTTCCCGAAACCTGAGCGGCTGCCTCGCCGGCTGCAGCGAGGGCGGAGGCGGCAATGGATGAGGCGAGAAAATCGCGGCGTTTCATGGGTCCTCCGTTTCGCGAATCCAGTTCGTCCGAATCCGATTGTAAGCGGCGGCGCTAACTTTGACGGCCAGCTCGCCGCAACTAACGCAGCGTGACCGTGTTTCTTAATTCCAGAAGCTCCGCGGGGCTTCGACGATTTTTCGGCAACTCCCGCCGAAACCTGTGCCGCCGTTCCGAAAGGGACGGCGGTTTTTTTCTGGTTTTGGATGAGCGATTTGGGAGGGCTAACGGGCGATGAGGAACATGACCCAACTGAAGACGATGACTGAGCCGACGAAGAGCACGAA
>Ga0182024_10001491_pt1 | contig 60237 bp, 55 predicted proteins | sample P32metaG_FD_120480 | JGI IMG/M metagenome (GOLD analysis project Ga0182024, IMG submission 120480) | Permafrost microbial communities from Stordalen Mire, Sweden - P3-2 metaG (Illumina Assembly) | ecosystem: Environmental > Terrestrial > Soil > Wetlands > Permafrost | place: Sweden: Stordalen...
GCGAATATCAGAGTGATCAACCGTCGCGAAAACCATCTCGACCGCGACTTGCGCTGCCTCCTACGAGAGAAAAGAAGGAAGAAGAAAACCGTTGCCCCTAGTTGACAGGTCATTACATATCAGCGCTTTATCGGAGGCGCGCTTCCAGAAAACAGTTCACGCGAGCACGGTGCTCCGGCGCGCGTTCGATAAAGTCGTGAGAAGGAAGCCTCGGGCCAGCCGATCGATGTTGGGCGTGCGGCCTCCCATCATGCCCCGGTGGTACGCGCTGATGTTCCAGATGCCCACGTCATCAGTCATGATGGCCACGATGTTCGATTTCTTTATTGCCCTAGTTGTAATCTCCTCTCAATCTTGTTGATACCGGCGGACGTGCACTCGCTGCCGGGCACTACCCTTAAAATTGTTGTTTAGCTGGCATGTCCAGCCGTCTGCTCATTGCGTAAGCTCAAAGGAGTGGAGCAGTCTCGCTGCAGTTCCGAAGTTGCCGAACTGGTAGACCGACATTCCAACGGGCGAAAACGTGAACGTAGGAAACGGTGCAGCGAGCAACGCGTTTAGATAGTCGACGGTGCCGACACCGATCGTGACGTGCGGGCTGTAATGCTCTCCGGAGTGCTCGGAAAAGTACGTTGCAACCGCGTCGAGCGTTGGCTGGTTAATGTCGGGATCCTCTGGCGTGGTCGCGAAGGCGGCGGCGCTTCCGGCGCTGGCTGGGGCCATGAAACCTGTGAGCGCGTCAATGAACTCCTTCTGCAGCCTGATCATATCGGCGGTTGGCTGAACCAGAATGCCGCCAAGGCCAACTTCTTTCAAAGGAATGTAGTAATACTTGAACGCTGTCAATTTCCAACTCGTCACCTTTTCGCCGGCCAGCACTTTGCTTGTAGCGGCGTACACCTTTTCCAGATTTGCCGTGTAGAAGTAGCCCCCCATAACCGAAATGTGGGGTTTGTGTCCGGCGTCCAGAGCGTAGCCCTTGGGGAAATTCTTACGGAGCCCTGCGTTGGCAGCCTCTGCGCGCTGGATCATTGTTGCGTCCGGTTCCAGCACGATGTCGATAGCCGTGACGGGATGTTGCGCCGTGGTGGGTGTCCCTGTGCTCGCCATGTAATCCTCCAATTATGTTTTTGAAGAGCGAATTATTTTCCGGCCTCGAATGGGTAGATCCGGCTCCAGTCCTGCTTCATGTCCACCACAGTCCAACCCTTTTCCTTGGCTTCAACCAAGGCCACGTCCAGCTTGCCCATAGATGACGCCTCATAGGCATACTCGCGGGCGGAGTCCGTGTGGTGTACGAGCAATCCAAATCGGGGCCCCGTGCAGCCTGTAGTCCACTGCAACATCTGCAAATCGCCGTCGGAGTTTCCGAACGCAGCGATAGGCCTGCGTCCGATGTGCTTGTTGATACCCACGGGCTTGCCGACGTTGTCGTCCATAAAATCCAATTGCGGCAGTCGCGTGAGCACCGGTACGCCTGCGACCATCTCAAACTTGGTAACGATGCTGCTGCCAATCACTTGCTCGGGCGGAATCCCATATATCTTCTCCACGCAGACACGCATAAATTCAACTCCGCCGCCGGAGACGACAAAAGTCTTGAAGCCATTGGCGCGAAGATAGGCAAGCAGTTCCAACATCGGCTGGAAAATCACGTCCGTGTACGGGCGGTTAAACTTTGGATGCCTGGCGCTTGCGAACCAATCCTGCACAATCTTTGCGAACTCGTCCGTGGTCATCCCGGCGTGGGTAATCGTCGCAAGTTCGAGAATTCCGCGTACGCCCCCGGCCGCGACAGCTTTCATGTCGCCCGCAAGAACAGCAGCTACGAGTGGATTGTCTTTCCATTCGGGATGCTGCGGGGCCATTGCCTTCAGCCGATCAAGAACGAACGCAAGCTGGAAATACATCGGCTGCTCGCTCCACAGGGTCCCGTCGTTATCGAAGACGGCGATTCGCTCTTCGGGTTTGACGAATTGAGGACCGCCAGCCGTGGTCACTGCACGGACAAAATTCACGATGCTTTGCTTGGCGGAACCTTCGTTCCAGGAAGGAAGCGGAGCCTGACCTTGGGCGTATTCTCCGAACGCCAAAATAGGAGGACTCATGGGTGCTGTCATGATCGTCGTAGCCTTTTGAACGTACTGGGGGAAACCATGCTCATGTTTAATAGCCTGGTGTCCGCCTGGGAACTGTCACTTGTGTCAGGGGAAAGCGTGGCGTGAGAGCGCATCTCGGCCACTCTGCAGGTTTCTCCCGACTGAGGGGCCACCCGGAAACAATCCCCTTGCCCGATTGACGCGCCCTCGGAAATGAAAGAGTCGGCCTTTCGTACCAGTTTCACTGAGAGAATCTACGTCGATTGATCGGACGGCTTGGGGCTAGAGAGTCTGTGTGAGAACTCGCTGGCCCATTGATTTTGAACGAGCAATTCGAGCATATGACGAAGACTCCTAACTCGATTGGTAAAATGCCGGATGCGGCGCTGTTAGTTGGCGCGCCACATTCGCGTCAGGTTGTAGGCGGTGGTTGTCAACGCCCACTCCACGGCGACCCTCTCCAACCCGCGCTGGCGAAACCGTCGCATTCCTCGCTGCTCTTTCAGCACCCCATTCACCGGTTCGACAATCGCTTTGCGTCGGTCATAAATCGCGCGGCCCACGGGGTCGCGCAGTTTCCTGCGCATGCGGCGATGCGCGGGGTCCTTGGCCCGCAGCCGCAGTCGGCCACCGCGGTTCAACCAGCGCGCCAAATTCGAGTCCGGAACATAGCCGTCAATGCTGCGTTCCTCCAGAGCACGCAAATTGTCCAACGAGAAGAATCCGGTATCGGCGCTGGCCCGCTGGGGTTTCTCACCGCACTGCTGCTCCACCAACTCCACCATGGGCAGCAGCAATGCATTGTCGTTGGTCTCCTGCGTTACACGCTGTGCCACAATCAAGTGATCTTCGCTGACCGCCAGCGTGGCGGTGTAGCCCAGCGTGAACCCGCCGCGCTCGCGCAGAAAACGACTGTCAGGATCGGTCCGCGAGAGTTTCTTCAGACCCGATTTGCGGAGCCGCTCGAGCCGTTCAGGAATCGCGGCAAATTGCTGTTCCAGCCAAAGAGCGGACGCACTTTCAAGTCGAGAGGCATCACGGGATTGGACTTCTCGTCTTTCTTTCCCTCCCAGATCATGGGCTCTTCCATGCCGCTCTCTTTGACGCGCAGCAAGTAATCGCGCTCCTATTGCAAGCTGAGCAAAAGGGATTGGCCGCTGAAGATTACGACGGGCCCCGTTTGGGGCGTGCGACTGGCGAAACTCAAACCCGCCGCGCCGCAAGCATTAGAAGAGGACGCGCTTCGAATCGATGTCGCACTTACCGCTTGCGTGATGAGATATATCTCGGACCTTCACATCGGCAAGGTGAATCCGAAGCATTTTGACTTTGGTCTCGATGTCGAGGCGAATAAATACGACTTGCCAGAATTCTTGAAAGAAAATGTTGTGGAGGCTTCTGATGTTGCTGGCGTCGTGGCGAAAGGACGCAATAAGGAGTTTTCAACGCAGGCATGGCCGAGCCCCGGACGGGCGAATCACCGCGCAGACCTTGGCCGATCTGAATGTGCCCCTCACCCGCCGGGTGCGACAGATGCAATTGACTCTGGAGCGCTGGCGGTGGTTGCCGGTTGGTCTCCACACGGCACCCATCGTTGCGAATATTCCCGAGTTTCGCCTCCGCGCGTACGACGAAAAATACAATGTCACGCTGTCGATGAATGTGGTGGTAGGCAAGGCGTATGACCACAATACTCCGGTATTTAGCGATGCCATGCAATATGTCGTGTTCCGGCCCTACTGGAGTGTTCCCCATTCCATCGCCAAAGCTGAATTCCTCCCTCGCATTGCTCGGGACCCCGACTATCTGGCGAAGAAGGGATTCGAGGTGGTGAACAGCCGCCAGCAGGTCGTCACATCGGGAACAGTGACGAGCGACATACTCGCGCAACTACGGACGGGAAAGCTTTACATCCGGCAAACACCGGGTCCCAAGAACTCACTCGGACTGGTGAAGTTCATCTTTCCCAATAGCTACAACGTTTACATGCACGATACGCCCGCGCAGGAATTCTTCGCGAAGTCCCGCCGGGATTTCAGCCATGGCTGCATTCGCCTGGAAAGGCCGGCCGATCTGGCCGCGTGGGTCCTGCGCGACAATCCGAGGTGGGGCATGGACCGCGTCCGCGCGGCTATGAATGGAAGTCCAAATCAGCAGGTGAATCTTGCGCATCCGATTCCGGTCTTAATCGTTTATGGCACCGTCATCGTGAACGAGGATGGACTCGTTCACTTTTACGACGACATCTACGGACACGACGCCGCGCTCGAAAAAGTTCTTGCGAAGGGGTATCCATATCCGAGTTAATCTCCGGCGATGAGACTGGCAGGACAGTCGAAACACAATTGGGGACGCGGCCGACCTCGCAAGGATGCAAGCCGAAAGCTTGGAATGTAGAGGCGCCGGGTTTGTCCACGCGCTTCCATCCGGGGAATGGAGGAGCGTCTCAGAAGCGTCGGATCCGCGACCACTTAGTTCGTTGAGGTAAATGATACGAGTGGCGCGGGATGGCGCCACTCGTTGGCGCGCTCGCGACTATTAGGTCCCGGCTACTCCCTTGTTCAGCAGCACTTTTACTTCGACGCGGCGGTTCTCTGCCCGGCCAGACTTGGTCTCGTTCGACGCTGCTGGCGCCACTTCACCCATGGCTCCAGGTGCCACGATATGCCGAACCGGCACGTTGCAGTTCTGGATTAAGTAGGCAATTACGCCTTGTGCGCGCTCCATGCTGAGCTTCTGGTTCATTGCCGCGTTGCCGCTGGAATCGGCGAAGCCTTTAACCTGGATGATGTACCCGGTCAGGTTGACAGCATTGTGAGCTAACTTATTCAATGCGTCCTGATCTTGTGCGGAGATCTTGATGCTACCGCTTGCAAAGCGGACATCCAGCTGATCCTTGGTGTCGTATTCGCTCAATTCTGAAAACCGCTTGCTGATCTCCGCGGCGTTGGCATCAATGGTGGACTTGTTGGCAGAGATATTCTGCTGGTTGGCATCGATTCCCTGCTTATTGGCTTCGATGTTTTGCTGGTTAGCCGCAACGTTATCCTTGTTTTCAGCGATATTCTGCTGATTGGCGGCCACCTTCTGATCGGTAGGGTTTAAACCGGCCTGAATCATCTCCGCAGTTTGTAGATCGCTTTTATCGAAGGTGACCGTTCGTGCGAGGAAATGGGTAGCGTCCTGGCTGGTGCCGTTAATCGACACTTTGAGGCCAGGAATCAGCACGGCGGCAGACATTTGCTTCTTGCGCACGCCCAAACCCTTGGGTTGTTGCACCTTGGTGTCGTCATCCAGCGTCACGGTTACGCTAGTCCCGTCGGTGGTCTTCAAAACGATGGTATCGCCGGTTCGCGCGGTGATCAGCCCAGTAATCTTTGTTGCGTCGCTTTGCGCATAGGCCGATACCCATGCCGCAAAACACACGGTCAGAAGCCCCACTATGATTCTGATGCGCTTGCTATTCATACTTTGATTTCTCCTCGTCGCTCAGTTCGCAAACTTGAGCGTGTGTATGTTTCCAGCCATGGGCACTGGTGGCCACTGGCAGAACTGACAGCTATGGTCGTGAGGTGTGCGTGTCTGGAGCCCGACGCCGGACAGACATCACATTTTTTATGCCTGAAATTTTTTCACGCATTTCTACAGGTGATATGTGCATTCCTGTTTTTACTTTCTGCGAAAACTAGTAAAGTGCTGCAGCCGCAAAACTCCATCAGGAATGCTAAGATCATTTTTGAGGCTAAGAGGGCCTTCTTTAGCGGGCCGACCGCTTTCGGTGCGGATTTTTCTTGCGGTATCGCCTAAGCTATACGGTGGCTGAAATACTGATAAGGATTCGCAACTAAACGACAAGAATTGGGTTTTTCGATCCTGAAGGCGGAGGCTGATCTGGAAATGTCAAGGGTCCGGGTTCTCGTGGTGGATGACCACGAGGCATTTCGGCGGTTCATCTGCTCGACCTTAGGAAAAAAAACAGAATTGGTTATCGTCGCGGAAGCTGCAGACGGATTAGCGGCTGTTCAAAAAGCAGAAGAACTGCGACCGGATTTGATCGTACTTGACATCGGGCTTCCAGGACTGAATGGAATCGACGCTGCCCGCCGAATTCGCAAGATATCTCCCAATTCCAAAATAATCTTCGTCAGTCTGGAATCTTCTACCGATGTGGTACAAGAGGCTCTGGATTTGGGGGCGTCGGCCTATGTTGCTAAGGCACAGGCTGGAAACGAGCTGTTAGCCGCTGTGGGAGAGGTGCTCGGGGGCGGGCGGTTTCTCAGTAGCGGGTTGTCGAGCCATAACCTTGCGGGCGCGGCCGACTCGCGTGCCATCGCCGGTCCCAGTTGCAATGAACCGCTTCCCTCGCTCGAACCGCGGAAGTCGGGGCGCACTCGCAAGCACGAGGTTGAATTCTATTGTGATGACGCAGCTTTCGTGACAGGGTTTGCTTATTTTATCGAAGGGGCGCTAAAGGCCGGGAGATCGGTTGTAGTTGCGGCCACCGAGTCGCATCGCGAGAGTATTCTTCACAGATTGCAGGGACTTGGCGTGGATATTGTTGCCGGCATTGAACAGGGGCGCTATCTCCCTTTCGATGCCGACGCGGTACTCTCAACCTTCATGCGCAACGACCAGCCGGACGTTCCGCGATTTTTTAAAGCCGTTGGTGAACTGATCAAGGCGGGAGCCCGGGGGACAGCGGGGGAACACTCACGGGTTTCTGTTTGCGGGGAATGTGCTCCGATACTATGGGCGCAAGGCAAAACGGATGCGGCCATCCTGGTGGAGCAACTCTGCAGCCAGGTCATAAAACGATACGGTATAGATATGCTTTGTGGCTTCTCGTTAAACAGCTTTTACCGCGAGGAAGATAAGCTGGTATTTCAGAAGATCCGTGACCAATGCGAACCATAGCAGCGCGGGGGCAGTGGAAGTTTTTACGCGTGTGCATCCATGGAATCGCCTTCCGATCCGAAAGGAACGCGAGCGCGTATCGTAGTACCGCGGTGCAATTCCGACTCGATTGAAAATGTCCCTTTGAGCAGTTTTAGACGCTCCGCCATGCTGATAAGTCCAAGCCCTTGGCTTGCCTTCGCAGCTTCGATGTCAAAGCCCACGCCGGAATCGCCAACGGTGAGATGAATCTCACCGGACTTCCTCCACAATCGCACTTCGAAGTATCGAACCCCACTGTGTTTCGCGGAATTGTGGAGAGCTTCTTGCAGAACTCGGAAGAAGCAAAGAGAAATATCTGGCGGCAAAGAGTTTGGAAGATCGTCGGTGCGGAAGTCGATTTCAACTCTCTGCTGCTTAGCGAATTCTTGGCAGAAACCCCTCATGGCCGCAGTAATCCCGAGATATTGCAGTTTTGAGGAATGCAACTCGCGCGACAAGGACTGGACATCAGCCGCAATCTCGATAGTTTGCTTGTGAAGTTCGGCGATACGGAGTCGGACTTGGTCTAAATTGGGAGGATCTTCGTTGAGTTGTTGTAACTCTACAGACAGCAAGGCCAGACGTTGACCAATGTCGTCGTGAAGCTCTCTGCCGATTCGGGAACGTTCGCCCTCCTGTGCTTCAATCAGTCTGCGGCTCACACTCGCAAGCGCGGCTTCCGCCAGTTTGCGTTCGCTGATGTCGATAAAAGCGACGACTGTCCCGACAACTTCTTGCCCTGTTCGCTGGGGATATGACCAGTATTCAGCTGGAAAGCTTGTTCCGTTGGCTCTCCAAAATACCTCATCGTCAGCGTGGACTCCTTCCCCGGTTCCAATTGCCCGGGAAATCCGACACTCTTCTGACGGGTATGGAGCACCGCTTGCAAGATCCATTCCGCAAATCCCTTGGGCAGTCGAGTTCAGAAGAAGTCGAAGTTTTTCCTCGCTCTCCCTATGTGCCTGTTCCACCTGTTTCCGCTCGGTGATGTCCGCCACCATACCAATCATCCGCTGCAGCTTTCCTTCATTGTCAAAGAAGCCTCGGGCGGATTTCTCTAACCAAACACCTGAACCATCGGGACGCAAAACGCGATAACTAATGTGCTGGGTGGGGTTTTGCGGAGTAACATCGTTAGCCGAATCGACAAACAGAGTGCGATCTTCTGGATGAATGCTGGCTAATAGTTGCTGACGAGTAAGCAATTTCTCCGAATCGCTTTGACCAAGTACATTTGCATATTCTGCAGATCGTTTAACCTTGTCGGTGGCAACGTCCCACTCATACGCATACATCTTTGCGGCTTGAGCCGCCAAACGAAAACGCTCGTCGCTGTCACGGAGTGCCTTTTCCGCGTGCTTGCGCTCGGTGATGTCCTCGATGAAGGCAAAGACCACCGGCGATGATCCTGGATCGCCATCCTTCAAAATAGAGATATTCAGACGTCCCCAGAACCGAGTTCCGTCCTTTCTCACATAGCGCTTTTCAAGCGAGTACTGATCGATGACCCCCGCACGAAGTTGTTGAAAGAGAGCCCAATCGTCCTGGGAGTCCTCGGGATTAGCGAAATCGCAACAACGCATGCTGCAAAGTTCGTCCTCCCGGTAGCCCAACATAGAGCAAAAGGCCGGGTTGGCGATCAATAGCTGCCCGTCTAAATCCTCCACTGCGATCCCCAGGGACGCTTCCTCAAAGAGATGATGGAAAAGCTGTTTAGCTTGTGCTGGCAACGCTCGCGACGCCATGTGGACTCCAGTGGAAACCGTAACACTTTCAAGCACAAAAGTGAATTTACTTGGAGGAGAGATGGAGGTCACTGAAGAATATTTCCGACCGTTAGGCACAGAGAGCTGAAGGCTTGAGAGTGCCGGCATCCGGTATCTGTAAATAGTGACAGTTGTTTCCCCTCTACTGCAGGACCAATCTCATCCACCACGGTGTCTTTTCGTCCGATCTCTGGGTGGCGACAAATCGCTCATTATCATTGCATTGATAAATTAAGGCACTCCGGCCAAACAAGTAGTTAGGTCGTCTGGAACCGGGCGGGTTGAAGAAGGCCATTCCGGCTGTCGATACGGGCCGGCGGGCGATCAGCTGAATATGGCCGTAAGTGAACACTCAGATTCGCTGTTCCCAAAGGACAAAACATGATCTTGACACGTAAGCACTACTCACTGGCCGCCGGGATGTTTTGCCTGCTGGCGATATCGGCGGGCGCTACCGACAACAAAGTAGAACAAAAACAAATCGAAATTCGCGAAATGGCACAGGACACGCTACAGCGGCTCTATAAAGCCAATCCTAAAACGAGAGCCGCAATCAAGCACGCTAGCGGGTATGCGGTGTTCAGCAACCTGGGTGTGAAGATCCTGGTCGCAGGATCGGGAAATGGACGCGGTCTCGCCGTCGATAATAAAAGCAAGCAGGAAACTTTCATGAAAATGCTGGAAGTCCAGGCTGGACTTGGCATGGGCGTGAAGAAATTTCGCGTCATCTTCATCTTCGACAATCATAGTGCGTTCAACAACTTCGTGAATTCCGGGTGGCAGTTCGGAGGACAGTCGACGGCTGCTGCGAAGGTGGGAGATGCAGGTGGTTCGCTGGCGGGGGCGGTGTCGGTGTCGGACGGTGTCTGGATGTACCAATTGACAGACAAAGGCTTGGCCCTGGAGATCACCGCCAAGGGCACGAAATACTACAAAGACGACGACCTGAATCTGAAGTAGGAGCGCTTAGTTATACATTTCGACCAACTATGGAAACTCTGATAACTCGGGCGCAAAAGTTGGTGGTTGCCGCACTGGCGATTCTGCTGATGATTGTAGTCATTCTTTCAACCATACATCTCGGTGTCTTGATTGCCGAGGAAATCTGGAAGCCGCCGAAGTATTTGATCCCGGTGCAAGGCCTCCTGGAGATCTTTGGATATTTTCTGCTGGTGCTGATTGGCGTTGAATTGCTTGAGACTTTGAAGGCGTACGTCCAGAAGAATGTCATCCACGTTCGAGTGGTCCTGGAAGTGGCGCTGATTGCGATGGCGAGAAAAGTCATCGTCGAGGAGCCCAATAACGTTCCCAGCCTCACCCTGTTTGGTATCGCGGCGCTCATTTTGGCGCTGGGCATTGCCTTTTACTTTGAGAGACAAGCGCAAAGAATTCAGGCTTCTGCACCTGAGGGTCACTAAAGACACGATGGAATGTTTGAGCTGATCGCGATCAGCGGTGCGAGAAAGCGCAATGGCGGACTTCTTCCAGTGCCATACTTCTAAAGCTAAAATAGGAAAAGGTGTCAACTGACGCCGAGAGTTAGAAGCTCCATCCAATTCCGGTGCTGACGCCAAGCTCATTCCTTCGCGCCGTGGGCGGCGGCTGGCTGTCAAAGTTGTCCCACAGGGTAAACGCCAGGTGAAAGTTATTTCGAAGTTTGATGGTGAGTGCGTTGTTGGTCTTCAGGCGAACGCGCCCCGCATCTGTTAGTCCGGGAAACACCTCCACCATGGAATCGAGCTCTCCGAAATTGAAGCGGATGTATTGATATTGCAGACCGGCCACGGCCTCAATATTTTGATGTGATGGTTGTCCGGCGGAGGTGTCGAACATCTCGTTGACGTAAACGAGGCCGCCCAGCCATGCCAGATTGCTGTTGGTGGTGCGCTTTAGATATCGGCCATAACCACTCCCCAGGGTGGCACGGAGATTTAAGTCCTGCTGACTGCTGTGAAGGAAATCAGATAAGAAAGCGACAAAGGAATTTCTATTGAGAAACTTGTAGAAAGTCGTCTGCAAGTCTTCGCGATTGGTTTTGGACGAGTTGGACTGTCCGTTGAAGGTGGAGTCGAAAGAGAGTGCACTCTCCCAACCGGGCGTCTTGTAAGCGGCGTTGGTGTCGATGTTCAACGTGGACTGACCATTGCCGCTGGAAAAACTGTAGCCCATGTCCAGGGAACCTTGTAATTGCCGCCAGAACGTAGGTTTCACGGTATCAATGGCCGCAATGTCGGCCGCCGGAACCCGCGTTTCTTCGGTTGCTTCGCGGATCAGAAAGTCTTGTCCTTGCGATTGTTCCGCAGAAAGCTTTTCAATTTTGCCGCTCAATCTGTGACCGTTATTCAATACGATTCGATAAGTGGCCTCACTCTGAATGGACTTGACTTGATTCCAATCCAGTCCAATAGCGCCAGAAACATAATCCATCTCCACGTAGAGCAACCCGTTTTGCAGGCGCTTCACTTGTCCCGTGAAATGGTCGTCGTTATTCATAATAACGATGTCTTTTCGTTTCGCGGCGGCGGGCGACGACAAACAAACAAGCAGGACCGCCAGGGTCAGGATGCGTCCCGCTGCTAGGGAAAAAGCAATTTGTTTAATCATTTTCTGAGACCTCAATACAAATCGGATTGCTGCTAGTTCGGCCGGCCCAGCCAGGAATACTGCCAGGCCACAGAAACGCTCTGATAGTTGCCTCCGTACCGGACATAAACGCCATCGCTATAGCTGAACTTTAGACTTTGGTGTTTGCTTACGGGAATGGACGCGGTGCCGCCGATACGGGAGTTGGCCAGAAGTGTACTTGGATTTTCCACCCCCGTAAGACTAGTTCGACCGCCTATCCAGAAGTTGGTGTCGAGGGAGAACCACAATCGTGGCTTAAGATCGTAGCTCACATGCCCTTCGAAGGAGCCGATGGGTGCTTGAGATTGCGACTGCACACCGGGAAATATTGCGTTATGGGAGAAGAATTCGCCGTTTGAGGTAAAGAACCACGCTCCCGCGTAGGCATCGAAAACCCACGAGCCTCGGCGTTTGGAATAGCCCAGCTCAGATTTGAAGGCCCAACGGTTGGAGCCGTTATTGATTAACTTGGTGGGATCGTATTGGCCGGTCGGAATCACGACAGTGAGACTTGCGCCCAGAATGGTCTTCTGTTGCCATTTGCGCATTTCCTTCACGGGCATTGCAGGCCCACCCTTGATATTCACGGAAAACCTCAAGACCGAATCCAACAGGCCGGAACGATAAAGCTTGGTCTCGTTATCAATAAATTTTCCACTGAAGTGCCCGACACCATAAGGCAAGGAGGCGGTGATATTTGCGGAGCGTCCGAAGAAACTCAAGGAGTGGTAATAACTGAAAATCGGAACGTGGATTGTGGCGGTGGCGTTTGTAATCGGAATAGCGTCGTTGAAAAGAATGCCGCCGTCGAAAAACGAATAGGTCAGAACGACGGCATTAGAATGGATGGGAGTAATGACGTAGGCCCTGGGTGCCAGGTCCTGAGCGCGAAGCAGCGGAGCGGAATAACTTGCCAGAAGGAGCAGCAACGTGAATTTGAGGCCAGTTCCTGCTGTGGAACCGTTCGACGAAGAATGATCGGCCAGGTACGGTCGAGGTCGCACCTGCATCGCCATCTCATCCGATCGTTCCGGCACACAGTTCCCCTGACAGTCGGTTCCCGGTTAATTTTCTGGCGCAGCCTACATAGCCCGCTTGAGCTTGCCATCCGCAATTTTTCGAGCGCGGCGCGTACGCGCGTGTCAAGCGAGTCAGAGCCGTAAGCGTCACTGATGAAGTCACCTGCCATGTCTCCTGCTAGCGAATAATGTATTTCACCATCAGCATGCCGGACCCCACCGCTATTAGTAGCCACAGCACGATAATGAGTATAGAAACCACTATCGCCGGAGTGGACCTTATCTCTTCCCTTCTGCGTATCTCGGCCACTTCGGCAAGTTCATGACACTGTGCCCAGACCTCGGCAGGAATTAATCTGCGCAGTATTTTTGCGCCCAGAAAAAGAACCGCAAAGTCGTCCAGGAACCCAATAACCGGAATGTAACTCGGAATTAATTGAACGGGGCTGAACAAATATCCCGCCGCACATGCAGCGACGAGTTTTGCGTACCAGGGAGCCCCAGGGTGTTTGAACGCGAAATAAAACACGTGCATCTGTTTGTGAAGCCGCTGTGCCTTCTGTTTCCAGTTCGGCTTGGTTCCAGAGTCCTTCTCAACGGGATCGCCAGCCCCAGCGTTTATAGGGAATTCGGTCAATGCACATGAGCTAGTTTGCGGTATGGAGGGAGGATTCATTTTTTTTCCAGAGAAAAATAGAGATTAAGGTCAACCCCGATTTGATTCACAGACTGGTTTGGCTTTTTGCCGGTATTGTTTTGGTGCTCGTAATAAGTATTGAACTGGGTGTGTTTTCCCACGGGAAACTGGGCGCCGGCATAGAGATCCGTCGAGCTCCATTTGTGATATTTATCGACGTAGTAAGGCTCAGCGGCCAGGTATGGAATGAAATGATAGGAGCGGATCGCAACGGTTCGGTCGATGGTCACTTTGTTCCGATAACGCCAAGTGAATTTGCCGCCTTGCCAGTCCAGGTCCGCACGGTTTCTGTCGGTAAGGAGAAAACCGGCGCGCAACGGAAAGTGAGACGTGAGGATTGGTTCTATGCGGTTGGTTGGATCTGTATTAGGTGCGGTGAGATAGCGATATCCAACTTCCAGAACTAAGGCGCGGTGTTTTGCATCATCTAAGTCGAAAGCAGTAATGTCTCTTAGCTTAAGTAGAGGCTTAAGATAAAACTGCACACTGGGACCGATGGAGAATTGATCGGACGCGCCCTCATCCCGATCATCCTTGGCTTGAAGATAGGTCCGCATGTAAGAGTTGAGAGTGAGATGAGTATCGACTTCCGGCAAAAAATTCACAGCTTGCGCGGAAACCGTGTTTGCCGCACTGCCGAGGAAAAAAGCGGTGAGCGACAGTAGTGCGAAGCGCAGATACATGCACTTGGAGTGAATGCTTGCGTCGCGGCAATCCGGAACAATTACTTTCGTATATACAATTCGGACTTGGCGGTGCCGTTGAAATAGCAGTCGGCTAGCCCGTTTACCGCGAGGCATCGAAGACCACCTGGTCGTACCACCAAAGGCGTTCGAAAAACCTTCTCGCGGAATCCGAATTTACATTTCGTGGCACAGACGACGAAGCAGATTCAAGGATCTGGCCAATGCAACGTTGGCCATCGATAGCGTGGAACCATTGCTTCTCGATCTCGTTTATCGGCAAAATGAGGTCGCGATACGTGTGACTCTGGTTTATCAAAACGCCCGCGGCGCCGGCCGGCAGCCTCTCCTGCACACAGATGGTGTCCGGCACGCGAATGGGGATGTAAGCGCGCCAGCTATCGTCTACAAAATTAATGCCGCGCGCCAAGCGAGGACCATCGTCACGGTAAACAATCAGGCTGTGACGAATCATGGTTCCACGAAATAGTTCGGCGGCGGCGTACTGTTCTCCTACCGGAAGACCGGCCATTCGGGAAGCTTGCGGAATTTGCGCCATGACGCCGCACTGTGGGGAGTAGGGCGCCTGCCTCAGCCAGCGTACAAAAGTGAGCTGGTTGCGTTCCAGGAAATCGAATAGTTGCGGAACCGAATAGGCGCGGTCCTGGGGATGCAGCAAGGCATCGGCGACCGCGCTCTCGTGTTGAAAATCGGGAGAGTCACGTAGCAGGTTTTGCAAGGGATGACCAGGTGGCAGCGCCCGGAGGGCCACCATCAGATCTCGAATGTCTCCATCGGTGGAACGAATGCCGGTACGTTTGCAGAATTCCTGCAACATATAGATACCGGTACGGCCGTAAGGGGCATACACCATGAGATGCATGGCCCCCTCTTGTTTGAGCACAGCACGCAGAGCTCGAAGTCCTGAATCGGGGTCGGCCAGATGATGCAGGACTCCGGTGCAAACAATCTGATCAAAGCTGACGCCTAACTCTTGCACACGCTCTAAAGGCAATTGGTAGATTTGCAAATTCTGCAGATTGTATTTTTCTTTGAGGTTCTCGGTGCATCGCACACTGATAGCGCTAACATCGATGGCGGTTACTTGAGTAGTGGGCCAACGAATGGCGTGCTTAGCCGCTTGCGAGGTGCCGCAACCGGCAACGAGGAGGGAGTAGTCTTCCCGGGAGGAACGGGTGGGCCAGGATAAATGGAAATCGGCGCGCCGCCTTTGCGGGTCTCGCCAAATCTTGCGATATTTTTCGAGGCTATCCGTGGGACGAGGATAGGGGTAGTGCTCATAAAAGGTTCGGACTTGCTCCGAGATTCCGGCTGAAGCCGGCTGAGGCTTTGCTTGTTGGTGACTCATTTAACAATCGGCCTTCCAAGCGAATAAATCCGATGCTTCGGGCTAAAACATTAAGTTCGAGCGGCAACACGCACTTTGTATCGGCGGATTACCACGATTGTCCAATCCAGACAGGATCCACGGCGGACACGTTGTCCGCCGTGGATGTCTGAATGCACCGGTAGGCAAGTTTATGAATTACTTTGCCAGGACCGGTTGTTTGTCGGGTTTCGCCGCACCCGCCGCTGCCACTTTGGCAGCTGGAACCGCGTGGCCGTGCGCAATCTGCGCGCCCTGATCCAACTGCCGCATAACCGCGTCAAGATTGAATGAGGCGGCTTTTTGGCGAGGAGGATATTTGACGAAATTTCCGAGCTGCGCCGCCACCAAGCCTTGCACAAGATATAGCTGTGGAACGTGATCCACCATCCAGTCTAGATAAGTATTGGAGTTGTACTCGGCGCGCTCGAATGGATCGCGACGCAGGTTGCATATAGTCGGCATCCGCAGCTTCACGAAAGGCTCCATCCAGAGCCGCATCGTGTTTGCACGTTGCTCTGCGAACGTGAGCTTATAGTCACCTGCGCGTACCGCTACAACTTCGGCGTCATCGCTCATGTAGAAGAAAGCGTTTCTCGGGGACTCCTTGACCTCGCCGGTCAGGTAAGGCAACAGGTTCATCCCGTCGATATGCACCTTGTAAGTCTGGTTGCCAATTTTGTAGCCGTCGAGGAGTTTCTGGTTGACGTTCGGATCGCCTGCAGCAGCTAGCAAGGTAGGCAGCATATCCTGGTGAGAGCAGATGCCGTTCAAGACCGATCCTGCCTTGAACTTTCCTGGCCAGCGGAGGAATGCCGGCACGCGCCAGGCACCTTCCCAGTTGGTGTCCTTCTGAGCGCGGAATGGTGTGTTGGCGCCATCCGGCCATGTGTCGTTCTCAGGACCGTTGTCGGTGGAATACATCACGATGGTGTTATCCGCGATGCCCAGTTCATCGACTTTGTCGAGCATTTGGCCGATTTGTTCATCATGAGTGACCATACGATCACTGTAATCATCCTGGCCGCTCTTTCCGCGGTTCTTGGCGGCGAGGTGCGTTCTGAAGTGCATGGCAGTCGAGTTGTACCAAAGGAAGAATGGCTGGTCTGCTTTGACCTGCTTCTCCATCCACCCGAGAGCCGCTTCAGTGATCTCCTCGTCGACCGTTTCCATTCGCTTCTTGGTCAAGGCACCAGTGTCCTTAATCGTTTGACCGCCTTTACCATCGCTGAAGCAGTGTAGAACGCCGCGAGGTCCGAACTGCTTTTTGAAGGCGGGATCCTTCGGATAGTCAGGCAATTCCGGTTCTTCTTCGGCGTTCAGGTGATAGAGATTGCCGAAGAACTCGTCGAATCCGTGCATGGTCGGCAAGTATTCGTCTCGGTCGCCGAGATGGTTTTTGCCAAACTGTCCGGTAGCATAACCGAGCGGCTTGAGTAGTTCGGCGATCGTTGGGTCTTCTGCTTGAAGTCCGACCGTTGCGCCGGGCATGCCGACTTTGGTCAAGCCGGTGCGAACTGGGTTCTGGCCGGTGATGAAGGCGGCGCGTCCAGCGGTACAACTCTGCTGTCCGTACCAGTCGGTGAATGTGACTCCCTCTTTTGCCACTCGGTCGATGTTCGGTGTTTGGTACCCCATCATGCCTTTGCTATAGTGGCTGAGGTTCCACATACCGATGTCATCACCCCAGAGAATCAGGATGTTTGGTTTCTTTGAAGCCATGTTTTAGTCCTTCCTTTAATTGAGATATGTAAAGCTGTTCGGTTCCTGGCCGCGAGGAACCGAAGTTGAAGCCGAAATGTCCCATCGAAGTGTCCTCAGCTGTTCAGTGGGTCTCGCCCGAGGAAGCCTGAGACGGGAACTCGTTGTGCGGACGACCGGGTGCATCAACTTTGATCGGACGCACACCGCTAAATTGCGACTGTGGCGAATTCTGGCCGTGACAGAAGCGAAACTTCTGTCCGCTGCCGCAGGGGCAAGGTTGATATGGTCCCTTTTTGGTGTCTTCCGCTATTGTCAGAGCCATTACGTCGGACGGCGGATGCCCAGTCTGTAACAGTCTTGCCATGGTTTGCATGGCTGGGCCGGTGTGAGTAAAGAAGAATTCCAGCCCTTGGCATAGGTAGTTCTGACCTGACTCGCCATCCCGTGAGAGGGCGAATCGGTCTTTCGGGCAACCACCGTTACACAATGGTCGAACTGCGCAGTTCCTGCATTGCGCAGTCAGTGAGTCGCGCTTGTCGTCACCGAACTTACGTTGCTGCGGTGACGCAATAAGTTTCAACATGTGAGTCTCGTGTATGTTGCCCAACAAGTATTTCGGCTCAACGAAGTGATCGCAGGAGTAGAGATCGCCGTTGAATTCCAGCGCCGGGCCGTAGCCGCAAGTAGGCGCATGGATGCACAGCAGGTGGCGGCCGAAATAGGCCTCCAGTGTCACGTCGAAGAGTTGGACAAACACTTGCCCCACATCGTGGCGCACCCATTCTTCAAAAATATCCACGAGAAACTGGCCGTATTGTTTACTGTCGACGGAACGCTTGGTTACAAGATTGCCCTCTTGCATGTACAGCATTCGCTTGCGATTGGGCTGTTCGCTCCAGCCGAGGTTGGCGATGCCGATGGTTTCCTCGCTGGCCCGCTCCACGATAGGAATAAACTGGATCCACTTGGCTTGCATGTCATCGCGAAAGAAGCGATACACCGCGCGACCGTGTTTCTGATTGGCGGCATTCACGGTGCAGAGTATGTTGAAATCGACTCCATGTTTTTGCAGTTGCTGCCAACCGCGCATAACCTTGTCGAAAGTGCCCTGTTTGCTGCGGTCCACCCGGTAGGTGTCGTGAAGTTCGCGCGGGCCGTCCACACTGAGACCTACCAGAAAATTATGTTCTTTGAAGAAAATGCACCATTCATCGTCGAGCAGGATGCCATTGGTCTGGAACGTGTGGAGTACGGTCTGACTTGGGCGGCGGTACTTTTCAACCAACTCAACGGAACGCCGGAAAAATTCGACCTTCATTAGCGTCGGTTCGCCACCTTGCCACGCCACCGTCACTGTGGGGGTGCGATGTGATTCCAACAGTTGCCGAATATAAGCTTCCAGCGTCGCTTCGGACATCCGGCTCTTTTCATTCGGGTACAGAGATTCCTTGGAGAGAAAAAAGCAGTACGTGCAATCAATATTGCAGGTCGAGCCACTCGGCTTAGAGAGTAGATGAAAGGCCGGCGGAGCGTTAAGCGGCAAAACGTTTTCAGTTACAGACGCCATGTTCTTGTCACCTTCTCGCTTCTGGGAGCAGAACAGCTGCTTCACTTGTTTTTTTCTTGCCAAGACGCATGATGCGGTTTACCGGGCCGCGCAACAGCACATAGGGCAGAATCGCCAAAACGAACGAGACGATGAGTGTCTCTCCGAGGTAAATCGACGAATGAACTTCCAGTTGGTATGCAGCATCGAGAATGACGGCGAGGATGAAAATTTTGCCGACGGATTTCCAACCTTCCCGCAACAGTTCCTTACGCTGCCCGGTAGCGGTCAGCAGTCCCCAAAAATATGCAGGTTTGCCGGTTTTCGCATCACTGCAACCATCGATAACTGCGAAAAGTATCGCCATGGCCGGTTGCGCGATGAGGCGGAAGTGCAGTGGCCCATCCAATCGCGCGAAAAGATTGTCAACAACTCTTTGCCACTCCGACATAACTCACGCCTTTCCATGGCTGGCAACTTGCCAAGGCCAGCACCCTTCGTTTTCCACCGTGATGGACCAACTGAGAAACGTTCGCAGCAGAATCAATAAAGCAAGAAATACGAGCCCTTGCGTGGTGGGCGCCACGGTCACCGTGCCGATGATGTCCGAGGCCACCAGGAATTCCAGCCCTAACTGCAACGATTTTCCAACAAAGATTTTCAGGCGGTCGTAAGCGTCGGGCTTGCGTTGCTGGCTATGCAGAACTGCGCGGATGGTCGCATATAGAAAGGCAATACTGATTACCGCAACACCGAGAATCTGGAGTCCTTGAACAATCAGCTCAATGGCTTCGATAATGGGGTGCGCGGACATATCCTCTTTCTCAACCGTTCAAAACACTTCTAAATGGAGCAAAATCGTAAGGAGCAAAAATAAGCCCAGGCAAACAGAGATGGCCCCGATTACAAACACCAAGGGTCTGGCTCTCCGGCGATAGGAATCATTAATGCTGCGCATCAGGCGGTGGTACTCGATGAGGCCGAAAGTCATGGAGAGCGTGCCGAGAAAAATCAGCGAAATGCCGAACCTGCGAGGGCCTTGCGCGCGCAGTGCATTGGCGGAAAGGCTTTCGCGTACATACAAGAGAAACTTGTAGATCGTAAAACCAAAAGACAGCATGGCCAGTCCGGTGCGGATCCAAGCCATCATGGTGCGCTCGGCGGCTAAAACGGTGCGCTCCACTGCCAAGCCGTTACTGGTGCTTAGACTGGAGCGCTGATCCGCTGACGAAAGCACTGCCTGGCTTTCTGCCACTCCTGCCACTTCCATAAGTCTCCCGAAAAAGCTCTGGTTACATTGCGAATCAGGAACAAGCGAAAAAGTCGTTTCGAACGTCCGCAATGTCTTGCCGACTAGCTATCTAGTTGCAAAACAACCGGCATTGGCCGTGCGGTCGGTATGCCTGCGTCATTGTCTGTAAAGCTCGCCCGATGGAACACTGTCAGATATGACAGGACAAAAAGGGGTTTCGGAGGCACTTCGAATGACGTGGTGGTGTATCCCAGACACCGCAACTTCGGGGTTCGTTTCAAGGTTGGATCAGGACGTGGAAGTTCACATCGAAATTTGTAGGGTGGTTTGTTGAGGAGTGGCAGCGTTTGGAATCTGGTCGCGGAGCACCCGGGTTTCATGGCTCGGACGCACCTATCAATTTCTCCAACCCAGCGACTTACCACTAGCAAGTGCACGAGGGGAAGGCTGCAACTTCCCCTCGTTTCTTAGATTTAGGACTTCGGCGGCGGTGGCGGGAAATTCTTGAGCAATTTGGCCACAGCCTTATCGAGATTGCGCTGCTTTTTTTCCGGGTCTTTGGGCGGATTCAAAGTCTTGGTAGCGGACCCCCGCCAGATGAGCTGTTTGCCAGCTTGGTCATAGACATCGAAACCCAAGGTTCCGATCTGGATGGTTGAGCTCGTGGCTGTAGCCATGCCGCCGCCCATGCGCCACCCCATACCTCCGCCATAGGCATTCCATTGGTGTTCCTGGGTTATGGAAACCTGGTACGCGACATAAAGGTCAGCGGTGTCACCGTCGACCTTAGTCAATCCTTTGGAGGCCAACTGGGAATCGATGGACTGCTTGATTTGCTGGTCAACAATCTGGTTTGGGTATTCAACTCCCGAAATGTTGACCCACTTGTACGTCTTGAATTTGGAGAAATCTGTACCCGGTGCCGCATTGTAGGTTACGTCTTGGGCCCAAGCGGATACACCCGCCACCAGCAGAATACCCACCAATGTCAAAAGCCGAGCCACACCTTTACTACCCTTGAAGTTCATACTTCCTCCTTTTTTGATTTCGACCTTATTCTCCGGTTGCTGCAAAAAAACCTTCATTTAGTGCCGGCAAAGCGAAGCTATTCATTTGCACCACGCAAGGCACAAAGTCGTTTGGAGTCTTGCGCATAAAATTGGCTTATCTAGCGCGCTACGGGCAATGTCGTCGGCTGCTCGAGGCTGAACTCCAAGAGAGTCTCCGGGGGGAATTGGATTGGCTCTCCCTTTTTGATCATGGAAACGCCCAACCCGGATACCGCTCCGATGGCTGCGCCTTTGCCCGCGTTGCCACCGATGGCCCCGATGGCCGCACCAAGACCTGCGCCAGCCGCCGTTTTCTTGGCCGTTTGCGCACCCTCGCTCTTGCCTTTTTGCTGAAACCCGCTCGTTCGAATGGGATGAGCCGTTCCATTAATGACGATGTCCCTGAGTTCCAGCTGCATCTCTGAACGTCCGGTCAAACGCTTGGCGTTCTCAGACTTGATTACCTTGCCGTGCAAGGTAGCGCCTCTGCGAGCCACGACAACGCCGTTGGCGACCAGATTGGAGTCCAGCGTGGCAGTGAAAAGCTGCCCGGTTTGTGTTGTTTTGGTGTCGAGATTGTCTACCATGCGAACCGGGATGAGGGTTCCTGCGAGCACAGTTGCGCGAGTGGGGTTCGAAACTGGCTGCGGTGATGGCGCCGGGGCGGAAGCTCTTTCTGCAAAAGAGACGCCGGCAACGTCGCGTAGAGAATACAGCTTTGGCTGGCCCTCCTGTCCCATGAACTTGACTTGCCGCGTGTCGGCTTGCAGAAAGGTTCCTTCGATTTCTTGGCCAGAACGCAAGTGCAGGGTATCCGCGGCAGCGGAGCCGGTGATGAGAATTCCGGCGAGTGCGACTGTGGCAGAGTGCAATCTCATATTTTTTTATTCCCTTCCCTTCGTGAGTGGCGACGACCTGTGGCCTATTTCTCTACGATCGGTAGCGAAGAAGCGATTTGGAGATCGACGATCATCAGCATCTGATTTTCGACCTGTAGAAACCGAGCGGCCAAGATCCCGCCCAACTGTTCGCGAACTTTTTCGTAATATTTCTTCTTGAGCTCGTTACGCTGGTCTTCCAGTGCGAGGGCGAGTTTCGCCAACTCGTTAGCTTTTTCGTCGGTCATTTTGTCGTAGTTATTTGCGTAATCCCGGATTCCGTTCAACTTTTTGTCGTTCAGCGCCTGCAATTCGAGGTCGTATTCGCGGTAAATGGGCCAAAACTTGGCGGCCTGCTCATCGTTGAAGTTCATGAGTTCCGTGAGTATGGCCACCTTCTTGGTTTTCACGTCAGAGCGCAGCAATTCAACATAAGCATTGATGTTGGTCTGTTGCGCTTCGGTGGTGTCGGCGGACTTTGCCACGGGCGTTTCAGTTTGGACTGGTTGGGACTCTGGTTGTTGCGCAGAGGTGCCAGGAGCGTGCACCAGTAACACTGCAACCGCCACTGCGGGAATCCAAAGAATTGATTTCATCAGTGCTCTCCTGTTTATTTTTTCGAATCGTCGAAGGCTTCTGTGTACGCTCATAAAAAAGTGTTGGCTTTCGATACCCCTGCCGAGACTGAACTACGGCGCTGTGGCAGCGGTAAATTGAGAGCGAAGATCACGTTCGCCCCGTTACGAATTCAGCTTATCGTGAAGCCACTCCGGTGCCAATCTTCGAGCCAATCACTTCGCCGGAAATGATGATTTCCACGCGGCGATTCTGTTGACGCCCTCGTGCGGTATCATTGCTGGCCACTGGCATCAGCATTCCGAAGCCTTTGGCACTAATGGTTGCAGCGTCCAAGCTCTGCTGCACCAGATAGTCCCTCACGGCGTTGGAACGCTGCTCCGAGAGTTTTTGATTGAACGTCTCAGAGCCCACGTTGTCGGTGTAACCCTCGATGCTCAAGTTGAGGCCCGGGTGGGATAAAACGATGCCAGAAAACTTTGCCAAACCGAGTTGTGCTTCGGTCCGCAGGTTGAATTTCCCGGTATCGAACAGCACGTCGCCCATATTCACTTGCAGGCCCCGCGGTGTGTCGATGGTCGGTAGGACGCGGTTGAACTGGTCCAGTAATTGAGCACGCAAATCCGCAGCGGCTTTCTGAGCACGGGCGGCTTCCGCGTTGGCGGCCTCTTCTTTTTCTTTCAGGGCTTTCGCTTCCATGTCGGCCTTATACGCCGCTGCGTCAGCTTCCGCCTTCATTTGCGCTTGCTTGGCGGCGGCAAGTTCCGACTGGCGTTGAGCTTCTTGATCGCTCCTGCGCTTGGCTTCGGCTGCCTCTTCGTCGCTCTTGTGCTTGGCTTCCGCCGCCTCCTGCGCAGCCCGGGCTTCAGCCTCCGACCTTGCCTTAGCGGCTGCAGCTTCGCGTTCGGCGGCTATGCGTTGTGCGTCTTCTCGCTGCGCAGATAGAGCGCGGGCGTCCTCCGAGAATTGGACAGTCTGTTTGGCGGTGGAGACAATCTGCTTCTTGTTGGCACCGCTGGCCAGCAAGCTTTCCGCTTGCTCCAGGCTCGCGCGAGCCTTGGAATAAATCTCCGGCGCGTTCTTGTCGGCTCCGCGCGATCTGGCGATATCCAGGGCATTGCGCGCTTCATACATTTCTAGAGGGACACGCGAGAGATCAGGAGTCATGGCCAAGGGATTCCCTAGCCTCTCGTATTGGCCGCGCTTCATCAGCTTGTAGTCGCTGACTGGGAACAGCTTTCCTTTGGTGTTCTTTCGAACCTCGGTATCCAGCACCACCATCTCACTGGGTACACGAACCGCAAAATATGGCTCCGCAGTGATGATCAGGGAAAATGTTTGCGCGGCTGTGGTGGCGTTCAACTTTCCTTCGCCTTCTTTGTTAATTAGGAGTTCTCCAGCGTTTCCGGTCCGTCCTTCCGGGGTAACGGCCCAAAGCACATAGGTCAGATATTCCGCTCCCAATTTCGACGGCGGTGTCAGCCCTTGCACCGTCACCTCGAGGTTCGTTAGCCCGGCTTTTGCTTTGGCTTGAACCTTAGCTTCTCCGCTGGCCCCGCTCGCCAGATCAGTGCCCTTTAAATCCACCTTGGTGCTTCCGCCGCCAACTGTAAATCCGATCGCAGTTGTAGACCTACTGACAAGGTTCGATGAGGGAACATCCGGAGCAGTTTGTGCGCAGGCTGGAATGGCCACGGCACCGAGAGCTATGCATCCGAAAAGATAAGAAATCGCCTTCATAAACTATTCTTCTCCCGATAATTCGTTCGCTCTGCCGGGCGCGCATCGTTGTAACGCTCTGCGGACCCGTGGCCGGTATTTCCTCGCGTGGCCACTCGCACCGAACTTCCTTTTTAGAGACCCGTTGCCATCCAAGGCTCGGAGTCGCGCACAAGGATTGCGCTCTTGAGTTGCAGCCCGCTACTGGTATTAGTGACAGTTCTAGTCAACGTAGAGGAGGGCGCATCATCTTTGGGCGAAGAGCTAAACACCGTGCTCTTGTGAGTTTGGACCCGTCCCCAGGAGTGAGGCTTAGCACATTTGGCGCAGAGCGAAGGGCCACTTGGTAGCACGTTCGAATACTGATCCGCGGATAGGACACGATGAATAAAAACACAGAGCCCCTGGTTCACGAGCGAGCTGATTTTCAAGGATCATGCGTTTCGAAGTCCGGGGCATGTGCTAGCGCGATGTCCCCCAGTCAAGAGTCGTTGCACAGTCATGATGGGTCTTTGGACTTCGCCGAGGAGCAGTCCAACATCTTGCTCGTGAATGGCCAAACACAATCAATTGGCGCTGGCCGTGACGAAAACCTCTCGGGCTCGCGGATCAGGAACTTTCCGCTGGGCCGATTGCAGCCAGAGTTCATCCAGGATCTCCAGCAGGGCAATTCCCTACCGTGGGCGATGCCTATAGGCACCAGGCTCGAATCGGGTGGTTTGCGGAAAAACGGCACTGATAGCCAGATGGCCCAGGTCGAGATCGAGCAACAACTTCGTTATGAAAGCGCTCTGATCGAAATATCTTCAGTACTTGTCAATCTGCACAGTACCAAGGTAGATGCCGAAATCATGCAGTCCCAAAAGCGCGTCTGTGAGACGTTTGGCCTGGAGCGCAGCGCGCTGATGCAAATCTCGCCTGACGGACTTCACGGCCTGGTGACACATTCTTGGGCTTCGGATGAATGCCAGCAAGCTCCTCCATTTTTATCGGTTGAAAACTTCCCGTGGTGCGCGCGAACCGCTCTAAGCGGCCAACGTTTGAATATTGGGCGAATTGATGATTTGCCTTTTGAGGCGGAGAAAGACAAACAAGCCCTGCGGCGCTACGGCCCGAAATCCAACCTCGCTCTTCCGTTACGGTCTAATGGAAAGCTGATTGGAGCACTGACATTTGGATCAATGCGGGAGCAGCGCGAGTGGGACAGCAGACTCGTGGAGCGACTAGGTCTGGTGGCGGAAATCTTCGCCAATGCCCTGGCGCATGCTCGCGCTGATGAGGAGTTGCACCAAGCATACCGGGAAATCGAGGATCTGAAGCACCGGCTGGAGAAAGAAAACGTTTGCCTCCGGGAAGAAGTAAAGCTGAATCATCAGCACAACGAAGTGATTGGCGATGGCGAAGCCATCAGGCGAGTATTGAAAAAGGCTGAACAAGTGGCCACCACGGACTCCACCGTGTTATTGCTCGGGGAAACCGGAACCGGTAAGGAATTGATCGCCCGCACCATCCATGATCATAGCCGTCGCAAGCACCGGGTAATGGTCAAGGTGAACTGCGCCGCGTTACCCGCCAGCCTGGTGGAGAGTGAGCTATTCGGGCGCGAAAGAGGCGCATTCACTGGAGCGCTGACCCGCGAGATGGGCCGCTTTGAATTGGCCAACGCCTCGACGATTCTTCTGGATGAAATAGGCGAATTGCCTCTTGAGCTGCAGTCCAAATTGCTGCGTGTACTTCAAGAAGGGGAATTCGAACGGCTAGGTGGCCCCAGAACGATCAAGGTTGACGTGCGAGTGATCGCCGCGACGAGTAAGAACCTGCAGCTGGCTGTCCAGGAGGGCAAATTTCGCGAGGACCTCTTTTACCGACTCAACGTATTTCCGATTACGCTGCCACCTTTACGAGAGCGCAAGGAAGACATTCCTGCCTTGGTGTGGCATTTCGTAAACGACCTGAGCCAAAGAATGGGGCGCTCCATCGAATCCATTCACGCAGCCACGATGGAGGCTTTCAAGAATTACTACTGGCCTGGGAACATTCGAGAACTACGCAACGTAATCGAGCGATTTCTGATTACCAACACCAACACCGTGTTTCGAGCGGAAGTGCCAATCGTGGAATCATCGGGGACCCATGGACGAGCGCAAACCTTCGAGGAAGTAGAGCGGAATCATCTTCTGAAGGTTATGGAGTTAGTTGGTTGGCGTGTGCGAGGTCAGGGCGGTGCCGCTGAGATTCTGGGTTTGAAGGCCACCACGCTTGAGTCCCGGATGCAAAAACTCCGTGTAGTACGTCCTAAGTAGCGCACGACATTTCGGAGTTTCCCCGAAATCCCGTATCAATAGCCCCTGAAGTCCTGCAGCCATAATCAAGCTCTAGTCCTGAACCTGCTGCGGCCACAGCTCTTATAACTGATTCCTATTCGTGCGCTATTCGGAAGGCCTCGTGCTCCCATACGAAAGCGGAGTCTTTGGCTGTGCGGCTGGAAATCACCTTTGTGTTGATCGCAACTTATAAAAAGAGGTGAATGATTTGATTATCGAAAGCATCCGCATTGCGGTTTCGGCGGCCAGGCGCGAGCAACTGAAGCGAGACCTGGCGGCTTGGTCCGGGCCGGCCGGGGTGGAATCTGGATGTATCAGTTGCAAGATTCTCCAGGAAGATAGCGATCCGCTGGCCTTTTGCTACCAGGCACATTGGAAGAGCCGCGACGATTTGTTGCGCCATCTGCGAGCAGACCATTACAAACGCCTTCTTGCTCTGCTGGACCTGGCCACCGAACCGCCGCAGATCGAATTTCACACGGTATCGGAAACAAACGGCCTGGAATTGATCAAACAGGCACGGAACGTGGCCTGAGTTCCATTCCTGTAACGGCCAGCATGGCGTGCGCGTGTTGATTGGAACAAACTTGCAGCGCACGCGCGTTCTTGTCGGTGCGCTTGGTTTTTTCCCGAGCGTTGCGACCTGTACTTTCACTTTCTAGGCGTCAAAAAACGCCGTCTGGAATCGGCTCAATATGATTTGGTGGACATCCATAACAGTGCGCGCTTCCCGGATTTTAGGAATAAGCAGCACGATGCGAGATGTCTTGGAATTGGCTTTAACAGGCAACCGGACACTCATTTTTCGTTTTGGCGCGCTGGCATTTATTATTGCAAGCGCTTTATGCGCATCCGCCCAGGAAGCGCAGGCCCCTGCGCAAGCGTCCCCTGCCAGTTCGACGAATCAGGAAACCACGGAGCATCAATCTCCTGCGCCCCAAGCAACCGAAACACCCGCCCAATCGAAGACTGCATCACAGGCAGAGGAATCAAAAAAGAAAAAGAAAAAACCCAGTCGGGGAGCATTCGTGGTCGCGCCGCTCCCTATTTCAAGTCCGGCTATCGGTTCGGGTATTATTCCTGTGCTCGGGTACATCTTCCCCTTTAGCACTCACGACAAAATTTCTCCCCCTTCTACGATCGGAGTAGCCGGCCTTATTACCAACAACGGCAGCCGCGCCTTCGTGGTCGGCGGGCAACTTTTCCTGAAAGAGAATAGATACGAAGTCACTGCTGGGTTCGCACACGGCAACGTAGACTACGACATATACCCGGCCAGTAATATTTCGAACATTAAGCTACCTCTCGAACAAACTGGCGAGGCATTTTTCGGGGAGTTCTTACGCCGGATTGCGTGGAAATTTTTTGTCGGACCGAGATTTGTCACTGGACGTTCGTTTCTTACGGTTGTGCCGAACAGTGTCAGCGGCTTCCCCATTCCGCCAGAAGTTGGACTGCATTCGAACCTGACCTCTCTCGGAGTGCGCCTGAATCGAGACACCCGTCCTAACCACTTCTATCCAGTTGCGGGGACTTTCTTTACCTTCACGACGGATTTCTTTTCTGAAGCACTTGGCAGCAAATATTCATTCCAATCCTACAAAACTGAGTTTGATAAGTATTGGAGTCTGAGCAAGAAGCAAGTCATCGCCTACGATGCCAATTTCTGTGCCACCAGCGGCACGCCGCCGTTCTATGGCAATTGCATCTACGGGACCAGCAATGAATTGCGCGGATACGTAGCTGGGCGCTATTTCACTCGCTCCACGGTGGCAACACAAGTGGAATACCGTCTGGTTTTACCAAAACGATTTGGGTTGGTGGCTTTCGGCGGAGTTGGCGGAACGATACCGGGTGGAAGTCAACTCTTGCAGAGAGTCCAGGATAGTCATTTCTTGCCGAGCGGGGGTGGCGGGCTGCGATTCGAACTAAGCAAGCAGTATCACGTCAACCTACGGGCTGATATTGCTCAAGGGCGGGACGGTCACACGTTCGCGTTGGGTGTGGGGGAAGCCTTCTAAGTAACTTCTGGGCTCCCTGGGCAACTCCCCACAGTAAACGCCGAAGAACCACGAGGAGAGACAGCGCCTCCACAGAACTCCGACATTTCGGAGGTTCGACGAAATCTCGGGCGATGTAACGTCAGGAGCATTCAGGGATCGCGGAACTTGCCTTTCGTAATCAAAAGCATATCCACGACTTAAGTAACTCTTAAGCGTGGCGAGACACGCGGTATTGGCCGTGCTTATTCGAAGTGGGTCTGGCTGATATGAAAGTCTAGAGAATTTTGGCAAATGGAGAACCTATCCTATGGATCGAATGATTCCGGCGTGGCCCTTTGCCCTCGCTTTGCTGATCGGGATGTTGGTCTGTCTGGAAATCGGTCGCAAGCTGGGGATCCGTTGGCTTACGAAAGATCCAAAGGGAACGACGTCGGGTCTCGGCGTGGCCGAAGGAGCTATGTTCACGCTGTACGGCTTGCTGCTCGCGTTTACGTTTTCAGAGGCCAACTCGCGCTTCGACGTGCGAAGAGAGTTAGTCGCGGAGGAGGCCAATGCGATCGGAACCGCTTATTTGCGATTAGACCTCTTGCCGGCAAAATCGCAACCCGCGATGCGCGAACAATTCCGAGAATATCTGGATTTGAGATTGGAAGCCTATCGGAAACTGCCAGATATCGTAGCGGCCAGGGCAGCGCTCTCCATGGCCGAAAAACTTCAAAGGGAAATCTGGGCTCAGGCCATAGTCAGCTCTGCCTCCCCAGGAGGGCATCCCGAAGCCGGCAAGCTGCTTCTGCCCGCGTTGAACACAATGTTCGATATCACAACAACGCGAACGATGGCCGCCAGGATCCATCCCGCCCTGGTAATTTATGCGCTCTTGTTTCTGCTGGCGCTCCTTTGCTCCGTGCTGACCGGCTTCGAGATGGCAGACAACAAGAAACGCAATTGGCTGTACACCGTTGCATTCGCCGTGGTCACCGCCGCCTCGGTTTTTGTCATTCTCAATATCGAGTACCCCAGGATGGGGCTTATCCGGATAGCCTCATACGATGACGTGTTAATTGAGGTGCGACAGAGCATGCAGACGCCGCAATAACGCATAAGATGCACGACCGCATCAATACGGTCTCGCGCAACGGCTTCACCTATGCTTCAGACTGGTTGTTTTCCCGATTGTGAACATTTGGTAGGTATCGTTTGATAGGTATCGCTGAGTCGCAGAGTGCTTTGCTGAATGAAACATGATCGATGCGCGAAGGGCACACGCAAATGGGAGGATCCTGGTGAGAAAACAATCAGTTTTGGTGGTGATCGCTTTAGCGAGCTGCGCGTTCTCAGCAGTATGGGCGGTAAGTTCGCCAAAAATGCTGATTAGTTGGAAGAATCCAAACAATTCCGAGGGGAATTTTCACAATATTTTAGTGTTAGCCCTGAACGGTAAGGCCGAGAACCGGATGCAATTTGAGGATGTTCTGTCCTCGGAAATTACCAGGCCGGGAACAAAGGCTACGCAAAGTTATGTTTTTTTAGCTCCCCGGGACATTACTCCGATCAACATCAAGGATGTAAAGGCAGTCATACGCGAACAACACTTTGATGCCATTCTGGTGGCGCGTTTGACTAAAGCAGAAAAGAAAACCACTTATGTCGAAGGGCAAGTTTATAGTCCATATCCTTATTACGGAACATTCGCGGGTTACTACGGGGCCGTCTATCCCCTGGTCTATTCGCCGGGCTACCTCGTCAAAGAAAGAATCGCGCAAGTGGAGACCAATTTTTATTCGACGACCAAGCCTGATGGAGAGCTAGTGTGGACGGGCACCACCAACGCGTTCGATGCCAATTCTCCGATGAAAGTCATCAACGAACTGGTCAAGATCGTGATTAAAGAGTTGGAAAAACAAAAGGTCATTGTCAATTGATGCTAAGGCTACGCGAACGATGGCTGACCGCATGCATCCAGCAATAGTCATCAACGCGGTCTTATTACTGCTGGCTCTTTTGCTCCGTGTTACCGGCTCGGAACAGCGGACAACAAAAAAACACAATTGGCCGAACCAACGACGACTATGTGTCGTTTTTGGCTAAGTATATGCATCTGTCATTTTTGACATTTTAATTCGGTGATCGGTATGGTAGTGTCGCCAACATTGTGAGTAACGTCAGACCTCGATTGTAGAAGGAGATAAAAATGAAAAAAGGATTAGCCGTATCGGTACTGTGCTTGGCGGTTGCTTCCTCGCTATTTGCCCAGAAGAAAGAAGAACAACGGATTGGCAATTCGGCTGAAGTGCTGCGGCAGCTGCTTGCCGGGGACTTGTCCAAGAATATCCTTGACCAAGCCGATTGTGTGGTCATCTTTCCCAGCGTCAAGAAAGTAGCCGTTGGCATCGGCGGCAGCTATGGCCGTGGCGTACTGGTTTGTCGCAACGGTGCGGAAATGAATGGCGACTGGGGCGCTCCGGCGATGTACAGGCTGGATCAAGGCAGCATTGGAATCCAACTCGGATCCACCGCCACCGATTTTGTGCTGGTGGTGATGAATAAAAAGGGTGCGGAGCAAATCTTGAATGGAAAGACAAAACTTGGAACGAATGCTGCCGCGGCTGCCGGTCCATCAGCTGCCCAGGCATCGGCTTACAACGCCGCCGCTATGAATGTCGATGTTCTGACGTATTCACGTTCCAAGGGATTGTTTGCTGGCGTGTCGTTGGACGGCGCGTCAATGGACAGCGATAACGATGCCAACAAGTCTCTTTATGGCAAAGATCGCAGTGCCAAGGAGATCGTGGAAGGTGGGCAAGCTCCGACTGCCGCAGCCAAACCGTTAGATGATGTACTCACAAAGGCGTCACCAACTCGCAAGTAGTGACGGGCCCCGCCCCGTCAGCGGCGGTACTGGTGTTGGTGATGACGACATGAACGCTAGTCAGGGTGTCTGCTGCGATTGAGGCGGCAACCGGAATTGCCCTGTCGCGGCTCCCAACCTCGTTGTGACCATGCTCCTTGGCGCCAGTCTTTCTGACAGCGGCATAGGGGTCGCTCGGCTAACAGGAATAGCCCTGCTCTGTCTGGCTGTGGCGTGTTGGCCGAGCGAAGGCGTCGCTACCCACCATGCAACTCTGGCCCTATTTTTATACAATCTCCTCGCCTCTGTTTATCTTGGATATCTCAGAGTAGGCGGAGGTTTCTTTAGCTACCTCCTATTTCCAGCATGTCTTCTTCACGGCGTGTTGGCTCTTCTGCTGGCGCGTCCAGCATATGAGAAAGCTTCAGCGGCGAAGGCGGCTCAAGCGAGCGCACAGTAGCCGAAGAATGCCCACAAGGGTGCGACAGTATCGCTCGGAGTTCTGGTCGTTGATAGCGATCACCTACTGAAGAGGCATGAAGTTTGCAGAAACTTCACCAACCTCACCCAACTGAGGAATGACCCGCTGCTCATAGGATCGGGCCGATTTCTCGCTGTTCTCCTCAGAAGAGGAGTTTGATCGTGAACTGCGCGGAGCGCGGACCACCAACTTCATATAGGGCGCTCTGGCCGCCAGAGGTTCCGCCGCCCAGGGCATTGTTTGTTGTGGCGGCCGCTAAAGGGCCAAAGAAAACCCGAACCCGAGAACTCGGTGCTTTGTGCGGTGGAGCCTGGGGCTCCGAACATCGGATGATTGAATACATTGAAGTATTCTGCGAGTACATCGAGCTTGACGCGTTCGGTCAGATTGAAATGGCAGCTCGGACCCGGTTCTTGGCTGCGGATCAAAAAGTACCTTGCAGCCTATTCCTTGAGCCGGTCTACCGCAATAGGCAGATTGCAGAAATGCTAAATGCACCAGAAACATGATGGGGCGCAACTACCAGTTCGGTAACTACGGAACCGCGATGAAAAAACTCCACTCCTTCGAACTGACATCTTCTTGAGTAGTGTTTTTTGTTGAACTGATTCAGGACAAAGACCGACTTCCCAAAGGTGGGGTGCCGCGGATCATTGCCCTAGGGATGGTTGGGCGAGCCCAAATAGGCGTAGAGGAGTTTCTGGCCGGTGGGCTGTTTCCCGCCAGAGGCAGGTTCGACGGTGACGAAAACAGAGTTGATGGCCTTCACTAGTTCCGGATTATCGACTTTCAACACGCGACGTCCCGAGGCCTTGGCGTCGACTTTCAGAAAGCCTAAACTTCTGGGGGCGTTCTTGCTTGCATCGGGCGATGCCCACACCTGGAAGGTGCGCTTGGTGGTGGCGAGTTGTTCGTCATTCAAATCGAAGGCATAAAAAGTTAGAGATTTGCCTTCGTTCAGGAAAATACGTCCGAAGGCCTTGCCGGGCTGACCGTTCTGGTCGGCGTCGCGAACATCAATCACATGCAATTGCTTGGCGGCCATGAGTTCTCGAACATCCTGACCCGCGGCTGCCATTTGGCGTTCCAGGTCGAGAGTGGCGCTGGCGATCCGCAACTTATCCGTAAGCTCGGTCACGCGAACCATCTCGGCTACCAAAGAAGCTTCATCGTTGGCGTGCAACGCACTAGCGCGAGATGCCTCACCTTTGGCATCCGCCAGCAGTTTCTCCCGGTCACGTGATTCGTCAAGCAGTTGAGCGGCCCTGCTGGAAGAGCGACCGGCATCGGCTCGGGCCTGTTCTTCGCTGCGGCGGAGGTTTTCAGCAGCGCTTTCAGCCTTTCCTAGCTGCGTGCGCAGACGCTGAATCTCCTGCTGTCTCGCCTCGAGCGATTGGTTCAGTTGCGCCAAGCTGGCGTTAAGGGCATCGTTTTCGCGACTGAGTCTGGCGACCTGGTCGGAGGTAGAACCGTACTTGCCTCGCGAAGCGAACGGCGTGGCGCGCACAAAGAATAGGGTCAGACCGATGCAAAGCACGACCAATGTTGCAACAGCGGCTGCGGGCAAGGCCGCGCCCCAAGACCAGCTGCGCGATTGGGCAGAGCGCTCAATTTCGCGGGAGAAAACTACTCCTTCCGCTCGAGCCCTGCGAAGGAACCGATCTCGCGCATAAGGTAGCGGCTTGGTGCGAATTGATGCCAGTTTTTGCCGGAAACTGTCCTGGGCGGGTTGCAGATCCTGAACCACGAGACGGGACAACGCTTGGTAATCCGAGCGGCATTCGGCGCATTGTTTCAGATGCTGCTGAAAATCCGCTAACGCGGGGCCATCCAGCAGTCCGCCAGCGGCGAGCGCGCAAAGTTCGGCATAGCGCTCGTGATCAGCCATCATTGTTTGGCGATCTTCAGACATGCTTTTCTCCCGGCGCAGCCGATCCTTTTTCACGTGCGGTGGATATAAAAGAACGCAATTTATAAAGCCCCCGGTAGTAATGGTGACGGACATTCACCAGCGACTCGCCTGTGCGTGCAGCAATTTCACGCATCGAGAGACCCTCGTAACTGGCTAGCTGAATCACTGACTTCTGAACTGCTGGCAATGCTGCCAGGGCTTGCTCGACGAGAGCCTTGGTTTCCGGCGAACTCAGGCCATACGTTGCGCGCGTATCCGGCGGCACCGCCTCGAGTTCTTCGAGTTCCGAGCTGTTGTAAAACTCTCGTCCTAACAAATGCTGACGGCGGTTGATGGCCCGATGGTATGCGTACTGCAACAGCCATACTTTAGTAGTGCCTTTGCGGGGGTCGAATTGTGCCACGGCGCGGTAAACATCCAGGAAAACAGTTTGCACCACGTCTTCCGCTTCACCCGGGTCGCGGACAATTTTGAGCGCAATGGTGAGGACCAGCTTGTGGTAGCGATCGAAAAGGATCGCCAGGGCGTCGCCATGCCCATCCCGCAGCGCGGCGATGAGTTGCTCGTCAGAGAGAGCGCGGAACTGTGCCAAGGACAATGCCTCGGCATGGTCGGCTATAGGATTGGGGGCATTGGTCTTCACGGGGACTTGAGGTACTCGGAGACGGGAAGTGTACAACCAATTTTCCTCAATTGTGAATATTTTGTGATCCTTGGCACAAACCTGCCCCGCCCGTTGCAGACGTAAATACAGACTTTCCCGAATCAGGAATCACGGCATTCACCTTGGAACGCAGAGGAGCAAAAAATGTACGTCACGACTACATCGTGTGGTTCGGAAGAACAGAATGGTTTTTCGGGCCGGGAGAGAACGGATATGGCGTGCAGCTCATGCGGGTCGGAAAAACAGACAGAATTCAGCGCGGAGATGAACATCCATTTGCCCGGCCGAGCAGGCTACGATAAGCCTGGAGTCTGGGTTTTTCCGAAGGTTCTGGTGTGTTTGAATTGCGGTGCAAGCGTGTTTGCACTGCCAGAAGCCGAACAGCGCGTCCTTGAGGCGGGTGCCCACAGCAACTAAGTTTGCTTCGGGTTAAACAAGGGAAGGTCAAACGACGCACGATTGTGCGGACGTTAAAAAATATTGAAGAAATTGAACGACCAATTTTTAAAGAGCAATCTAAGATAATGGATCAAACGAGTCGGGATCTACAGTTATATTGCTGCTTATAAACCGCCTGCCTTCCAATACTGCGTCTACGGCAGCCATCAGCTCTGTTCCGGCTTTTGCTTTTGCCACGTAGCCACGCGCTCCGGTGGAGAGAGCTTCTTGCACTACATCAGGAGAAGTTTCCAGAGTCAGGAAGAGAATTTTGGATTGCGGAACACGCAGGCAGATCTGGCGGGCCACCTCAATACCATTCAGCCTTGGAAGCCCGATATCCAACACAATCAAATCTGGCTGTAATTGCTCGGCTTTGCACACCGCGTCCAAGCCGTCTGAAGCCTCGCCAACGATTTCCAATCGGGAATCTTTGAGCAGCACCGAACAGATGAATTTCCGGAAGGCCTCGTAATCGTCTACCACCAGCACTGAGACTTGTGATTTTTCCAAGGAACCTCTAGGGCCGTAATGGGCTAAACCCAAAATGTCTTGAATAGTGGTGCACGCTCTTAAAAGATCCCCGAGGCAGGGGACGGGGTTCTCTGCGTAGGCTGACATTACAGCGAGCAGATTTAATTCCAATGTATCAGAAATTCCGAGCCGACACAGCTAGTCACGAGGTTGCGCAGCATCGATTACCCCGGGCCTGCTTAACTGCCACCTCCGAAGGTTCCGTAAATAAGTTTTATGTCTTGAGAATGTTGGCTAGCGGCCCTGTATTTTTTGACAGTAGGCGAAGGCACGGGCGATGCCTAACATCTGCTCCTTACGGGTGATGCGGCCTTTCGGATAACTGGGGATAATGCAGCTAAAACTGGGCATGGCAATGGACGTGAATAGTCGGCCGCTAGATTGTCAACAGCAGCGCGAAGAATTGACATCCGTTACAACCATTGAAGGACTTCTATGAAAGAGCGCAGCTCGATTCTGCAACAAGGCATAGTGGTACTCCTTGCGGTTTGTATGAGCCTGGCGAATGGATCCCCTACCTTTTCGCAGACTGGAGACTCGCCCTCAACGACGCCGGAGCAACTCGATAAGCTCCTTGCGCCGGTGGCGTTGTACCCCGACGCCCTGCTCATGCAAGTTTTGGCGGCCTCGGTAAATTCCCAGGAAGTCTTGGACGGAGGCAATTGGCTACTGCAGAACAAAAGCCTGGAAGGAACGGCCATCGACACCGCAGCTAAGGCCGCTGGGTTTGGGGCGGCCATGACGGCCTTGTTCCACTTTCCGCAAGTGGTCGACATGATGTGCTCAGAGATTGATTGGACCAAGCAACTTGGGGCGGCTTTCACCGCTAATCAGGGCGCAGTTCTTGACTCGGTCCAGCGGCTTCGGTTGCAGGCGCAACAAGCCGGGAATTTGAAAACCACTCCCCAACAGACGGTGGTAACGCAGCAAGCGAGCGGCCAGCAAGTGATCGTGATTCAGCCGGCGAATCCGCAAGTCATTTACGTGCCGCAATACAATCCAGTGGTGGTATATACACCGGCCCCGCCCAGCACTACGGGTGTGTTGATCGCATTCGGGGTGGGCATGGCCGTGGGTGCCATGTTCAGCAGCAACAATTACTATTATCCCCGCTGGGGATACGGTGGCGGCGTGTATTACCGCGGTGGTCCTTGGGTGGTTCATCACTACGCGTACCGGCCTGTGTATGGCCCCCATTACCATCGCGCGACGCTCTATGTTCGACCGCCGAATTACGCGTACGCCTATAACCGCAATGCGCACTACAATTCCAGCAGCTACTACAATAATTACCGCGGGAATACCAACGTTCAAAACAAGAGCAATAACAACATCAACCGCAACGTCAGCGGAAACAATGTGACCATTAATACCGGAAATCAGATTAACAATCAGGGCAATAAAACGCGGAATACCGCGGTGGGGAACGGCAACACCCAGACCAATCAGAATTGGAAGGGGCAAACAAGTTACAACGGCGGCAACAAGAACAACGGCAATTCGGCCAACAACACCTCTAGAAACACTTCGACGACTAATTCCCGGCCTAATAATTCGGGAGCGACGAACAATCCAACTGTGAAACCTGACAGGGGATATGCCGTGGCCCCCAGTGCGACTACTGGCCAACGCGCCAAGTCCGCAACGACCCCACCCGCCAAAGCGGCCGGAGCATTTGAAGGGTCTGGCAACAGTGGCAAAACCGAGCGAGCCGCGAGCCAGAGAGGGGCATCCAGTACGCAACGGACCCGAGGAAACTCATGAAAATCCAGCACTGCACTTTTCACCGCCAGTTACTCGCGCTGTTTATTTTCATGGCTGGATTGTGCCTAATGATCTCAAGGCCCGTACAAGCCCAAGCGATCGCCGGGCAGAAAACCTTCGCTTCGCCGACGGAGGCCGTGAACACGCTAGTGGAAGCAGCACGCTCGGGCGATCCCGTACGCCTAACCCCGCTTCTCGGGTCGCAGGCGACAGACCTTATTTCTTCGGGTGACTTGGGGGCCGCAAAGCAACTTCTGTCAGATTTCGTAAAGGCCTATACCGTAAAGCATTCTCTATCATCCGAGGCACAAGGCTACGAATTCCTCCAAGTAGGAGCGGGCAACTGGCCCTTTCCGTTCCCGATCGTCCGCGATGGCAAGAGCTGGTACTTCGACGTTGAACGGGGCAGTGAGGAAATCAGGGATCGGCGTGTAGGCCGAAATGAACTCGGAGCCATCGCGGTGAGTGAGGGGTACGTGCAGAGTCAGATCGAATATGCCTCTAAAGCGCACGATGGCAATGCCAAAGGCGTGTATGCTCAGAGATTTGATAGCCAGCCAGGCAAGGAGGACGGCCTTTACTGGGAATCGAAGACTGGCAAAGGCAGCCCCATGGGTTCCTTAGTCGGAAGAGCGGCCCCTGAGGAAATGAAGAATGAATCGCCGTCGCCATATTACGGGTATCTGTATAAGATTCTCACTGCCGAAGGTGAGGCGGCCCCTGGCGGAGCGAAAAACTACATCGTAGATGGAAAGATGACCGAAGGTTTCGCGATGATAGCGTACCCTGCGCAGTACGGGGTTAGTGGCGTGATGACCTTCATTGTAAATCGCGACGGAGTTGTATATCAGCAGGACCTGGGAGAGAAAACCTCGGAGCTGACATCGCAAACGACTACCTACAATCCCGATAACTTGTGGGAGACCGCCTTGCATAAATAGGCCGCAGTGACGATGTCGGTCGGACGGGCTGAAACCAGAAGTGAAAATGTCGTCTTGAGGCGCGGGAGATTAGTTCCCGTCAATTTTTAATAACTCTCTACGCACAAACAGAATTCCTTCTACAGTTTTCCTCTGATTTAATTCTCTACCTTTCGGCTGCAATTGTGTACCCTGAGGGCACCATGACACCAGCTCGGGGGGCCGTTTTAATTCTTGCCTTGAGCCCATCGCTGGTCGCCACTCCCCAAGCCCTCCCGCAGTCGCCATCGAATGTTCAGATCGTTACCCAAGTTGAGCTGGTACAAGTACAGGTCACGGTATTCGACGATAAAGGTTCCTTAGCCACGGACCTGAACAAAAACGACTTTCTCCTCAAGGAAGACGGTGTTGAGCAGAACATCCTGTACTGCGAGCGGGAGCGGGAAACCGCTTCATTTGTGATTCTCGCGGACCTGAGTTCCAGCATGACGAAGAAAATTCGGTTCGTGCAGGAAGCCACGCTTTCCGTGCTCGACAGCGCTGAGCCAGCGCCTAAGTACCCCGACGAATTCTCTATATTTGGTATCGGAACGCGAGCAACCCGGCTGGTTCCGTTTACGCGCGATCAACAGGACCTGGGTCGTAAATTGCCCTCGCTGCTCCTCCCAACAAATGGCAGCACCGCGCTGTTTGATGGCATTTACTGGGGGGTCAGTGCCGTCAATCGGGAAGCCGAGAACAAGCGTCGCGCGCTGGTTATCATTTCCGATGGTGGCGATAACCACAGCCGTTACAGCCTAAAAGAAACTAAAAAGCTTTTACAGGAAGCGGATGTACCCGTATTCGCGGTCATGGCCGGGCCATCCTTCGAGCTCCCAGAAATATTCACGCGATCGCAAAATAAACCGAGTTCTTTACCCGGCTCGCAGCAGAAAAAGCCACCGTTGACCGATATTCCGCTGCCACTTCCCCAAAGAGCAGACTACATCGGTCCGGCGGAACGCCATGGACCGCGCGCTCTAAAGGATCTTACGGAAGCAACCGGTGGCGGTGTTTTTACCGCAAAAAATGTGGAAGACCTTCCTCGCATTGTGCGCACCATCGGGCTCGCTGTACGGTACCGGTATGTCCTGACGTACCGTCCGAGGGCCGTCCCCAATGCGGGCGTGGCGACAAACGTCGACGCTAAATTTCATAAGATCCACATCGAATTGCAGCCAAAAGATAAATTTGCGGGTTACGGTACTCCGTACTACAAACGCGGATATACAAGAATCGAATAAGCAGCAAAGCAGTGCGGTGGCCGGCAATGCAGTCCACAACGCACACACTCACCAGCGTCACACATCTACGTGAAAGACGCTTCGTACTGCTTCAGACTTCAATCGATCGTACCTGTTAGTTTTGCCAATATCGATTTCTGTCCTTAGCCATTACCTTCTGCAACAGAGCAGGCGTTTCCTTATCCAGTTAGAGTTGCGACCCCCATCTACTTGGACCGATCAGGAAACGCCTTCCCAACTCATTAGCCGGAGGCGCTGCAAATGTTACTCATTGTGATGCTGCTAGGGTCATTAATTTTGGCAGTATTCCTGTGTGTTCCTGTGTCCATGATGTCTAGGCACCCGAAAACCAAGTACCGGACACAGCGATAATAACCGTCAACCTTCATCTCCCTGGAAGCTGTCAGATGCAAAGCAATTGCACTGGTAAAAACTTGGATCAGGAGGCCCTAGTGATCGGACACCCATTCACTTTTCTAGAAGGAGCGTTATGAAAAATGTCAACGAATCCCCCGCCCAGTTTCATGCTGTCTCGACGAGCCGACTTCCTGAGACGCTTGACCAGAATTCCCGCCGACGATTTCTTCAACTGACCACAAGCGCGGCTTTAGCTGGCTTGACTACGGCAGTTGGGATGGAATTCACTCCGCGTCCGGTGCAGGCGCAGAGCATTCTTACGCCTGATGCAGCTCTTGCGGATCTGTTGGATGGCAATCGGCGCTTCACCTCCGGTCAGAGGGTATCGGACCAGGAGGACTTGGCGATCCTGAAGCAAAAAACCATAGAAAAGCAGGAACCATTCGCAGCCGTGCTGTCATGCGCAGACTCCCGCGTGCCTGTGGAGTTGGTGTTCGATCAGAGCATCGGCCATGTTTTTGTTACGCGCGTCGCAGGGAATGTGGTTACTTCAGAAATTATCGCCAGTCTTGAGTATGGAGCCGCGGTTTTGGGCGTAAAGGTCATGCTGGTTATGGGCCATTCTAACTGCGGCGCTGTCAAAGCCACCATCCAAGGTAAAGAGGTTCCCGGGCAAATCAGTGCGCTTTATCCGCATATTCAACCGGCTGTAGAACAAGCCGGGCCCAATCTGGAGGCAGCCACCAAGGCGAATGCCAAGATCCAAGCTAGTCTTCTGCGCACAGCTTCGACGGTGATCGCCAGTCTGATCAAAGAAGGAAAGCTCAAGATGGTCGCTGGCTATTACGACGTCGGAAGCGGCGCCGTGAGTCTATTGGAATAATTCCCTGCTCTTCTTCCGCGGGGAGTGGGTTCCGGCGCAAGTGAAGTTCCGACTAGGCTCATGGATCGGCACCGTTTACGCCGCTCTGGTATTTTTGACAGTTTCGGCAACTACACCGAATACATACCTTAGTCTCACCTTGGTTGGCGTTCCTACCGAACAAGCTTTCGCCTGAATCGGTTTGAGCATTAAAACAGGACCACTCCAATCAAGAATTACTGAACCCGAATGGCATTCAACCCCGGCTACTGCGTGTCGGAAATGGAACCAGGCAATGCCGCGAAAATGCGAGTAGTCGAGCGCGTCCTGCTCATGGTGGGCGTGGCGCTTTTGGCCTTCTGGGTTTTTGCACGGGTTCAAGGAAGCAGGGCCTCCAAAGGAGCAATGGAAAGATTTCGCGAGAGCGCAGCAGTTAGGAGCCCTGATGCCGGCGCTCCGATTTTGCAGCCCCCCTTGACCGATTCCCCGGTGGATTTCGCGCTTTGGAACCCCAAGCGGATTGCGGCTTATAAAAGCAGCCTGTCCGCCAAAACAGATCTGCCGATAGCCATACTTCGGATTCCCAAAATCAATCTGGAGGTTCCGGTGTTCAACGACACCGACGACTTGACCTTGAATCGCGGGGTAGGACGCATTCTTGGCACCGCAAAAATTGGGCAGCCCGGAAATCTAGGTATCGCGGGACACCGGGACGGTTTCTTTCGGGGCCTCAAGGATGTCAGTCGGAACGATGTCGTCGAACTTATCCAGCCGGGACGCACCGACGAATACACCATCGAGGGGATAAAGATCGTCAGCCCCGATGACGTCTCTGTTCTAGCTCCCACTTCCACCAATACCCTGACACTGGTTACTTGTTTTCCGTTCTACTACATAGGAAACGCCCCGCAGCGATACATCGTCACCGCTTCTTATCACGACTTTAGTGGACCGGATAGGAACCAACAGAACCTCGAATTTCAGGGAAATAAAATAAAAAACAAGGAGAATCACAATGAAGTCAATTAAGCTCTCAAGCGTCGTTTCACGTGGGTTGCTGGCCGGAGGCGCTCTATGCTTGAGCTTCTCTCTGTCGACCCTCGCGCAAGTCGAAAGCACCACCAAAGAAAGTACTGCGGGCGCCGCAACTTCGACAGTCAAAGTCGAACGCGGGACAGTTGTCTACGTTTCGGGCAACAGTTGCGTTATCAAAGCGGAGGATGGAACGCTTCGCCATTTCGATAACGTTCCGGACAGCGTAACCGTAACGGTCGACGGCAAACAGCTCAATATCCATCAGATCCAGCCGGGTATGACCATCGAGAGACAAACCATCACCACCACCACTCCTAAGGTAATCACCACGGTCAAAACCGTGACTGGCACGGTGTGGTTCGTCAGCCCTCCCAATTCCGTTATTTTGACTATGGCCAATGGTCAGAACCAAAAGTTCACTATCCCTAAGGGCCAGAAGTTCACCGTCGACGGGCGAGAGACAGACGCGTTCGGCCTCAAAAAGGGCATGAAAGTAGATGCGCAGCAGATCATCGAAGTGCCAGCGATGGTAGTGGCTCGGGAAATGAAGCGTACGGGAACTATGCCACCGCCTCCCCCGGCGCCAAATCCGGAAGTCGCGATTCTGATCCTGGTCCCAACGAAGGCGGAAGCTCCAGTCGAGCAGGCTGCAGCAACTCCGGAACCAGAAGCAGCGCCCACACAGCTACCAAAAACCGCCAGCGAATTGCCGTTGATCGGATTGATCGGAATGCTATGCTGCACAGCTTCACTAGTGGCGATGGCCATCCGTGGAGCTGCTTCGCGGTTGCTAACTCCAAGGAGCTGAGCGGCGCCGTCGAAGTGGATAATTCATTGTTAGTGTTGCAAGCCGGTTCAGTTGGCGCGCCCGCTGCATCGGCTTGCTCCATTTGCGTGATTCCTCCGGTGTGTTGTGTAGCAAACAAACGAGGGACGTCAGCAGGAAGGTTTTTATGCAGAAACGATCGTCTGTGGGTCCCTTGATTTTGATCATGATTCTGATTGCGCCGGCGTTTGCGTTGTCCCAGGCAGCGCAAGAGTCCCGCAATCTCGTGGTAAACGGACTATCCGGGCGGGCGGCGGTCGTCCAGGTAAACGGCCGTTCCTACGTCGATCTGGAAGGGTTGGCACGAGTTGCCAACGGTTCCATCAGTTTTGATGGAAATCAGATCACGTTGACCATACCCGCTGCGGCGAGTGCGTCAACGCCCGCGGATTCTGCGGCAAGCCAGGCATCGAATAGTGGGTTGTCCAAAAACTTCCTCAACGCCGGCATTGAGGCTATGTCGTTAGTCAGGGAATGGCACAGCGCACTTGCGAATGCGATTGAGAATGGATTTCCGATCGCTGACGGCTGGTTAACCAACTATGCCAACCGGGCGGCCACCGGCCTAAGGCTAGCGTCCGTTGCTATTTCAAGTGATGCGGATAGAAACACTTTCCCGTTATTAAATAGTGAATTCGCAAATATGAAGCAATTGAGTAACAACTATCTCGCCGCACGCCAGGCCCAGACTTACATAGCTCCCGATGCGCTTACGAATGATTCGCTGAACCAAAAGATCTTGACCTGCGGCCACGCGTTGGCAGGGATAGCCGGCAGTGGTCAGTTCGTGGATGACGGGTCTTGTCAATAAACCGGCCGAAAATGTGGATGGATCTCGAGGCATAGCTGGATTGGATTGAACGTATGACCGCGCTTCTACGACTTGTGCCTCAACCAGTTCCAATCAGGACTGCACTCGTGGTCGAGTCTGATGCTCAGGTCGAAGCTGTGCTCGAAGGCGCGCTGAATCACGAATCATGGAATATCCGGCACGTATCCAGTAATGCCGAGGCCCTGCGGTCAGCTGAAGCGGCGCCTTGTGACCTTATCATCACCAGTGAGAAGACCTCGGGCCGGGACGACATCGAACTCTTGCGTAAAATCCGGCGTGTACGGCCGCACATCCGCCTGATTATCCTGACTGACCAATCCACACCAGCAGATGTTATCGCTTCCATGCGGGAGCATGCATTCAGCTATTTCTCAAAGCCTTTCTCCCTTGAATCGCTAAGCGAGATGATTCGTTCGGCCGCCGAAGGGCCATGCTGGGACGAAGGCATCGAGATCCTTTCGGCGACGCCAAACTGGATTAGGCTGGCCGCCAGTTGCGATCTGCGGACAGCCGAACGTCTAATCCAGTTCATTAACGAGATTGTGGACTTGCCCGATCAGGAGAGAGAGGATGTTGCAACGGCCTTCCGCGAAATTCTCTTGAATGCGATCGAGCACGGAGGCCACTTTGACCCCGAGGAATTCGTGGAAATCTCTTATCTACGATCGCGACATATGGTTATGTGCCGGGTCAAAGATCCGGGGCAAGGATTTTCGCTGGATCAAATTCGGCACAGTGCGCTAAGTAATCCACCCGAGGATCCTATTCGCCACGCGGCATATCGTGAAGCGCAGGGCCTGCGCCCTGGGGGCTACGGCGTGTTAGTTGCCAAAGAGTTGGTCGACGAGCTTTACTACGGTGAAAAAGGTAACGATGTTTTGCTGATCAAGTATCTGAAAAACGAGGACGATCCTTCAGCGCCGAAGACCCCAGGAATAAATAGCTGATCTTCATTCCTGCGATTGAGTAAAGCCCGAAAGACCGCAACTAACAAATCTCTCGCCGCGAAGTACGGCTTCTATGCCCGGGATCAGGGCTGCCCCCGCGTCCCACTTTAGGACGTATCCATGGCCGCCCGCGTTAAACGCCGCACGCACAACGTCGAAATCCGCGATTGAACTCAAGAAGACAATCTTAGCGCGGGGAACCAGTCGGCTGATTTGGCGGGCCGCTTCTATCCCATTGAATGTCGGAAGCCGAATATCCAGGAGAATCAGGTCCGGCTGCAATTTCTCCGCTTTTACTACCGCCTCCAACCCATCGCCAGCCTCTCCGACAAATCGCATATCCGTTAACAGGCATAATTGTTGACGGACCAGGTTTCGCCATGGGACAAAGTCATCCACTACCAGAATTCTCACCAATGACATATCAACTTTCGTCTTTCCTCGTGGGATCAATGTTTGACTTACGGGCACGCTTTGCCACCTTAGCCGCATCAGCAGAATTGCATGCAGCGAGCTGGGCAGTCGCTGCCCTGGAGCAACATCGAAACTGCCCTGAAGCAATGAAGGAGAGAGCTACTGGAAGCGATTTAACGCGTATTCAATAACAACAACTCGGTAGAACGCAGCACCAACTTGCCTCGCCGTTTTACGATGGCGCGACTAGCTTGCCATTGGCTCAACACCCGGCTGACGGTGAAAGGTGTGAGGTTTGCGGCGCTAGCCAAGTCCTCGTTGGTAACGTCAAATTCAACTCCGGTGCGCGTTTGTTGCCCAATCGTCTTGGCCAAGCAGATCAAGACTTGCGCGAGTCGTTGATGGGCTCCGTGAGAAATTAGAGCGATATGATCGGCGAGATACCAAGCCAAGTAGTCGGAGGCGATGGAGAGTGCGTTCTCTGCCAACTTCGGATACTGCCCTGCTAATTCCCGGAGCGCACCACGGTCCCAGACCAGGACCGAACTATCACTGACCGCCTCGGTACTCAGGAGGTAATCCTTGTCTTCGGACAAAAACGCGACACCGCCAAAAATATCTCCCGGCGTAAGCCACAGAAGTAGGGTTTTCTTGCCTTCGGGGGTCAGATAAAAATGGCGAGCGCGCCCACTCGTCAGAAGAAACAGATGAGCCCCGGGGGCGGATTGGTTGGTAATGACCGCATTGGCCATGTACCGACGAGGCTTGGCAGCTGCCTTGATACGATCAACCTCGCGGGCCCCCAAACCCTTGAGAAAGCGCGAATTGGGCAGCCATGGAACTCTAGCAATTGCAGTGGCGGGCATACCTTTTTTACCCATGCCTGCTAACTGGCAGAAATATGCGTCTGATTAGGGTGCCTGTAGCCCACCCAGCAGAGGTCACTGATACCTGAACTTGTTACCTATACTCCTCGGGGTGCTCGACCCGTACTGGTAAAACATACAGTGGCAGCCCTTGAACCGGGATGGCAACCTTGGCGAAACGAAACTCCAACCGCCCTTTCCTTCGGGAGGTGGTACCGCAATTTTCTTGGTTTGGAAGGAAAAACTGATGGGCGTAGGATACAAGAGCGATATTTGTTCCTCAGTCTTCGTTTCGGATGTCACCAGTCATCGTTGGGCTAGCGGCATCTCACGCAAGAGCATGGAGCCTAAGGTTGTCGACTAACTTGGAGGGTGAATGAAGCTACCACGAGTCATTTTGGCCGACGACCATAAAATGCTCGTCGAGGCATTTCGTAAACTTCTAGAGTCCCACTATGAAATCGTGGCAACCGTATCGGACGGCCACGCGCTGTTGGAAGTTGCCACAACCCTTAAGCCCGACGTAATTATCCTGGATATTGGCATGCCTCTGCTGAACGGCCTTGAAGCTGCCCGGCAGCTCAAAAGCAAAATGCCCGCCGTCAAAATCATTTTCCTGACCATGCAGGAAGATCCAGATCTGGCTGCCGAGGCGATGCGTTCGGGGGCGTCCGGCTATGTATTAAAAACGTCGGCCTCGGCAGAACTTCTACACGCCATTCCGGAAGCGCTGAAAGGTAGAAACTACGTCACTCCACAAATTGCCCGTGGGATGGAGAAGAGTTTCATCCAGAACCCGCAAGGCCGGCTCCGACCTAGAGCATTAACGCCGCGGCAATACGAGGTTGTGCAACTTTTGGCCGAGGGCAAGTCCATGAAAGAAATAGCTGACATCCTTCATGTGACTGCGCGTACCGTGGCATTTCACAAGTATCGTTCTATGGAGGAGTTGGCGATAAAATCCACCGCTGAATTAATCCAGTTCGCCATCAAGAACCATATTGTGGTGGCCTGATCGCATTGGTCGGCACATTGGCAGGGGGCAGGTCTGTGCCGGACCGCGATGCAGTATGCTCCGTTTCCGAGTTCAAGTTTGTAATGCTTTCGTGACCAGCGAAGCAGCAGATCAGCACGGGCAGCAATGCCAGCTACCACGATTGTTATAACAATTGTGATTGACTTTGAGAAACCCGGGGTATTTTAATTGCCTCTGGTTCACAAGCAGATCGCATCCTGCAACTCTTGGAAAGGCGCAGTGTCGTGTCCATATCTCGAGTCCTGGTAGTGGAGGATTTTGTACCTTTCCGGCGTTTTATTTGTACCATGCTGGCGAGTCTCAAAAATTGTCAAGTTGTCGGCGAAGCTTCCGACGGCCCGGAAGCGCTTCGAAAAGCTGTGGAATTGAAACCGGATTTGATCCTGCTTGATATCGGGCTCCCCATCTTGAATGGAATGGAAGTTGCGCGCCAACTGCGCGAACTTGTGCCGGAATCCAGGATAATTTTTGTGACTCAGGAATCTTCTTCGGATGTGGTGGAGGAAGCTCTACGCGTGGGCGCCCGAGGCTTCGTTACTAAGGTAAAGGTCGGAAATGAGCTGCCGGCCGCGTTGAGCGCTGTTCTTTCGGGGCAACAGTTCGTCTCCAGTAGTCAAACAAGCTAAATTTCGTTGTTCTAAAACCCCGCCCTGTTGTCATGCGTCACTCAAGATTTATCCGGAAGAGGACCCGCTCAACGCTCCATCGCGCGAAACATTTGCCCTGCAGAACGTGGAACTGGCTGCGATCTGGTCTCTGCCCCGTGCTGGAGAGGCTGCTACCATTTTCGAACACTGCTCGACCCGCAAAAGATTATTGTTCCACTGTTTGCGTCCAACTGGGATCGGGATTGAACTCGGTCATCGCGGCTGCTGTCTGAGCCGTAGCAGTCCCCAAATCCTTCTGCAGCAGCACGCCGTCTTGGTTGATGATGAACGTCATCACGCCGGAGTTGCGGTACTCAGCAGGATACGCGACGAAGGCGAAGCCGCCTACCAATTTTCCATCGACTACGTAGTCCTTCGCGCCGCCGGGCACGTTACCGCCTTGCCGAGTGAGCATATGAAAGTAGTAGCCATGGAACGGCACATGCGAATCCGGCTTCAGGCTATATCCCTCGTTAGTGGCGAACGCCGCCAGCGGACCGAGCGGACTTTTGGGCTGACCTTCCGGCGCCTCCCAGTACAAACCGTTCTGCTTGCCGGTGTCACTGATGAATTTCATAGCGAACTCGTGGCTGCTTCCGTCGTCGTGGCGCTCTGAGAAGTACTCAGCCTGAGCGTCAGCCAGCGCCATACAAACGTCCATGATATCCAGTTCGTTACGACCGATGCGGCGGACCAGAATCTCTTCCCTTCCCGCAGCCACGTCGAAGTACCACTGTCCCGCGGCGTTCTTCTTCAGCGGGATCGGGAAAGGAAAGTTGTCTGCTCCAATCAGCAGGGTTTGGGACTGGTCGGGCATCTTGCGCCAACGATGCATCGCGCCATACTCCGAGATAAATAGGTCGGCGGTATTCTTATCCTGCACGGGATCGCCGGTCACAACGATGTCTTTCGAGTCCGGACCAAACACGGCGATTATCGTATTTGGATCGCCTGACTTGGCCGCCGTCAACAGCCCGTTACCGGCGTCGTCGGGTGAAGCAAACGTCTGGTACGAAGGCTTGGCGGACTTGCTGCATCCGGCAAATAGAATGACTATCGCCAGAAGAGTGAGCCGACTCATAATAGTGGTCCTGCAGGTTGCTCGCGACACGGAGGTCCTCCAAACTTGAACTAGAAGCAATTCATCAAACACAGAAATTGAACTCGCTTGCATCTGCCGCGATGGCGTTGGGATCACCTGCGACCGTAGCTTGACGAACCGCGCGCACTGGCAGACCTTGAACTCCATCCGCCGCCTCCGCTGCTCATGGCCGATGACCCACTGCTCTTTTGCTGCCCACCGTAACCGCTGGAGCTAGATTTGTTGTAACTTGACGAACTCGTACTTCCGCTCTTCTGGTTCCAGCCGCTGCCGGTATTGCTGTAGGTTTTGCCGTCTGCTGCGGCGTACTTGTTGCCATTTGCGGTTTCGCCCACGGCCGCGCTGTTGCCGTTCTTCCCCGACGCGCCATAAGCCGAGGCACCGGTCGAGCTGTGCGCCTGCGCGGTGGTTCCGTTAGCGTTCGTTTGGTGCTGGCTGTTTACGGTCGTGCCATTTTTCGAAGCGGTCGAACTTCCCCAGCTCCCATTGGCATTGGAACCTTGCTCCGTCGCACCATACGCACCCGTATGTGGGTTGTACGCTTGACCGGCGCTTTGGGTGCCGTAGCCGTTTGAGACCGTGGCGCCACGCGCGTAAGTTCCGGTTGACGGATTGTAGCCAGTTGAGGCATGGGCGCTGCCGCCGTAGGCACCATAGGCAGAAGCACTAGAGCCGTAGTACCCGCCATGCCATGCGCTGTTTCCGTAGTATGCGCCGCCGTGATAGACCACTGTCGTGCTGCCGTGCCATCCGCAGTTCCAACTGCTGTATCCCCAGGCGTAAGAGCTGCCGGCCATCATCGCCCCCACCGCAATGCCAACTCCAAACGCCACGACTGCGGCACCGGCGGGAGGCGGGACGTAAACGTATGTTGGAACCACGTAGGGATAGCCATACACCACCGCGGGGTTGTACATGGGAACGTAAACCACCTGCGGATTCACCGGTTGAATCACGATCACTTGCGGCGACTGTTGCACCACAGCGAGTTGCGTACTCGATTTCAAGTTGCCGGCAGCCCATGCTTTCGCGCGCAACACCTGGACGGCCGTCATCACGTCGGCTGACTGCGTGTGATACGCCTCTCCCAGCGATGAAGTCCAAGTCAGGTTTTCCGCCAAGTTACTGAGTACGGAGGGAAATTGTGTAAGCGCCTTGACGCTGGGATCCCAAGGTTGCGCGTCAACGGCCTGCATCAACGTCGAACCTTTGAGGTAGCTGTTTTGTTGCAGCCAACCCGCAGCTGCTGCGATCTGGTCCGGAAAAGTCGAGGCTCCCAGAATCTGAGCTACCAGGGCGTCCGGATGTAAAGCAATGGGCGCTACCAAGGCCTGCAACTCTTCCGGTGTGAGCGGAACACCTTGCCCCGAATATCCTGCTGAAGCACTTTGCTGCGCGCTGGTTTCCGACGGCAAGGTGCCGATCACCAGGAGTAGTGCTAATGTCACTGAACACAACTGTTTAATCGATGTGGTCTTCATTTTCCGCTCCCCACTTCTCAGGAAAACAAATCAATGGCTGGACGTCGCATGGCCTATGTAGATTGCGACGGCCAGCGAAAGCTTCCAACTGTCAAGATTGACAGTAATCGGTGCGAGCTTGTTTTATGGAAATTGGGCACATTAATGCTTTTTTCAAATGGGAGATAATTTATAGGCTAAGGAAATTCGTGACGGGCCGCGTTGGATCTAGCGTGCCTGCAGTTCTTGAAACGGGTGATAGACGGTGGACTGTTTGAGGTCGACTGGAGGGCCACTGACGCGTTTGGCCTTGAGATCAACGGTAACCTCGACACGATCAGCGATTTTTACGAAAGGGATGCCGCTATTCATTCCGTAATCCTTGCGATCGAAAGCCATGGTCCCTTTTATTTGGCCTCCGGCGGTCTCTCGCGAAAGTGTTAGTATCAGCGTTTCGGGCTTGGATACTCCCCGAATCGTAAAGTCACCCTGCACTTCAAAAGTCGTCGGACCGGTTTGCACAATCTTCTTGGAGAGGAACCTGATCACTGGGGATTGTTTCACATCGAAGAAATCTTTGCTCTTAAGTTTGCCGTCCTTCATTCCGCTTCCGGTGTCTACGCTGTCGGCCTGAATTTTGATGTCCAGAACGCCGGTCGAAAGCTCAGTAGAAGTAAATGTCAGAGTAGCGTCCCACTTATGAAAGGTGCCCTCTAAAGCGACCGAAGCCTTCACGGAAAACTTGACCGTGCTGTCCCCCGGCGTCACCACGAAAACCGGTACCTGTGCTTCGCCTTGGGCCAGCACCGCGTCAGCAGGAACCGCCACACACGCTAATAGCAACAGGCCAGCCAATCTCATGAAATCCCTCCGGCACATCATTGGCGCAAAACCATTTTGCGATTTGTCAGCATGTCACTTCGAACGACGACGTCCCACTGTCAAAAGTTACAGGGGCTCGTAAAGAAGACAAAGCGAAGGGTGCCAATGCCGCAGGAGAAAGCTGAGCAAAAAAATCTTCTGCCTCGTTGAGGCCGTTTCCAATTGAACTGGGGGGAATATTTTGATTCTATCTCGAGTGCGAGAGTAACTGTTGCCTCGGCGCGCTGCTTGGACCCCCATTCGGGGGCCTATGACGCAAATCTCAGCTGTATTGCGATGCTGTTCGCGAGGCCTCGCGCACGGGCACGTGAGCGTGAATGGTCGTGCCATGCCCGGGTGCTGATTGGATAGAAAGCTTTCCGCCGGCCAGCTTGATTCGTTCCGACATACTGGTCAGACCAAGTCCAGCTGATGATTTGATTGTTTCCGCCACCTCAAAGCCCGCTCCGGTATCGTGAATCGTAAGATCAATGGCATTGGCAGACTCTCGGAGTTGTGCTTCGAAGAATCGAACCCCGCTGTGCTTCAAAGCATTGTTCAAACTCTCTTGTAAAACACGGAAAAGACACAGTGAAATGTCGTTCGGCACCGTTTTCACGATGGCATCATGAGAAAAAGCAATCTCTACCTTGTGTTGCGCAGACAAGTCTCTGCAGAAAGCTTTCATTGCAGTTGCAATACCTAAATATTCCAGCTTGGAGGAATGTAATTTGTGAGATAAGGATTGAACATCGCCGGCTATTTCGGCCGTCTGAGTCTGCAAGTCGCCCAAGTACCGGGTCGCTTCGTCAGACAAACCGGAGAGATGAGTCGGCAGTTGCGCCAGCTCGACGGTCAGAAGTGCGAGACGTTGACCGATGTCGTCATGAAGTTCTCGGGCGATCCTGGCACGTTCCAACTCCTCGGCTCCGAGCAACCTTCGACCTACATCGACGAGGGCCGCTTCGGTCCCTTTTCGCTCTGTGATGTCCAAAAAAGTGACCACTGCGCCAACCACTTTCTGCCCTTTTCGTTGTGGGTACGACCAATACTCGGCTGGAAAGCTGGTTCCAGAGGCCCTCCAGAAGACCTCATCGTCGACGTGAACTTCTTCTCCGATTTGCAACGCTTGTCTAAGCCGGCATTTCTCTACCGGATGCGGCGTCCCGTCAGCTAGTGAGTGGTGGATGAGGCCGTGCATATCTTTGCCGAGGATTTCATCGGGCCAGGTATATCCCAATAGGCGAAGAGACGCGGCGTTACAGAAAGTACACCGCCCTTCCAGGTCGAGCCCATAAATAGCTTCAGCCGTGGAGTCGAGGAGTAAACGAAGTTTGTCGTCGCTCTCTTGCAGCGCCTCTTGGGCATTTTTGTAATCGGTTACATCCACACACGAACCAATAAACCCGGCGAAGGAGTTATCTACGTTGAATCGTGGCACTCCAACATCGCGCACCCATCGATATGCACCGTCATGCCGGCGAACCCGATATTGCATGGTGAACTTTTCTCGCAGATCACAGGAGTTGCCGAAAACCTCGAAACACCCATTCAAATCTTCAGGGTGCACTACCTCTGTCCAGCCATTTCCCAGCTGTGACTCCAGGGATCGCCCGGTGAACTCCAACCAGGGGGTATTGAAGTAGGTGCACAGCTTGGTGGCATCGCACATCCAGATGAGAACCGGAGCGAAGTTGGCGACCAAGCGAAACCGCGCTTCGCTCTCGCGCAGCGCAATTGTGGCGAGCTCACGTTCGGTCACGTCTCGAAGAATTAGAGTGAACAGTGGCCGTTCACCCGCGTCGATGTGAGAGATCGACGCCTCCACGTGAAATTCGTGTCCATCGGATCGGACCGCCGCCAAGGTACCCACCTGGTCCATATCTCGCATGGCCGCGCCGTGATGGCCCGACTGACGAAGGTGTTTTATAAACGCCGCGGGCAATTGTTGCGGTATGAATCGTTCGATAAGACTGCCAAGCACTTCCTCCGCTGTACACGCGAACATCTTGGCAGCCGCAGGATTGAACAAAACAATTCGTTGCTGGTCATCGACCACGATCACAGCATCCATCGCCGTGGTGACAATGGCCTCCATGCGATCCTGACTATCGCGCAGTTCTAGTTCGAGTTGCTTGCGATCGGTGATATCCAACACAATGCCGGACATGCGCTCCGGTTGACCGTTTGGCGTGTAGTAGAATTTTCCGGAAGCCTCGACCCAGCGAACGTCTTGGTCCGGTCCCACAACCCGGAACTCCGTGGCATAGGGCTTACGGTTTTGCTTGGCATCCGCAGTTGCTGCCGCAACCTGCGGTTGATCCTCGGGATGAACATAACGATAGAACTCGTCTTGTGAGCCGGCAAAACTATCCGGCTCGGCTCTAAACACTGCTTTTAGGTCCCCAAACCAGAAGTCTTCTCCGGTGTTGAGATCCCATTCCCAACCGACTGCTTTCCCAGAGGTCATGGCCAGGCGTAACCGTTCTTCGCTTTCGCGCAGCTCCGTATGCGCACAATGATTTTCTTCCACGAGTACTGCCAGCACCATGAAAGGGATGGAGGTGAACAGCAGGAACACTTGTAGTGACAACACCCTGTCGATGGGGCTGGTTTCAGTGAACGGACCATAACCATGGATTGCCCCCCAAATGGACATCAAAGCCACTATCGTTGCAGATGTGCCGACCCCGGCAGACCCGAAACGCAACGCGGACCAAATCAGAAATGGCACCAGAGAGTATAGAAGCGCGGGCGGATAGGTTGTGCCAGGAAGGGCAAACATGAAATAGCTCAGCGTACCCAGCGCCACGATTAGCATGGCGCCCTCTACATAATGTTTCCACGCCGTGCGCAATGACAGCCAGGTTATGCCACCCAACCCCAAAACCGCGGGCGTCACCGTAAGGAATGCCAAGGCTTCCGACAGAAAACTCATCCGCCAGCTTATCCAACGATCGCCATTCAGACCACGGCTCCCCAGCGAAGACACGATCAGGGACGCCAGAAAGACGGTGAAAAATGAATACTTCGCCAGAGCGCGCAGGCTGTTCAAGCGAATCCGGCCGTCAAGCGCGTAGCTAACTCCCCAAACCGCCACGAGAACCTCGACGGTGTCGGCTAAAATCAGCCACAGAATTGAATGAACCGACATTCCTGCTCTTACATCGTAGAAGATAAAGCCGGCCAAGCCGGAGGCGAGAAGAACAGGCCATATTTTTCGTGGCCGAAGCAATAGAATGGCGACTAAAAGCGCGCACCCGGGCCAAAGCGGCCATTCCATTTGGGGCACTGTTATGATCAGAATTCCGGCCAGTTTTGCAGCCAGATAAGATACGACCGCGACCACGGCAGCGAGAATCGTCGTACGGAAGCGCGAATCTGCGTGCGTGGATTTGGACGCGATGCGACTGTTCAGGACACTCATGCGACTCTTGGCCCGCCGAACAACCCATCAGAATGCTGCATCACAAGGGGGCAAACGCCAAGCCCCGGATATCGGCGGCTCCGAAATTAAGGGTGAATAGCTTTCCCCAAGTGCCGCGCGGTGAATCGCCGCCAAACGGAAGTGCTCTTACTTTATCGATATCCCAGAATCGAAGATTAGAGTCGGCATTTAACCCTAAATTGAGCCGGATTCCTACGTTTTTCTTTGCACTTTATATCTATATTTAGCCAACATCGTAACGAATTTTCTCAGGTATAAGGACTGTCATTTCTTACAGGGTGATATGCACCGCTCCTGCGAGTCCTTCGAGCTCTGAATCGACATGGAATAAGGAATAGAAGTGGCTTCGCAACAATACTTTACGAACGTCAGCGGCCTTTAGAACGAGCCAGTTCTTTCAGCCGCAGGCCTGCCCTGCTCTAGTCGGCAAGAAATCCCACCGTATGGGCATTTCGCTCGAAGATGCGGTTCGCCGGTGTAGCTGCTGTTCTGGATGCTTCCAAATCGCCATAAAGTGGGCGGTCGTCAGCATGTGCCGCGTCGTTTTCCAAAAGTCCCAGCATGAGGTAATCAATGTCTTTCAAGTTATCACCTTGGCCATTTCCCCATGGGGTCCAGGCTCTGGCCCGCCTGACGATTAGTAGTTCTTACAGTAGTCGTCGAAAATATAGTCCTGCACTATGTCATCGGGGTTGTTAGCTCCTTCTAGTGGGCCCAGGGTCAAGACCAACGAGGTGATATGGGGTCGATCCCGATCAGCTTTCTTGCGTTCGGATTCATTACCGGAGGTACTCTGCTCGGCATGCGCCTTCGGACTTTTCTGCCGGAGCGCCATCTAATTTCTGATTCTAAAGAGACCGTCAGGGCAGGCATGGGCTTAGTCACGACGATAACCGCACTTGTTCTTAGCCTGCTGATTGCCTCCGCGAAATCCTCATTCGACGTGCAGAACATTGAGGTGAATGACCTGTCCAGCAAGGTAATTTTGCTTGATCGGGTCCTCTCCCATTACGGGCCGGAAGCCAAGGGCGCTCGCGAAGAGTTGCGCAAATCGGTGGTACGCACGCTGGAGCGGGTGCGCTCTGCGGATATAGGGGATTCTCAACCCGGCCTCTCACCTGGAGGATCCGAAGCGCTCTTCGATATGATTCAGGCACTCACCCCCACCACCGAGGCCCAACGCTCGTGTCTCGCGCAGGCGTCCGGGCTACTTATCGCCTTGGGGCAAACTCGCTGGTTGATGTACGAACAGAGAAATAATTCCGTGACGTTACCTTTGTTGGTCGTACTGATTTTCTGGCTCACAGCCCTTTTCATCAGCTTTGGCTTGTTTGCTCCGCGCAATGGAACGGTCGGCGTCGCGCTACTAGTCGCTGCGCTATCAGTTTCTTGCGCGATCTTCATCATCCTGGAACTGTACACGCCTTACGCTGGCGTGATTCGGCTATCTGATACTCCGCTTCGCTCCGCTCTGACGCATCTTGGCAAGTAAGTTGACTACTTTGCTCCTAATACCGAAAATCGCCCGTGGGTACGTTATTGGAGCTTTGCACTCTCCTCTTTGGCTTGCCTCACAATGGGGACATCAGGGTCGGCGTCTTTCCAAAGCACAAATAGGTCCTGATAAGCGCCTCGGGCTTTTGAGTTGTCGCCCTGCAGGATAGCGGCCCGGGCCATCCCAAGGCGCGCCAGTGCCGAGATCGGCTCATTAATCACCACCCCAGGCCAATTGATTATTTTCTGGAATTCCGCCGAGGCTTGTGCGCCCTGCTTCGCGGCCAGGTAAGTTTCTCCGCGCACATAAACGGGATACAAATTGGTGGCAAAGGTGGTCGTGCCCGCGATACCTAGTTCATATGGAGCCGCGAACTGTAACTCTTCGAGAGCCTTCTTGGGATCGTCCCGCAGCAGAGCGAGCTGGCCGCGAATCGTCGGCAGATAATTGAATTGCACGATCGTATCCTCCGGAAAGGTCTTGGCCAGTTTTTCCGCTATCTGCTGGGCCTCTGTCGAATCGCCCGCGAACGCTAAACCTAATGCGGCCGCATACTCGCCATCTGGCCCGATGGAGCCCGCTGTTGCTGCCGCGGCACGTTGACGGGCTTGGGCGGCATTCCCAAAAAGGGCTTCGCATAGGGCCGCAGTGGCTTCCGTGCTAGCCATCCGATCCCGGTCACCGGCGCGTCCCTCAAACGCGACCGCTTCTCGGAAAAACTCCCGGGCATTGTTAAGTTGACCCGAAGAAGCGGCTGTAATCCCCTCAAAGTACTTGAGCGAGCTCTCCTGTCCCGGCTTGCTCATAGCCCAGGTCACCTGCTGGGCCATACGAACCGCATCGTGTTGCAAAAATCCCAACTCGTAAAGATACAGATGGAGATCGGCTGAATCGAGATTCTTAGCCTGCGCTTCTTCCGCCGTTGCTAAGGCCTCTTTCAGTCGATTCAAACTGATGTATGTAATTAACAGGTTGGCGTAGGTGAGCCCATCATCCGGAGCCAAGCGCAGGGCCTCTCGGAATTCCTCCAGCGCCTTGTTATATTGCCCAAGACTCTGGTACACAACACCGAGGTTACTCGGAGGCACGAGTTCCCGTGGATAAGTTTGTCCCCACAGCTCATAAACTTTTCGGGCTTGCTCCAAATTGCCGGTCACAAAATGATAATAGTGGGACTCGATATAGTATTTCTCTCGTTCGCTGACACGCCCTCGCAAGTCGAAACTTCTCTTGGTACTGTCTGCGGCGAGTTTCTTTTCTCCACGGTTGTGGTACGCCGTTCCCAGTGATGCATAAGCCATGGCAAAACTAGGGTCTAATTCGATGGCCTGTTGGAATTGTTGCGACGCGGCGATGAAATCGCCATGCGCTGTCAACATTTTCAGTCCCCGGCTATAGGCTTGCAGCGCTTCGAGCGAGCTTGTGGTGGCTTGCTCTAGTGGAGTGTCATACTTCTCGATCGAACCGAGGGATTCACCTAACTGTTTACGCAATCGCGTGGCTCCCTGCGACAGGGCTTTTAGCACCTCTTCCTTACTCGCCGCTTCCTCCTGTTCGTTTGCCAGTGTCGAGCCCGTACGTCCGTCGACAGCCGCCAAAGTAAGCACGTAATGGCTGCCCAAATTTGCAATCGTTCCCGCGACGAACGCTTTCATTCCCTGCCGTTCGCATATCTCCCGCCCCATCTCCGGAGTGATGTGGTCGTCGGAGGAGTGGCCCATCATTCGTAATGTCTCTTGCACTTTAGGCTCTGGCAGTAAATTCAGAAACGGAGACTGTTGGAGCTGGACCGCCAGACCTTGACGTAAAGTGCCGTTAAAAACAGGATCGCCGGTCTTGTTCTCGAAATCTCCCAGGAGCAGCGTATCTTTTTCTGTGAACTTCACCGATGGATGCCGTCGCCAGTACAGTCCAACGAAGGCAACACATAGAAAAAGTAATAGCGCCAAAGCTGCTAAATACCGCGATCGCGGCAACCATGTTTCCTGAACTACTTGGGGAGCAGCTTCCTTCGCTTTGTGTTTCGCGCTTGAGCGCTTAGAGTCTTTGGATGGCGGCTGAACTTCTTCCTCCTCAACTACTGCTGCTTCACCCGACTGTCCTGCCCGCTTCATGCGCTGCAAGTCCGCCCGCATGTCCGAAGCCGTCTGATAGCGCAGACGGCAATCTTTTTCCATCGCTTTGTTAATGATGTCTTCCAACCTGGACGGAATGTCCGGGTTGATACGCACTGGCGCTACCGGCGCACGATTCAGAATCGCTTCGGTGATTACTCCCGAACTCTCACCCCGAAATGCCATTTTCCCGGTGGCCATTTCGTAGAGAACTACGCCGAATGAGAATAAATCAGAACGGGCATCTAACTCTTTGGCACGTACTTGCTCGGGCGACATATAGGCCACCGTCCCCAACGTGGTGCCCGGACTGGTGAGATGGGTTAACGTGACATCATCATCCACTACGGTGAGGTCGGGATCCGCTCGCGCGACCCTTACAGCGCGTACTTTGGCGAGACCAAAATCAAGTATCTTTGCGTGACCTCTCTTGGTCACAAAAATATTAGCGGGCTTGATGTCGCGATGAACGATACCTTCGCCGTGTGCGGCGTCTAGCGAATCCGCGATCTCCACGCTCAAATCCAGGATGGTCTCCAGCGCTAACGGGCCACGAGCGATGACACTCGTCAATGTCTCTCCTTCCAACAATTCCATAACGATGTAAGCGCGCCCGTTCTCCTCGCCGATAGCGTGAATGGTGCAGATGTTTGGGTGATTTAATGCCGAGGCTGCTTGTGCCTCACGCCGAAAACGTTCCAACATTTGACGGTCTTCGGCCATATGGTCTGGAAGGAACTTGAGAGCGACAAAGCGACCGAGGGCCAGATCCTCAGCCTTGTAGACCACTCCCATACCGCCCCCACCTAGTTTTTTCACTACCCGATAGTGGGCAATCACGACTCCGGCGGCGGGGCTAGGTTGGGCCATGTCGGATGCTGCACAGAGTTCGTGCCAATGGCTAGTGACAAAACTGACAGTCGTCAGCATTCGGTCGGGATTTGATCGGATTGGAACGCCACGATCAAGGATCTGGAGTACTGATAATTTTGACAGTGTGCGGATTACGGCGCCGCAGGCATCCTGCATTTGCGTCGAGTACACGTTTAGTCGAAACCACGATGGCGGTCTTAAACTTGGCGGCCAGCCGTAAAGCTGCGGGCTCAGACACACCTCGCGCGTTTGGACAAATTGACTTCTGACCCGCTGCTAGAAGTGACAGCTACAAGCAGAAATATTTTCCATTAGCATTCGAATCTGAAGGAAAACCAAATGCCCTTGAAAAACAAGCTTGCGCCCGTGATCACATTGATCTCAGCGAGTCTCTTTTCGGCGCTCTCTGCCACCCCTGGCCATGCACAAACAGCACCGGCTTCCGGGCTGGCGCTAGAGAGCGACGACGGAATGGACTCCGTCTCAATGCCGTTTGACGCGGACCCCGCTATGCCAGCGTTCGCTGACGGAGACGCGAGCCCCATCCCGGCCGGCTCGACTGCCACCGACAGCGGTTGGCATTTTGCCGTGAGCCCGTATCTCTGGTTTCCCGGAGTGCATGGCACCGCCGCGGGCCCGGGCGGTCGCAGTCTGGCTTTCCGCGCGAGCGCCGCCGATCTTCTTTCTCATTTTCGCTTTGGGCTCATGGGTGCGGTCGAAGTTCGACATAAACGTATTGTCCTGCCACTCGATTTGATGTGGATCAGGCTGGCAGATGACCGTGCACTTCCCGCTCCGGCGCTAGCAGCTATAACCGCCAACATGAAAGCCAGCGAATTTATTTTGACGCCCAAGATCGGCTACCGCGTGATCGATAAACCAGCATTTCAGGCGGACGTGCTGGCCGGAATTCGCTACTGGCATTTAGGAGAGACCCTTAACTTCAATCCCTCCCTGCTGGGTCTTAATTTTTCTGGTTCACAGAATTTCGTGGATCCCTTGGTAGGTGGGCGAATTCAGTTGGCGCTCTCACCGAAGGTGGTAGTGAATGTCTTGGGAGACGTCGGTGGCTGGGGCGCTGGTTCACAGCTCGAATATCAAGTCGGCGGCCTGCTAGGGTACCGGATCAAACCGGCGGTTACATTACAAGCGGGGTATCGCTATCTTAACGTGGACTACCGCACCACTGGCGGCGTCGTTTTTAACGCCACTATGTCTGGCGTTATTTTTGGGGCTACTTTCAATCTCAAGTGAGTGCGGCAAGAGAGTATTTACGGACTATTTTAGACTCAAGTGACTGTGGCACATGGCTTTTGGACTGCTCTAAGTCTCGGCCAGGTCTCAAGGTAACTGCGGCTCCCTGAGTGTCACCTTCCAGTCACGGTTACTGCGCTCAGATTACTCGCCGATCTGATCGGGACATTCGGAACACCCCGAGCTTACTAATGTCGTCACATGCCGGGGCCAAGTCCAAGTGTCCCGACTCAACCGAGTTTACTCTTGCCTCTGGCGCTCTCACTGCTGACACCAGAGACTCGTCCCCGGCTTGTCCTCTAGCTAGAGCACCGCCCTTCGTGACTTTCAGGACCGTTAGAACGGCTGAACGAGATCTATTCTGTCTGCTCCAGCGGCTAGCCGTGCTTCCTGTTAGCCGGTGAATATACCGCTTAGACCGCTAATCAGCGGTCCGGATGATGTCCACAGCAGGAGTTAGCATTTGGCTTAAACCTCTGATAATGAAAAACCCGACCGGCGAAGCTCACGTGGCGGATCTGAAATGACAAAACCCACAGGCAGAGGCGACCTGTGGGTTTTCCAAGTACAGAATCGAGTTCCCTCCGTGCCAACATCCCTGAGACCGTTTTAGTACCCTTAATTAATGAGCAGGGCGAGAAGGAAAAAGGAAGAGATGAATTCTCTTGGTGTTGTTCTTTCCCCAGAGGTTTTGGCTGGCGC
>Ga0182024_10001492_pt1 | contig 60234 bp, 49 predicted proteins | sample P32metaG_FD_120480 | JGI IMG/M metagenome (GOLD analysis project Ga0182024, IMG submission 120480) | Permafrost microbial communities from Stordalen Mire, Sweden - P3-2 metaG (Illumina Assembly) | ecosystem: Environmental > Terrestrial > Soil > Wetlands > Permafrost | place: Sweden: Stordalen...
ACCGGCGAAAAAGTCCTTGCCAAAACTTTGTGGCTGGGCTAAAAATGGTCCTGTCCTGAGTCAGTTCCGTTGGCCGGTTTTGAAGTGATCCTCATTGGCCGGTTTTGAGGTGATCCCCGAGGGCAAGAGAATGGTTTCCATTAATTCCAACCACTCGACCGTTCAACCTGGCATTCCCGCTCGCTGCACCCGCACCACGCAAAACCGCGCACCGTTCTTTCGGATGCGGCATCCTTCCACATCCACGGCTGTTCCTTGGTTGCCGGTCCGCACATCCGCGCGCGTGCTAACGGCAGCGGGGGCTCGTCCAACAGGGTTGGTCCTGCCTGTAGCCATTTAGAAAAAGTGGTATAGTTTTTCTAAATCATACCGGATCGACAAAGTCATGCAAACCATGAAAACCAGGATATTTGACCGCATCCGCCGGTTTGAACCAGGCCATGCGTTCATGGCGAAAGATTTTCTAGACATCGCTAGCCGCGGGACCGTCGATATGACCCTATCGACGCTTCTCCGTGACCGCGTTATCCGCCGCGTTCGCCGCGGCCTCTACGATGTTCCCAAGGTCAATCCGGATCTCGGTGGCACGCTCAGTCCCGATATCGATCAAACTGCGCGCGCACTCGCGCGGCGCCATCGTTGGAGTATCGTTCCAGAAGGCGCATGGGCCGCAAATCTCCTCGGACTCTCAACCCAAGTGCCCGCAAAAATCGTCTACCTCTCCGACGGACCGAACCAGAAGGTTCAAATCGGCCGACGAACGATCCATTTCAAGCACGCGCGTCCGAATGTCCTAGGACAGGAACAGGGTATGACCGCGCTCGCCATCCAGGCGCTACGCTATATAGGCAAAGAAGAACTTGATGATGCCTTCATCCAGCGTCTAAGATCCCTCCTACCCGAAGCCGAGAAACGCCGGCTCGTCAAGGCAACGCGGTTCGGCGTCGATTGGATTTACGAGACTGCGAAGAAGGTCGCCGGTAGCACGACTTGAACAGAATTGCTCAGCTCCCTGCTTCGTCCCGCGCCGAAATATTCGCCGAAACCGCGAATCGTCGCGCGTTGCCTGAGGCGCTCATCGAGAAGGATTTTTGGGTCTGCTGGACGCTCGCTCAGATTTTCTCGATCGAGCAGCTCAGGGAGGGCCTCCTGTTCAAGGGCGGGACCTCTTTGTCCAAGGTTTTCGGCGTCATCGAACGCTTCTCCGAAGATATCGATTTGGCCGTGGACTACACGATGCTGGGTTTCACCGGCGCACGTCACCCTCTTGCCCCGGGCTTATCGCGAACGAAGCAAATGGCCCTGCTCGGCGAGATGCTCCGAGCATGCCAGAACTATATAGCAGGTGAATTTCTTGACCGTCTGCGCACCCGTTGCAGCGAAGTGTTAGGCCCGCAAGGACCTTGGAGACTTGCCGTCGATGAGCATGACCCAAACATGGTCCATTTTTTCTATCCTCCTGCCATCCAGGTCCAAGTGGCCTACATTGCGCCGCGAGTCACGCTCGAACTCGGAACCCATGCCGAATTCATCCCACACGGGCAGTTCACAATTCGCGCCTTCGCTGCCGCCGAGTTTCCAAAGCTTTTCGAGCGGGCAGAAGCACCCGTCACTAGCCTTCTCGCGAAACGAACATTTTGGGAAAAGGCCACGATCCTGCACGCGGAGTTTCATCGACCGCCGGCAAAGACTCTGCCCGGCCGCTACTCGCGTCACTATTACGATGTAGCTATGATGGCCGCAAGTCCGGTGAAGCAGCAAGCTTTCGAGGATCTCGAACTTCTCGCTGCTGTCGTCAAACACAAGCAAACCTTCTACGCATCGGCCTGGGCCCAGTATCCGCTTGCCGTGCCAGGAACATTTAAGCTCGCTCCAGCTGAAGCAAGAATCCAAACGCTGCGGCGAGACTATCGCGAGATGGCGGTCATGATCTTCGGAGAGCCGCCACCGTTCGAACAAATCATAGAAAAATTAGCGGTGCTTGAAAAGGAGCTCAACGCACTTCGAAAGAAAACGTGAGACGACTAGAAGCCTTCATGATGCTCTGGCAAGGCCAGCAGAGCTTCAAATTGTGACCCCAAAACGGCGCTCAAGGGTTGAAGCGACTCGATGCAAGATTCTTGAGCATAAGTCCTGCGTCAGCAATGGGATGCGGAGATTCATAGTGACAGTCCTGGCTTCGCGAGGAAAAAATAGGTGACTGGCACCAAATTGGCACTAAAGAGCGCTCAAAACGGATGAAATCAGCTAATCAGGAATGAAGATCGGAATGACTGTAAACTGCTGGCTGGACAGAGGTTATGTTGAATTTTTAGAAACTTGCCGACGGGGCCTGATCGCATTTCAAGACCGCCGGTTTCAACCACTCACCCATTCCTCCAATTCGATTTTATCCAAATTGAGAGACAGCCGCGCCGTTCCGCACTCCTAGTCGTGTGCGGGATTGCCGGATTTGTGAATGTTAGGCCTGCCGGTAGCGGCGTTGGGATCTTGGGGCGCATGGCCGACGCTATCCGCCATCGCGGCCCCGACGATGTTGGTTTCTATCGCGATGCCCGGGCGCATCTGAGCCAGCGGCGCTTGAGCATCGTCGATCTCCAGGGCGGCCATCAGCCGATGAGCGACGAAACCGGCGCTCTCTGGATCGCGTTCAACGGCGAGATTTACAACCACTCGGCGCTGCGGCCCGCACTCGAACAGGCCGGGCATCGATACCAGACTCGTTCCGATACAGAGACCATCCTCCATGCCTACGAAGAGCACGGAGCGGACTGCCTGGGCTTATTTCGAGGCATGTATGCATTCGCCATCTGGGACGCACGCCGGCAACGGCTCTTCTGCGCGCGCGACCGGCTCGGCATCAAGCCGTTCTACTATTACTGGGACGGGCGGCTGTTTGCGTTTGCGTCCGAAATCAAGGCGCTGCTGGAGCATCCGGCGATTTCCCCGGCGCTTGCAGAAGACTCGTTGCCCGAAGCGTTGGCGTTTGGCTATACCAACGGCGACGGTACGCTGTTCCAAAACATTCGCAAGCTGATGCCGGGGCATCGCATGCTGCTGGATGTGGGTTGCGAGCGTGCGGCGCTTAAGTGCGAGCGCTATTGGGATACTCCGATAGGCGACGGCGATCCACAAGAGCTCGACGACCACGGCTGGATCAGCGAGACTAGGCGGCGATTGGAAGAGTCCGTCGAGATGCATCTGATGAGCGACGTTCCGCTCGGTGTGTTCCTGAGCGGCGGCCTGGATTCGAGCGCCATCGCGGCGCTAACGCAGCGCATGATCTCGCGGCCGGTGGAAACATTCGCTGTCGGCTATTCGGAAACGGAATTCAGCGAATTGAGGTACGCGCGGCAAGTGGCCGCCAGTCTCGGCGCGAATCATCGCGACGTTGTCGTCGGTATGGACGACTTTTTCGGCGCGTTGCCCAAGCTGATCTGGCACGAAGACGAGCCGATGGCCTGGCCATCCAGCGTGCCGCTCTATTTTGTGTCGAAACTGGCGGCGCAACATGTGAAAGTGGTGCTGACTGGCGAAGGCAGCGACGAATTGTTCGCTGGCTACGAGCGCTATCGATGGCTGGGTGTGAACCAACGCTGGGCTGCGCGTTACGCCATGGTTCCCGATCGCATTCGTCGCGGAATCCGTGCCTGGGTGGCAGCGTCCCCTCTGCTTAGGGCGGGATTGCGCCGCAAACTGCGCCACACCGTGCTCGGCCGCGATCTCGATTTTGAGTCCTTGTTCCTGGAGAATTTCTATTGCGCGGTCGATGCGGGCGGCCTTTGCGAGGACTATATGCGCTATTGGAACGCATGGCCGGAAGCCTCTCCACTCGCGCGTACGCTGTATGCCGACCGGCAAACTTATCTCGTCGAGTTGCTCATGAAGCAGGACCAGATGAGCATGGCGGCTTCCATCGAGAGCCGCGTGCCGTTTCTCGACCACACTTTCGTGGAGTTTGCCGCGCGCATTCCCGATCGGCTCAAGATCTGCGGCCGAACCCAGAAGCACATTCTCAAGGCCGCCGTCAGCGATTTGCTTCCCTGCGGCATCGTCCATCGGAAGAAGATGGGATTTCCCACGCCTCTCGCTCGCTGGCTGCGCAATCCACGGGCCGAGTCGCTCTACACTCGCTTGCGCTCGCCGGACGGACTGCTGGCAGCTCACCTCGACCTTCGCCAGGTTGATACGCTCATCCATCGGCATCGTTCGGGACGCGAAGACGCTACCGATCGCATCTGGCGTCTCCTGAATCTCCAGCTTTGGGGCGACCTGTTTATAACCGGCCGGCGCGAGCGGGTGTGGGGATCCGCCGCCCGCGCATGAAAATCCTTTGGGTGAAATCGGATTTTCTGCACCCCACCAACGGCGGTGGCCAGATCCGCACGCTCGAAACCCTGAAGCGGCTGCACCAGAGGCACGAAATCCACTTCGCCGCGCTCGATTTGCCGCAGCCGGGCGCTGGCGTCTGCCGCAGCTCGGAATATTGCACCAAAGCGTATGCCGTGCCGCACAGCGTTCCGCGAAACTTCGCTCCTCGATTCTGGTGGCAGGCCGCCGCCAGCGCATCCACTGGACTTCCCTTAACCGTGCTACGCTATCGCTCGCGCGCGCTGCTGCGCCTGGTGGAGGCCCTCACGCGACGGCAGAAATTCGACGCGGTGCTCTGCGATTTTCTCGCATCGGCGGCCAATATTCCGGAGCTCGGAAACGCCGTGTTGTTCCAGCACAATGTGGAGTCGATGATCTGGAAGCGGCACACCGAACATGCTCCCACGCCCTGGCATCGGGCATTTTGCAGCGCGCAATATCAGCGCATGCTGCGCTACGAAGGCGAGGTTTGCCGCGCCGCGAAAACAATCGTCGCGGTATCCGGCGTCGACGCTCGCGAAATGCAATCTCTTTATGGCGCGTCGCGAATCGCATGCGTGCCCACTGGTGTCGACATTGAATATTTCACTCCGCCGCGCGCCATCCAGCGCACTCACGATCTGGTCTTTCTCGGCGCCATGGACTGGCGGCCGAACATGGACGGCGTCAAATGGTTTGTCGGCAGTGTTCTCCCGCTGATCCGCGCGCGCCTTCCGGACGCTTCGCTGCTCGTGGTTGGGCGCCGAGGATTGTCCCAGCGCGACAGCCGCATCCACGTTACCGGCACCGTGGACGACGTTCGCCCGTATTTGTGGAAATCGGCTGTGTCCATCGTGCCGCTGCGCATCGGCGGCGGCACGCGCCTCAAGATCTACGAAGCCATGGCCGCGAAGATCCCGGTTGTATCCACTTCCGTGGGCGCGGAGGGCCTGGACGTTCGCGACGGCGAGAACATCGCGATCGCCGATTCGCCCGACGCTTTCGCGGAGCGCTGCGTTGCCTTACTTAGCGATGCGGAGGCGCGCCGGAAGCAGTCTCAGGCGGCTTGGGAAATGGTCTCTGCATGTTATTCTTGGGAGGTAATTTCTCGCAAGTTTGAACAGCTTCTGGCATGATCCGCTTCCTCGATCTCCCCGCCGAATATCATGAACTTAAGACAGAGATCGCCGCGGCGGTAGCGCGCGTACTCGAGAGCGGCCAGTTCGTCGGCGGCCCTGAGGTGGCGGCGCTCGAAGAGGAATTCGCGAGCTATTGCGGCGCCCGCCACGGCGTGGCCGTCAATTCCGGAACCAGCGCGCTGCATCTGGCGTTGCTTGCGGCCGGCATTCAACCGGGCGACGAAGTGATTACGGTTCCGTTCACGTTTTACGCGACGGTGGCCGCCATTGGGTACGTGGGTGCGACGCCGGTTTACGTCGATATCCACCCGGCGACATTCAACATCGATCCCGCCAAAATCGAAGCCGCCATCACATCGCGCACGCGCGCCATTCTGCTGGTGCATCTCTACGGACAATGCGCCGACATGGATCCGGTTCTCGACATCGCGCGGCGTCACAAACTCATCGTGATTGAGGACGCGGCGCAAGCGCATGGCGCCGAGTATCGCGGCCTCTGTGCTGGCAGCATCGGCGATATCGGATGCTTTAGCTTCTATCCAACCAAGAACCTGGGCGCGGCCGGCGAAGGTGGCATGCTCACCACCAATAATCCCGAATACGCACGTACCGCCGCACTCCTGCGCAGTTGGGGCGAAGAGCAGCGGTATCGTCCGACCCTCAAAGGTTTCAACTACCGCCTGCCCGCTATTCAAGCTGCGATCCTACGCGTGAAGCTGCGACGTCTCGATGCGTGGACGGAAGCGCGCCGCGCGCGAGCGGCGGAATACGATCGCTTGCTGGAAGACTCCGGTGTCGCGCGGCCGCACGTCGTAGACGAAGCACGCCACGTATATTGCCTGTACACGATCCGCGCCTCCGCTCGCGACGCATTGCAAAAGGGCTTGGAAGCGGCGGGGATCCAGACGGCAGTTCACTATCCTCTGCCGATTCACCTCATGCCTGCTTACGCCGACTCGCGCTATAAGGCGGGTGATTTTCCCGTGGCGGAGGCTTGCGCGAACACGGTGCTCAGCTTACCTCTCTACGCCCACATGAACGCGCAGCAAGTGCAACAAGTGGCCGCGCAGGTTTGCCAATTAGCGCCGCGCAAAGAGTGCGCCGTGCCGATTCTCTCATTCTGAATTCTGAATTCTCTTCCCCTACTCCAGCCGATAATTTGGCGCTTCCTTGGTAATGATCACGTCATGCACGTGCCCTTCCCGCAAGGCCGCCGACGTAACTCGCAAGAACTTGGCATTCTCCTGCAGGGCGCGAATATTGCCACATCCGCAGTAGCCCATGCCGGCCTTTAAGCCACCCACCAGTTGATACACCAACTCCGACAGCGGGCCTTTATACGGAACCCGGCCCTCAATGCCTTCCGGCACCAATTTTCCGCTGGTGTCCTGCGGATAGCGGTCCGATCCAGCGGTCATCGCACCCATAGAACCCATGCCCCGATAACTCTTGAACGTTCGTCCCTGATAGAGAATCGTTTCGCCCGGGCTTTCCTCGGTTCCGGCCAGCAGGCTCCCGATCATCACCGCATCGGCGCCGGCCGCGATGGCCTTGCTGATGTCGCCCGAGTACTTGATGCCGCCGTCGGAAATGAGAGGCACACCGGAGCCGCGTGTGGCGCGCGCGCACTCCGCGATCGCCGTGATCTGCGGCACGCCCGCGCCGCTCACCACGCGCGTGGTGCAAATGGAACCGGGCCCAATGCCCACCTTGATCCCATCGGCGCCGAGACTGATCAAATCCCGTGCGCCTTCAAACGTCGCGACGTTGCCCGCAATCAAATCTACCTCGGGGAACTCCCGCTTGATGGTCCGCACCGCTTCCATCACGCGCTCGCTGTGGCCGTGCGCCGAATCCACCACCAGCACGTCCACTTTTCTGGCCACCAGCTCTTGGGCGCGCTCCAGGAAGTCGGCGCCGGAACCCACCGCCGCGCCGACGCGCAATCGGCCCTGCTGATCTTTCGCCGCGTTGGGATACTTCAGCTTCTTCTGAATGTCCTTCACCGTGATCAGGCCCTTCAGCGTGAATCGGTCGTCCACCACCAGAAGCTTCTCCACGCGGTGACGGTGCAGGATCTTCTCCGCCTCTTCGAGCGTGGTGCCCACCGGCACCGTGATCAGATGCTCTTTGGTCATCACGTCGGAGATCGGGAGATCGTGGCGGGTTTCGAATCGCAAATCGCGATTGGTCAGGATTCCCACCAACCGGCCGTTCTTGGTCACCGGCACTCCGGAGATGCGGTAGCGCTTCATCAACGCCAGTGCGTCCGAAATCTTGAGCTCCGGCTCAATCGTGATGGGGTCGACAATCATGCCGCTTTCACTGCGCTTTACGCGGTCCACTTCTTCGGCCTGGCGATCCACCGGCATGTTGCGATGAATAATTCCGATGCCGCCCTGTTGCGCCAGCGCGATGGCGAGGTGCGACTCAGTCACCGTGTCCATGGCCGAGCTGACGATCGGGATGTTCATCGCGATGTGGCGGGTTAAGCAGGTGCGTGTGTCCGTTTCGGTCGGCAGCACGTCGCTGCGAGCCGGCTGGAGTAGTACATCGTCGAAGGTGAGACCTTCCAGAATCGTTTCTTGGATCATGTAAGGGGTGCTTCCATTATGACGCGAACCGATACTATGGGGTGTATGGCGACCCTGGGATTAATCGAATACACCGACGCGAGCCCCGAAGTGCGAGCCGTCTATGACGACATCATGGCCACGCGCAAGACCGACTGGATCAACAATTTTTGGAAAGCGCTGGCGCACGATCCAGCCACGTTGCGGCGCACCTGGCAAAGTGTCAAAGAGATCATGGCGCCCGGCGCGCTGGACGCGCTGACCAAGGAAATGATCTACGTCGCGGTGAGCGCCACCAATCAGTGCGGCTACTGCATCGCATCGCACACGGCGGCGGCCCGCAAGGCTGGCATGACGGACGAGATGTTGTCGGAAGTGATGGCCGTGGTCGGCATGGCGAACGAAAGCAATCGGCTCGCGAGCGGCTATCAGTTGGAGATCGACGAGAAATTCTTAACGGCCCCGCGCCCTTCCAGGCAGGTGACTTCTTAGCAGGATGCTGAAAAAGTCCATAAGTTGTTCACGGCTCTGTAGGGATGTGAGCACGGAGAGACGATTCTGAGCCGCGCCCAGAGGAAGCGGTGTTTCGAGTTTTTCAGCAGCCTGTTAAGCGGCGGCGGGCTTTTGAATCTTGCCCGCCTTTTGGACCTTGCCGCTGCGGATGCAGGACGTACATACGCGGATACGCTTGGCAGCGCCCTTCACCAGCGCATGCACATTCTGCAGGTTCAGATTCCAACGGCGCTTAGTTACGTTGTGCGCGTGGCTGATCCGGTTGCCGAACTGCGGCCCGCGTCCGCACACTTCACATACTTTCGCCATGATCGTCGCTCCTTGGGTTAAAACCTAGTCTATCAAGTTCCGGATTGCCCCCGCAACCGATCTGATATTCTGACAACGTAGCCAATCCCGAGGGGTTCCGTTTGACCGATTTCAACCATATTCACTCGCGCGATGGCGAGGACTGGATCTGTGGCCGCAGTATTTCCGTGCGCGACGAGCAGATGCTGCATTGTGAAGGCCGCGATCCGGAGGAAATAGAGGCTTGCCGGCTCTGCGCCGAGCGGATCATCGGGTACTTCGGGGAACCCATGCACGTTCACTGAGTTTGAACCCAGTTGAGGATCGCCGCCTTCACGCGCTGGTCAATCGCATCCACTTCCTCGGACGATAGCGTGTGGTCCGGCGCCCCCACCGCCAGCCGGTAGGTCACGCTCTTACGACCATCCTTGAGCGGCGGCCCGGTGTACTCGCCCAGGAATTTGATCTCGATCAGATCGCTGCCCGCAGCCTGGACGAGCTCGCGTTCAACAAACGCCGCCGGCTGCCGGAGCGGCGCGTCCACCGTGATATCGAATGTGCTGGTGGGAAACCGCCGTATCGGGCGATAGCGGCGTTCCCGCCGGTCGAGCTTTTCCATCGAGCCGAGATCCAAATCCAAAATCGAGGCGCGCCCCTTGGGCACCAGCGACGGATGCAGTTCAAACAAGCGTCCCACGTCTTCGCCACGCCACACGATGGTCGCGGCTCGCTCGGGATGCTCGAACAGGCGCGCGGGCGACAACCGTACTTCGCATCCGTCCATCAGACATTCGGCCAGGTGCTTCAATTCGAACAGCGACGCGCTGCCGTCTCCCTCGCGATCGTAGATTGCCGCGGCGAAGTGCGGGTCTTCTTTGGGAAGCTCGCGACGCTGTACGTGAATCTCGCGTCCGATCTCAAACAGCCGAAACGATGGAAAGTGCCGGCTGTTGTCGAGAATGTTTTTGCGTAGAGCGGGCAGCAAACTCGCCCGCAGCAGCGTTTGATCGGAAGCAATCGGATTCGTGACACCCACGTGCGCGGCAACATCCATGTCAAACACGCGCACCATCTCTTCCGTCACGAACGAATAGTTGTACACTTCCGTGAATCCCTGGGCCGCGGCCATGTTTTTTACGCCTCGCAGGTACAAGCGCGAAGCGCTCTCCGGTGGCACAACGGATTCGATCAGCGGCGCCCGCGGGGTGATGGATTCATATCCCAACATGCGGCCCACCTCTTCTAATAAATCGTCTTTGATCGAGATGTCTTTGGTGGCGCGCCAACTCGGCACCGTGACCAGGAAATGGCCTACCGCCGATTCTTCGACGCCGAACTCGAGCGATTCGAGAATCGATCGCACGCCGTGAGCATCCAGATCGCGGCCCAGCTTGGCCTTCAACCATTCGACGGTCAGTTCAATGGGGGCCGGCGTTTTCAATTCGCCATGGGAGTCCGCCAAGCCCCCCACCACTCGAATGCCGGGCGAGACCTCCTCCAGCAATTCCAAAGCCCGCGCCAAGCCTCGCACCGTATTGGCTGGATCTTGCGACTTTTCGAATCTCATCGACGCATCCGTACGCAGCTTTAACGCAACCGATGTTTTGCGAACGCCGGCCGCCTGAAAATTCGCGCTCTCCAGCACGATGCGCTTCGTCTGTGGACCAATCGCGCTATGCAATCCGCCAATCACGCCCGCCAGCGCGATGGGACCTTCGGCATCGGCGATCGCCAGATTCGTGGGGCTCAAGTTGTAGCTCTCTTCGTTCAGCGCGGCCAGTTGCTCGCCAGGCCGCGCGTTGCGCACGAAAATCGCCGGGCCGTGCAGCTTCCCGGCGTCGAAGGCGTGCATGGGCTGCGCGAGTTCGGCCATGATGTAATTGGTCACATCCACGATGTTGTTGATCGCGTTGAGACCAATCGCTTCCAAGCGATACTGCAGCCACAAGGGCGACGGCCCGACGGTGACGTTCTCGAATACCAGCGCGCTGTAGCGCGGGCACAAAGCGAAATCTTCGATCGCGATCTCCACCGGCGCTTTACCGCTTGGCAGAACGCCGGACTTCACGGGATCCCGCAGCTTCCGGGGATTTGTGGAAACCAGCCGGGTGATCGCCGCCACCTCGCGCGCCATTCCGTAATGGCCCCACAAGTCGGGCCGATGCGTGAGCGACTTGTTGTCTACCTCAATGATCGTGTCCGCTGCCGGCAGCGCTTCGCTCTCGAGTTCCACAATGCCGGTGTGATCGCTCGTAATGCCCAATTCCATTGCGCTCGCGAGCATCCCGTCGCTTTCCACGCCTTCGATCGCCACCGGCGCCAGCGGCAGATACGCAGTCAGCATTCCCGGTTTGCAATTCGGTGCGCCACACACCACTCGCTTGGTCCCATAACGCGCGGTCTCAACAACCACAACCTGGTTGTGACTACCGGCAATCCATTCGACATCCTGAACGCGCGCCACCGAAGCGTCGGCGAGCTTCGCACCAACGTGCTCCAGCCCCTCGCACTCGGCGGTCTTCATCGTGATCAGGCGCGTCAACTCCTGCGGGTCTGTGTCCAAGCCCGGAATCAGATCGCGAATCCAGTTGTAGGAAAATTTCATCGTTTCAGAACTGGCGCAAAAACCTCAAGTCGCCGCTCGCGAACAGCCGGATATCGTCGATGCCGTAGCGCATCATCGCCAGCCGCGTCAGCCCCAAACCGAACGCGAATCCGCCCCATTCGTCCGGATCGATGCCACTCATCCGCAGGACATTGGGATGCACCAGACCGCACGGCAGCAGTTCCACCCAGCCGCTCTGTTTGCACACCGGGCAGCCGGGACCGCCGCAAATCAGGCAACGGATATCCAACTCGAAGCCCGGCTCGACGAACGGAAAATAGCCGGGACGCAGCCGCACCACGGCCTCCAGATGGAAAATTGCGCTGAGCAGCGTCTTCATGAAATAAATCAGATTCGCCACCGAGACATTGCGGTCTATCATCATGCCTTCGAGCTGATAGAACGTGTGCTCGTGCGACGCATCCACTTCCTCATTGCGGAAAACGCGGCCCGGAGCGATCATGCGCAGCGGAGGCCCCAGCTTCTCCATGCCGCGCACCTGCACCGGCGATGTGTGGGTGCGCAACAAGTGCCCGTTCGAAAGCCAGAAGGTGTCTTGCATGTCGCGCGCCGGATGCTCGGCCGGGATGTTGAGCGCGTCGAAGTTGTGATATTCGGTTTCTACTTCCGGGCCATCCAGCACCGCGAATCCGAGCGATGTGAACAAATCTTCGATCTCATTCTGGATGATCGTCACCGGATGCAAACTGCCTGGCCGGGGGCCTGGCGCGGGCAGCGTAAGATCCAGCCATTCGTGCTTCAGCCGCGCATTCAGCGCCTCAGCCGCAAACGACTGCATCTTTGTTTCAAACGCGGTTGTGAGCTCTTGTTTTGCCGCATTCAGCGCTTTGCCCGCTTTGGCCTTCTCCTCCGCAGGCAGCTTCCCAACGTTGAACTGGGCGAGCGAACCCTTGCGTCCCAGCACTTCCACGCGCACTTGCTCCAGGGCGTCTTGATCCTGGGCTTCCTCAATCCGCCGGAGCGCCGCAGCCGTTAGTTGTTGGATTTGGTCTTCGATCACTACGCGTACTCGTCCAGCAGCTCGACCACGGCTTGATGTCCCTTTCCCAACGCCAGATCCAGCGCGTTCTGCTGATTCTCAGCTCGAATCTGAACATCCGCGCCGCCGGCGACGAGCAGCCGCACCATCTCCACGTCCCCATTTTGCGATGCGGCGTGCAGCGCCGTCCATCCGCCCTCCTGGCGCGCATTTACATCTGCCCCGTGCTCCAGCAGCGCCCGCACCACGTCTTTGTTCCGTCCCGCGGCCGCCGCGTGCAGAGGCGCGTTCTGCATGGGGTTGCGCGATCGGGCGCCCACGTCCGCGCCCTTGGCGATCAAAGCTTCGGCGACGCCCGGCTGTCCGAAGAAGCAAGCCAGGTGCAACGGCGTCCAACCATCCTGACTGTAAGCGCCGAGCAGTTCTGGATTCTCGCCGATCAACTCCAGCACCCGGTCCTTGGCGCCCGCCATGCAGGCGGCAAACACGTCCAGTGCAACGCCTTTCTGGAGCAGCAGCGTGGCAATGTCGTTCCGTCCGGAATACTTCGCCGCCGTGTACGCGCCCAGCCCCTTTTCGTCCTGCGCGGCCAGCAGCGTGGCGTCGGCGTTGAGTAATGCGTCCACTTTATCGCGATCGCCCGCGCGAATCGCCTCGAAGAATTGTTGGCTCATCGGTGTATATGGAATTAGGCCGGAACCTGGAAAACTTCTTCGCTCTTGGCCAGTTCCCAAGCCAGATGGTTGATGTAGAACAGCAGTACTTGCGCCGGATACGTGTCCTTGAATTTCTCGTACGTCCGGTGCTGCCAGCCGTCACTCAAATATTTCGAGCCGTCGATGTCTTTGTCGAAAAATCCGTCCTGATTAGGAATCCCGAGATCGTCGATCACCGCCTTGATCATGTCGAGATGCGAAACCAGGATGGCTTGACCCAGATCGGTGGCGAACTCCTCGTCTGTTTCATTGATACGAGCCCAAAAACGCGGCGTCGCCTTCTTCATGTTTTCCGAGTTGAGCTTGGCCAGATGGAAGCGGACCTTCATGCGGTCATAGAGCTGGTAGGTCTTCAGCTTGCCGATGGAGATAGCGCGCACCAGTTCGGCGAACGCCTGTTCGCCCTGGCCTTGGAAGATTTCGAACAACTGCATAAACAGCCAGCGTAGCAGAGAGTTTGGTTATATAGTAGAAGAACGTACCATCAGCTCAGAGGAGGCCCACGATGGCAGTCAATTTCACTCTGAATGGAAAGCCGCAAACCGTCGACGTCTCGCCGCAAATGCCCCTGCTATGGGTTTTGCGCGACTCACTCGGCATGACCGGCACCAAGTTCGGCTGCGGCATGGCGCTGTGCGGCGCCTGCACCGTGCATATCAACGGACAGCCCATCCGCTCCTGCGTCACGCCGATTTCGACCGTGGCGGGCAAGAGCGTCACCACTATCGAAGGCCTTTCGTCCGACAACAGCCATCCCGTGCAGCGCGCCTGGATTGAGGCGGATGTGCCGCAATGCGGCTATTGCCAGTCCGGTCAGATCATGACGGCCGCGGGCCTGCTCAAGAAGACCGCGCATCCCACCGACGCCGACATCGACGAGGCCATGCACGGCAATATCTGCCGTTGTGGAACGTACCAGGCGATCCGGCATGCCGTCCACCTGGCTGCGCAGTATCAGGCGGCGGCCAATCGCAACGCCACGGTTGCCGAGAACGTAGCGGAAGGAGACGCAGCATGAGCGCGACAATTTCCAATCCAAAGCTCAAACTAAATCGCCGCGGTTTCCTGAAAGCCGGCGCCGCCACGGCTGGTGGCCTGTTCATCGGATTCCATCTGCCGGAGAGCGACAAGCTGGAAGCCGCCACCACATCGGCCGCAAAACTGAACGCCTTCATCCATATCGGCAGCGACGACATCGTCACCTTCGAGATCCACAAATCGGAGATGGGCCAGGGGCCGGTGACTTCGCTCTCGCAATTGTTGGCCGAAGAGCTGGATTGCGACTGGAAACAAATTCGCACCGAATTCGCGCCTGTCGATCCCGCCTACGGTCCGCTGCAGGGAACCTTTGGCAGCATGAGCATCCGCACTTGCTGGGATCCATTGCGCAAGGCCGGCGCGTCCGCTCGCGATATGCTGCTGGACGCCGCCGCGCAGAAGTGGGGCGTCGCAAAAACGCAGCTTCGCACTGAAAACGGGCAAGTGATCAATACCGCTAACAACGCGCTGCTGAGCTATGGCAGTCTCGCGGACGCCGCGGGCAAACTGCCGGCGCCAGCCAAAGTCGCGCTCAAAGATCCGAAGGATTTTCGCCTGATTGGGACTTCGCCGAAACGCCTCGACACTCCGCTTAAGGTCAACGGCAGCGCCGGTTTCGGCATCGATGCACGGCGTCCTGGTATGGTCTATGCCGTACTAGCGCGCTGCCCCGTCTTCGGCGGCAAGGTTGCAAGTTTCGACGATACAAAAACCAAGGCTGTTCCGGGCGTAAAGCAAGTGGTCCAGATCTCGCGCGGCGTCGCCGTGGTTGCCGACAACACTTGGTCCGCCATGGAAGGCCGTCGCGCTCTGCAAGTTCAGTATGACGAGGGCAAGAACGCCAATCTCAGCAGCGCGAGCATTCGCGAATTGTTCGTGAACCTGGCCGCCAAGCCCGGCGCCGTAGCGCGCAACGATGGCGATGCCGCCGCGGCACTGGCCAATGGCGCGAAGAAACTCGAGGCCGTCTACGAGGCGCCCTATCTCTCGCACGCTCCCATGGAGCCGATGAATTGCACCGCCGACGTGCGCGCCGACGGCTGCGAGGTTTGGGTAGGTACCCAAATACAGACCGCGGCCATGGGAACCACGGCCAAGATCACCGGTCTTCCTCCCGACAAGATCCAAATCCACACCATGTATCTGGGAGGCGGATTTGGCCGCCGGGGCGGAGACGATTTCGTCGGCGAAGCGGTCGAAATTTCGAAAGCCATCGGCAAGCCGGTGAAGCTCACCTGGTCGCGCGAGGACGATATGCAGCACGATCTGTATCGGCCCGCGTCGTACACCAAGTTCGCGGGCGCGCTGGACCAGGATGGCTGGCCCGTGGCTTGGAACACGCGCGTGGTCTGCCCGTCCTTTGGCGGATTGCGCAATGGCGTGGATCGCACCAGCGTGGAAGGCATCGTCGATCTGGAATACGCCATCCCGAATTTCCATGTCGATTATCATCCGCCCGATGTCGATATTCCTACCACCTACTGGCGTTCGGTGGGATTCTCGCAGAACACGTTCTTCTCTGAGAGTTTCCTCGACGAACTGGCTGCCGCCGGAGGCAAAGATCCACTCGAGTTCCGGCGGCGTTTGCTCGCGAAGTCTCCGCGCCTGCTGGGCGTGTTGGAATTGGCGGCCGAGAAAGCCGGATGGGGAAAACCGCTGCCCGCCGGCCGTGCCCGCGGCATTGCCGTGGTCAACAACATCGGCAGCTACAACGCCCAAGTGGCCGAAGTATCGGTGGAGCACGGCAAGCTGCGTGTTCATCGCGTAGTGTGCGCCGTCGATTGCGGGCACGCCATTAACCCGGCCGGCATCGAGCAGCAGATCCAAAGCGGCATCGTCTATGGACTCAGCGCCGCCATGAAGGGCGCCATTACCATCGAGCGCGGACGCGTGGTGCAGGGCAATTTCAACCACTACGATGTCCTGCGTATCGACGAAATGCCGGTAGTGGAAGTACACATCGTCCCGAGCCAGGCTGCGCCAGGCGGAATCGGTGAGGCCAGTACGCCGTCTATTATCCCGGCGGTAGCCAATGCCATCTTCGCGGCCACCGGAAAGCGGCTGCGTAAACTGCCGATTCTCCCCGAGGATTTGGCATAGGCTGAAGTGTGCCCGCATGGGTCGATGTCCGCGACGCTAAGACGCACTTCTCCAAGCTGCTCGCCTAATGCCCGAGGGTTCACCGGTTCCTGCCAGAAGGGTTCCGGGCATCGACAAAGGAAAGCTCAAAATCGCTGACGACTTCGGTAAGCTGTCCAAATCCGAACTCGACGCATGGTACGGATCCAGCCTGCGTCCGAAATAAGCCCGAGGCTTTCCCGGCACAGCTCAGCGTCGCCAGCGCCTGGGAAATGACGCTTAAAGTGCACTCGGGCAAATTGGGCTTGCCCGCCGCGACTGCGGTTTACATACCGGCGCGCCTCATCCACTACGGAGTGGAAGCGCTTCCCGCCTATCATCGTGATCCCTTCGACCGAATGTTGGTCGCGCAAGGACAGGTGGAACGGCTGCCTATAGTCACTCGCGATCCCCAGGTTCGCAAGTACGCTGTCGAAACGATCTGGTAACCGATGCACGGGCCTACACCTCTCCTGCTCCTTCCAGGATTGATCTGCGATCAGAGCGTTTGGCAGCAGCAAATCGACGCCCTGTCCGACGTTGCTGTTTGTACCTGTGCGGACTACGGACCGCTCGATTCGATTCCGGCCATGGCGGAAGCGGTGCTTCGAGCTGCGCCCGAGCGATTTTGCATCGCGGGGCATTCCATGGGCGGCCGGGTCGCCCTACAGGTCTACCGGCTAGCGCCGCATCGCGTGGCGCGTATCGCGCTCCTCAACACCGGATATTTGCCGCTGCCTGCGGGCGCTTCCGGCGAAGAAGAAGCCCGCAAGCGCGGTGAACTGGTGGAGCTTGCAAAATCGCAAGGCATGCATGCGTTGCTCCGGCAATGGCTCCCGCCCATGATCGATTCGCGCCGCATCAACGACACCGCCTTGGTGAACGCGATCGTCGAAATGATGTCGCGCAAAACGCCGGAGATTTTCGCCGCGCAGGTGCGGGCGCTGCTGGCCCGGCCGGACGCCAGCCCGATCCTGGAACAAATCCGCTGTCCCGCGTTGCTGCTCACCGGCCGCGAGGACGGCTGGAGCACCCCCGCCCAGCACGCGGCCATGTTTGAGAAGATGGCGGCTGCCCAGATCCCCGGCAGCCAAATCGTGATCGTCCCCGACTGCGGCCACATGTCGATGCTGGAGCGGCCCGCCGAGGTCGGCGCCGCGCTGCGGGCGTGGCTCTATACTTGTTGAATATGGAATCCCGCCGCACACATTTGATGAAACTAGCGGCTCTGGCAGCCTCGCCCTTGGCCGCACAAACCGCCGAAGAGCTATTCCGCCGCAACATCGGTTCGCGCGATCAATTCAACAAACAGTTTCCGCCGCACAAAGTGATCGGCAACATCTACTATGTGGGCTCTGAATCGCTTGCTTCATTTCTTGTCGTTACGCCGCAAGGAAACATCCTGATCAACAGTTGTTTCGAAGCGACAGTCCCGGTGATCCGATCCTCCGTGGAGAAGCTGGGCTTCAAATTCACCGACATCAAGATCCTGCTCGGCAGCCACGCGCATGCCGACCACATGGAAGGCGACGCCCTGGTGAAGCAGCTCACCGGCGCTCAGGTAATGGCCATGGCGGAGGACGTGCCGGCGTTGATGAAAATCCAGCCGGGCGGCAGGCCCCATCCGCTCGACCGGACCCTGCATGACAACGATCAGGTAACGCTCGGTGGCGCGACGCTGGTGGCCCATCTCACAGCCGGCCACACGCGCGGCTGCACCACCTGGACCACCCAAGCGAAGGAAGACGGCAAGAGCTACGACGTGGTCGTCATCGGCAGCGTCGGCGTGAACCCGGGCTACAAGCTGGTGAATAACCCTGAGGTTCCCGACATGGCCGGCGAGTACATGCGCAGCTTCAAATTGTTGCGGTCTCTGCCGTGCGATGTGCCGCTCGGCTCGCATCCAGCGATGTATAACCTGGCGGAAAAATATCCGAAGCTCGGCAAAGGCCCGAATCCGTTCATCGACCCGCAGGGCTACCGGCACGAGTTGGATATCGAGGAACACGCGTTCCTCGAGAAACTCGCCGAGCAAAAGAAAGCGGCCGGTGTTTAACTAGCAGCTTCGGCTGCCGCGCTCCGTATGTTCACTGTCAACAGCACCAGCAGCCCGGCGGCGAAAAACGTGATGAGCGATAAAATCGCAAGCCGGTAATTTCCCGTGAATTGCAGCGCGAGTCCGAACAGCAGCGGGCAAAGCCAGCTCGTTCCTTTGTCGCTGATCTCGTAAACTCCAAAATACTCGGCCTCGCGCCCCTTGGGAATCATCAGCGAAAATAGCGATCGGCTCAACGCCTGCGTTCCCCCCAGCACGATCGCCACAACCGCGGCCACGATGAAGAACTGCCTTTCAGTGCGGACGGAAACGTACATGGAAACCAGCACGCCAGTCCAGATCAGCAGGCTCACCATCACAGCCGGTTTCGCTCCGATCGCCTTGGCGATCCAATCAAACAGGAACGATCCGAAGAACGCGACGAACTGCACCATGAGGATCACCGCGGTCAGGTCGGCCATCGGCATCTTCAGCTCGTCGCTTCCGAACTGCGCGGCCAGCGCGATCACAGCCTGCACGGCGTCGTTGTAGAGCAGATAGGCGATCAGAAATCGCAGCGTCTGCGGATAGTGGCGCATGTCGCGCAGAGTCACCGCAAATTCGCGGAAGCTGTCCAGCAATCCTTCGTTCGCTCCCCGCACCCGGCCCGGCGGACGCTTACGAATTGCCATCAGCGGAATCGGGCTGAAGATCGCCCACCAGACGCCCGCCGACGAAAGATTGATTCGCACCGCCATCGATTCCGATAACCCCAGCGCCTTGGCCTTCGCGAACAGCGCCAGATTCAGCGCCAGTAAGAGTCCGCCGCCCAAGTATCCGATGCCCCATCCGGTGGACGAGACCGCGTCGCGCTGCCCCGGCGGCGCGATGTCAGGCAAAAACGAGTTGTAGACCACGATGGATGCCCCAAACGCCAGGTTCGCGATCAGGAACAGAACGCCGCCAAAGAGATACTCATCGCCGTGAAGAAAGTACATCGCAGCGGTGGACAGCGCGCCCGTGTAGGCAAACAGGGCCATCAGCCGCTTCTTATTCGGACTGAAATCGGCGATGGTTCCCACAATCGGCAGCGCGAAGATCTGCGTCACCACGGAAACCGAGATCAGATAGCCCCACCAGGATCGCGGGTCCACTGGAATGCCCAATGGATGCACCCGCCCATCCGGGCCGGCGGCTGCTTTCGCGAGCGCCGTGAGATACGGGCCCAGGAACAGCGTGACCACGGTGCTGGCGAACGTGGAGTTCGCCCAGTCGTACATGTACCAGCCGCGCTGCTCGTGCTTGCTGTAAGGAAGGGCCGCGTTCATCGAATCTCCGCGAAGCTATTAGAGCACACGGTACAATAAGAAGGTTTTGGCTCCTCACATGGGAAATATCGTCGTACTGGGTGCGCAATGGGGTGACGAGGGCAAGGGGAAGGTCGTCGACCTGTTCTCGGACAAGTTTTCAGTGGTGGCTCGCTACCAGGGCGGCCACAATGCCGGGCACACCGTGTTTATCGGCCCTAAGAAGTTTGTTCTCAAACTCATTCCGAGCGGCATTTTGCGGCCTGGGATTCAAGCCGTAATCGGCAACGGAGTGGTCATCGATCCCAAGGCGCTCATCGAGGAGATGGAAATGCTGGAACATGCCGGCATCGACGTCCGCAAGCAGTTGGCCATCAGCGATCGCGCGCACGTCATCTTTCCGTTTCACCGCATCGTCGAAAAAATGTCCGAGGGCCGGCAGGATCGCGTACCCATCGGGACCACGTCACGCGGCATCGGCCCGTGCTACGAAGACAAAATCGGCCGCCGCGGCATCCGCATTGCCGATCTTTATGAGCACGACAGCTTCTGCGCAATGTATACGGCGCTCGCCGAAGACAAGCAACTCCTGGCGCAAACGTTCAACATCCAGGAAACCATCGATTTCGAATTGATTCGCGATCAATACCTGGGCTACGCGGAACGCATTAAGCCGCTGGTGTGCGACACGGCCCAGCTGTTGAACGACGCCATTCGCGCCGGCAAGCGCGTGCTGTTCGAGGGCGCTCAGGGAACCATGCTCGACGTCGATCACGGAACCTATCCGTTTGTGACCTCGTCCAGCGCCACCGCCGGCGGGGCATGTACCGGCGCGGGAGTGCCGCCCACCGCGATTCACGGTGTGGTGGGCGTGTCCAAGGCATATACCACGCGCGTGGGAAGCGGCCCTTTTCCCACCGAACTGCTCGGCGAGGAAGGCGAAAGGATCCGCAAGGCGGGCAACGAGTTTGGCGCCGTCACCGGGCGTCCGCGCCGTTGTGGCTGGTTCGATGTCCCGCTGCTCCGTTATACCGCCATGATTAACGGCTTCACCAGCCTGGTCATCACCAAGCTGGATGTGCTCGACCAATTCGACCAGATCCTGGTTTGCACCGAATACAAGAACGTGAAAGCTATGCCCGCGACATTCCGGGGCCTGGAAGCCGTGGAGCCGGTCTATGCGAAGCTGCCCGGATGGAAATCCGAGACCCGCGGCCTCTCGCGAGAGCGCGATCTTCCACCTCGAGCGCGCGATTACCTGCATTTCTTAAGTGAGCACACGGGCGTCGAAGTGGGCTGCATTTCCACCGGCCCCGAACGCGACGAGACCATCCTCATCGAAAACTCGCGCCTCGCCGAACTGCTATAAGAAGTGTCCTGAGAGTTTTCCTTCGCCAGAACACACTACTCCATTCAGGAGTACCTGTGGTCTGCTCTTATCGACTCGTTTTGCTCTCTCTGTGGTGCGCGGCCAGTGTTGCCGCCGCCGACATAACGCCGTCCGCTTACATCATTCAAACGGTCGCCGGAACCGATGACGCAGGCAACGGCAGCAGTGCTCTCTCCACCGCGTTGAGCCAGCCGGAAGGAATCGCGGTCGATCGTTCCGGTAACGTCTACATCGCCGATGCCGCCCTCCATCAGGTTCGCAAGATTGCGACGGACGGTTCCATCCAAACCGTCGCCGGAACCGGTGTGGCCGGTTTCGCGGGCGATGGCGGACCAGCCAGCGCCGCGCTGCTCAATCAGCCGTACGGATTGGCGATCGATCCAACCGGCAATCTCTACATCGCCGACCTGGGAAACGCGCGCGTGCGAAAGGTCTCGGTCGATGGCGCCATTCAGACCGTGGCCGGCGGAGGCGCATTACCGGCCACAAGCACCGGACAAGGCGGGCCGTCTACGAGCGTGCAATTGGTGCAGCCGCGCAACGTCGCGCTCGGCGCCGACGGGTCGCTTTACATCTCCGATTTCGGCGCCAATCAGGTCTATCAAGTCACCACCAACGGCATACTGTCGCTCATGGCAGGGACCGGCACCGCGGGATTCTCCGGCGTCGGCACGTCCGCTTTGCTTGCGGAACTGAATGCGCCCGCTGGTCTCACGGTCGACTCCACCGGCGCGCTCTACATCGCCGACAGCGGCAACAGCCGCGTTCGAAAAGTGTACAACGGCGCAATTATCACCGTGTTCAACACACCCGCGCCCACCGGCGTGGCTCTCGATTCCACCGGCATGTTGTATGTCGCGGCGGCCAGTTATTTCGGCACCGTCGTCGAACCCATTCCCGGCATCTCATCGGCCAGAGATGTGACGCTGGATCCTGCCGGCAATATCTATGTCACCTCGGGCGCGTTCGTATCGGAGATCCCGAGCAGCGGAGTTGTTACCACCATCGCTGGGAGCGGAGCCTCGCCGTACTTCGGGGGCGATGGCGGCCCGGCTACGGCGGCGCAATTGTATTCGCCATCGCAAATCGCTGTCGATTCCGCCGGTAACTGGTACGTCTCCGATACTTCCAACAATCGGATCCGCATGGTGACGCCGGCCGGTGTGATCAGCACGCTGGCGGGCACCGGCGATCCGGCGCAGTTGAACTCGCCGCGCGGCATTGCCATCGATAGCTTAAACAATCTCTATATCGCCGACACGGGCAATAACGTAGTTCGAAAGCTTACGCCGGCCGGAACCATCACGTCCATCGCCAGTCAGCTCAACAATCCCCTGTCTGTTGCGATCGACGCCCAAGGATCGGTTTACATCGCCGACTCCGGCAACAACCGCATCCTGCAGGTGACGGCTTCGGGAACGAGCAGCACTTTCGCGACGATCAACGGGCCGCTAGCCGTGGCGGTGGATGCATCCGGCAACCTCATGGTCGCCGACGCGAGCCAAATCTGGAAGGTCACGCCGGATGGCACAGCCAGTCCGCTGATCGCTTCCGTAATAGGCGGACTGACTTCGCCCACAGGCTTGGCTTTCGCATCCGACGGCAGCCTGGTGATCGCAGACACCGGCGCCAATGTCATTCGCCGGCTCAGCACGTCCGGCGTGTTGAGTGCGATGGCAGGCACGGGCGCCGCCGGATTTTCGGGCGATGGCAGTTCCGCGCTCGTTGCACAGCTGAACGCGCCCGCCGGCATCGCGCTGGGCGCTAACGGAATTCTCTTGGTCGCCGACTCGGGCAACAATCGCATCCGGAGTTTGACGCCAGTCTTTGTGGCCTCCGATACAGGGACGGTGGCCATAGCCAATGCGGCGAGCCTGGCGGCCGGATCCATCGCCCCCGGCGAAATCGTCACGGTCTTCGGCGCCGGATTCAGCACCAACGCGCAACTGCTGTTCGACGGCCAGCCTGCCAAGCTGTTTTACACCAGCGCTACTCAGATCAACGCGCTCGCGCCCGTGAGCCTGGTTACGAACTCAACCGCGACCATCAGCATCGTTGTGGATGGCGCTGCCATCGCCGGCTCTGCCGTGCCCGTGGTCCCTGCCGCGCCCGGCGTCTTCACCACCAGCGGCGCCACCGGCCAAGCCGCCGCCACCAATCAGGACGGCAGCCTCAACTCAACGTCGAATCCGGCCGCGCGCGGTTCGGTTGTGTCGCTTTATGCCACGGGACAAGGTTCCAGCCAGGGCGAAGTGACGCTAACCATCGCCGGCTACAATGCGCCCCTGCTTTATGCCGGACCTGCGCCTGGTTTCGCCGGATTGATGCAGCTCAACGCGCAGATTCCATGCGGCTTTCTGCCGCCCGGCATCCAGCCGGTTGTCCTCTCAATTGGCGGAGTAACCAGTCAGGCGGGAGTAACCCTGACTATTGACAATACGTGCCTGGAGGGCGCATACTGATGCATATGAGAAGCACGCTCAATATTGACGATGATCTCCTTGCGGAAGCGGGACGCCTGACGGGGATCAAGGAAAAGACCGCCCTGGTGAGGGCCGGCCTGGAAGCGCTGATAGCGCGCGAAATCGGACGCCGTTTGGCGGCCTTGGGTGGAACGCAATCCGATTTCGAAGCGGCTCCGCGCCAACGTGCACACCGCGCTGCTCCATGATTTTGGTTGACACGTCGGTATGGGTGAATCATTTCCGGCAGGGTAATCCACAATTAAGCCAGGCGCTAGTCGACGGGCACGTCTTGATGCACCCGTTCGTGATCGGAGAAATCGCCTGCGGCAATCTTCGATCCAGGCCGAAGCTACTGAGCGATCTGCAACGGCTGCCTTCCGCGATTCCAGCGGAGCACGAAGAAGTTCTCGGCTTCTTAGACCAGCACCGATTGTTCGGCGCCGGAATCACTTGGATAGACGCCCATCTGCTCGCATCGGCGCGTCTGAGCCACTGCCGCTTGTGGACCCTGGACACACACCTGCTTACAGCCGCCGCGACACTCCACCTTGGGTACTCGGCAACCAATTGACTGGTTACGTGGCCGCTCGGTTGATCCGCCTCCTTCGCTACAATGGCGGCTTGGCAAGGAGGCTCTCGTGAAAATCGCAGTTCTGGTCCTTTCTTCCCTGGCAGTGGCCTACGCTCAGAACATCAACGTGCAAGTAGGAGGCAAGCCGGTCGGGTCCGGTAACACTCTGAACTTTGAGTCTGGCACTGGAATCATTCAGTCCTGCCATCCGGACGGGGGAGCCCGCATCACGTGTACGCCTTCCTACGATTCCGCGGTGATCCCCAATCGCGGCGCGATCCATGGCACGCAAAACTACTGCTTCTCTACAACCGGCTCCCCTTCCTACGCCTGCGGCATTTCAAGTGATGCAATCACGGCTTATAGCGCCGGCATGACCCTCGTGTTGGTGGTCGATGTGCCCTGTAAAGATCAGTGCACTCTGAATGTGGACGCCTTAGGACCAGTGAGCATCAAGAAATCCGACGGTGTCACCGACGCTGGCGGCGCCATTGCCCCGGGACAGCCGCAATGGGTTTCTTACGACGGGAAGGTCTTTCGTCTGATCGGGGGGGGAGGAGGCGCCCCGCGAAGCGGTGGAGACGATAAGGAGCGCGACGCCATGGCTCGCCGCTTTATCGCTTCCATGGAGACTATGGCCTACGCGCGTGCGGTGTCGCTCGAAACCACTGCCGGCGACGTTCATAAAACCACCACCAGCAACGCGGTCGGCAATGCCACCATCAACGCGGCCACCGCCGGCTTGCCGGGCCAGCACATGTGGATCATCATTGTAAACGATCAGATCAGCGGGAAAACCGTCAGTTTTGGCGCCAATTTCAAGAGCGCCGGACCGCTTGTGGGATCGCCCGGCAAATCCGCTGCGCTGCAATTTATTTCCGATGGCACGGTGTGGTACGAGGTTGCGCGAACGGCGAATTTATAGCGACCCGTTGGAGGACTGCTTCGCCGCCATCAGGACATCGAACATGCGGCCCAGCACCGCGGTGGCCTGCGCTTGAGAAATGGTCTCTGGATCGTAGGCGTGTTCCAGCACCAGGCCGTTGAGCACCGCCTCCAGAGCCACTCGCCGCACTTCGCGCAATTCCCGGCCGTTCCTCATCAGCTCTGGAATCAACTTGCCGATGGTCTCTAGCTTCAGCGACTCCCGGATGCGGCGGTGCGTTCGCGCCAGCCGTGCGCGTAACTTGGGATGCCGTAATGCGAAGAGCTTGAACTCCAGCGCCAGCATCACCCACTGGCGATCCGATACTCGCGCTACATAGAATTTGCGCAGCGCTCGCAGTCGCCCTTCGGAATCGCGGCATTGTTCCAGCATGGATCGCAAGTCCCGCAAACGGTCGCCGGCTTCCTGTTCGAACAGGGCGAAGAACAAATCTTCCTTGCTGTTGAAGTGGGCGTAAAAAGCGCCGCGCGTATGCCCGGTGGCGCCCGCGATGTCTTCAATTCGCGACGCTTCGAATCCGTCGCGGGCGAAAATCCTGCGGGACGCTTTCAGCAGCGCGCGCCGCGTAGATTCGGTTTTCAGTTGATGCTTCGTCTGTTCGCGCGGACTGGCGGCGGTAACATCCATGCCTCCTACATTATATACATGCAAGTATGTATATGATAAATTAAGAGACGTGTTCCCCACTCGCGCCATCTTCTTAGGCGGTTTAGCCGCCTCGCTGGCCGCTTCCGTGGCTTGGGGCCAATTCGGAGGCGGCGGAGCGCAGCGATCCACCCCGGCCATGCAACTGCCGGAGTCCGGACGCCAGACGCCGGGTTCAGTCTCAACCCAACAGCAAGCCGCACCCAGCCCCGGCGCTAATGTGGTCAACAGCTCCGTCCAGATTGGCGGCGACTTTCAAGGCAGCGTACAGGGCGATAAGGTTCCCGCCGGGCCAGTCACGATTACCCTCAACGATGCCGTGAAGCTGGGACTGGCGGCGAATCTCGGCGTGCTTACCGCCGACGATTCCGCCCGCGCCTCGCGAGCCCAGCGTTTGCGCGCGCTCAGCGACCTTTTGCCTTACCTCTCCATCGACGCCAGTGAAACCAGCACGCAAGTAAATCTCGCGGCATTCGGATTCAAGTTCAACTTGCCTCCCGGCCTCGGCTTCTCCATTCCCACCGTGGTCGGTCCATTTCAATACTCGCAGCTACTCGGAAATTTGACCCAATCGGTGTACGATCCGGTCGCCCGCCGCAACTGGCATGCCAGCCAGGAGAGTGAACACGCCTCCAACCTTTCGGCCCGCGATGCCCGTGAAGTGGTGGTTCTGGCCGTGGCCGGCGCCTATCTCCAAACCATCGCCACCGACGCGCGTGTGGGTTCGCAGCGCGCCCAGGTGGAGAACGCACAAGCGGTCTATCATCAGGCCGAAGTCCGAAAAGAAGCCGGCACCAACGCGCGCATCGATGTCACGCGCACGCTGGTCGAATTGCAGGGCCAGCAACAACGCCTCACTGCGCTGCAATCCGATGTGCGCAAGCAAAAACTGGCGCTCGCTCGTGTGATCGGGCTCCCGCTGGATCGCGAGTTGACTCTGAGCGACCCGCTGGCGTTCAATCCCCCCGCGGTCCCCGAAGCTGCCGGCGCCGTGCAACAAGCTTTCCAGAAACGTTGGGATTTGCAAGCGGCCGAGAGTCAAGTTCACGCCGCTGAAATGGTTGTGTCCGCCGCACACGCCGAGCGCCTTCCCTCTGCTTCCATCACCGCGGATTATGGGGTGCTCGGGGCCACTCCCGTTTCTAATCACGGAGTGTATTCGGTGGTGGGCGCCGTCAATGTCCCGGTTTTCCAAGGCGGCAGGGTCAAGGCCGATGTCGAACAGGCCGAGGCCACGCTGCATCAGCGTCAAGCCGAACTCGCCGATCAACGCGGCCGCGTCGAACAGGAAGTCCGCACGGCTCTGATTGAACTGGAAACCTCGATCGGCGAGGTGCGTCTCGCCGAGAACAATCGAGGCTTCGCGAACGAAACTTTGCGCGAAGCGCGGGATCGATTCAACGCTGGGGTCGCAACCACAGTGGAAGTGGTCCAGGCGCAGGAACAAGTGGCCAGCGCCGAGAGCGACTACATTTCCGGGCTATTTGCTTTTGACTTGGCCCGCATCTCTTTGTCCCGCGCCATGGGTCAGGCCGAAATCGACCTGCCCAGTTTGCTCACCGGAGGTCGCCCTTGAGTACCACTACCACCAATCCGAAAGCACCGCCTGCACCATCGCCGGCAATGGATAACAAGCCCCAGCCGCCGGTCACTCGCGGTCGTGGCCGCGCATTCCTCATCTTTTTTCTGGTGCTCCTGATTGCCGCCGGAGTCGGACTCTACTTTTGGCTTCAGTCGCGCCAATTCGAAACCACGGACGACGCCGAGGTCGAAGCTCACTTGAGTTCCGTCAGCTCGCGCGTCGACGGCGCTATCACGCGCGTTTATGTCGATGACAACCAGATCGTGAAGGCGGGCGATCCGCTAGTGGATCTCGATCCGCGCGACTTCCAGGTCACCGTCGATCAAGCTCGCGCTCAGGTCGCGCAAGCCCGCAGCCAGGTGACGGCGCAACGGCCCAACGTCCCGATCACGCAGAACGAAAGCAGCACCAATATCACCGGCGCTGAAGCCGACGTCGCCAACGCGGAGGCGGCCATCGGAGTTGCCGAGCGCGACCGCGAATCCGCTGCCGCGCGTCTGGCCGAAGCGCAGGCCAACGCGGCTAAGGCTCTGGCCGACCTGGCTCGCTACACCTTGCTCATCAAGAACGAGGAGGTTTCCCAGCAGGAGTTCGATCAGGTGAAAGCCACCGCCCAAGCGCAGAATGCCACAGTGGACGCCAACCGCGCAGCCGTCGCATCGGCGGGCCGCACGGTCGAACAACGTCAGGCCCAACTGGCGCAGGTGAAATCCCGCCTGGCCCAATACAAGACCAACGCTCCGGCGCAACTCGCCATCCGGGAGGCCAACATCCAATCGCAGCAAGCCAATGAGCAGACCGCGCAAGCCATGCTGGAGCAGGCGGAATTGAAGCTCGGCTATACGAAAATCGCCGCCCCGGCCGCGGGCATCATTCTGAAACGATCTGCCGAAGTCGGCGAACGCATCAGCGCCGGCCAGCAGTTGATGATGATCGCCCAAATCGGCGATCTCTGGGTCACGGCGGATTTCAAAGAAACGCAAATGCACAATATCCATCCCGGCCAATCGGTCCGCATTCACGTGGACGCGCTGCGCCAGGACTTCGAAGGTTACGTCGACACCATTGGCGGCAGCACCGGCGCATTAGCCAGTGTCCTGCCTCCGGAAAACGCCACCGGCAACTACGTGAAAGTGGTGCAGCGCATCCCCGTGCGCCTGCGTTTTAAACCGAATCAGAAAGGGCTGGACCGGCTGCGCCCGGGGATGTCGGTCGAGCCGGACGTCCGTATCGGCAGTTAAAATGACCCCCGCAGGTTCCCATCAGGATTGGAAGCCATCGCACAACCCGTGGGCTGTGGCGCTTACCGTGACCATGGCCACTTTCATGGAAGTGCTCGACTCTTCCATCGCTAACGTCTCGCTCCCCCATATTGCCGGCTCCCTCGGCGCCACTTACGACGAGGCCGTCTGGGTCTTAACCAGCTATTTGGTCTCGGCCGCCATTGTGCTTCCCGCTTCCGGATGGCTCTCCACCGTCTTCGGACGCAAACGTTTCTACATGACGTGCGTCGTACTCTTTACCGTGTCGTCGTTTCTGTGCGGCATCGCACCCAATTTGCCGTTCCTCATCGTCGCGCGGATATTGCAAGGCGCGGGTGGTGGGGGCCTGCAACCTTCCGAACAGGCGATCCTGGCCGATACCTTCCCCGTCGCAAAGCGCGGCCAGGCTTTCGCCGTCTATGGCATGGCTGTGGTGGCCGCGCCCGCCATTGGTCCCACGCTGGGCGGATGGATTACCGACAACTTCAACTGGCACTGGATCTTCTTTATCAACCTGCCGGTAGGCCTGCTCTCGCTCTTCTTCACCAGCCGTCTGGTCGAAGATCCGCCTTGGCTCAGGGAGCGCAAAGGCGCGGGCATCAAGATCGATTACATAGGGCTCAGCCTGCTGGTCACTGGCATCGCCTGCTTCCAGTTCGTGCTCGACAAGGGCCAGGAATCGGATTGGTTTTCCTCGCGCCTCATCACCGCGTTGGCCTGTGTCGCCGTTCCAACGCTCGCCGCATTCTTCCTCTGGGAGTGGTATCACCCGAATCCGATCGTAGACGTGCGCCTGCTCAAGAACCGCAACTTCGGAACCGCTGTCTCATTCTCGTTTGTCCTGGGAATGGTCTTGTTCGGATCCACCGTGTTGATTCCCGAGTTTCTGCAAAGCAGCCTTGGCTACACCGCCGAACTCGCCGGTCTGGCGCTTTCGCCAGCGGGTTTCGTATTGATGTTCATGATGTTCGTGGCCGGGCGTTTGACCGCGACCAAGGTCGACCCCCGTCTGCTCATTTCTATTGGCTTCCTAGGCACGGCACTCGCCTTGCGGCTGATGACCAACATCTATCTCCAGATCGATTTCACCACCATTGTCCTGCTGCGCTGTTTTCAGGTGATCTTCATGCCGCTGATCTTTATTCCCATCAGTACGTTGAACTACGTCGGCGTGCCGCGCGAAAAAAACAATCAGGTCTCCGGCATTTCCAGCTTCATGCGCAACATCGGGGGCAGCATCGGAACGTCTGGCCTCAGTGTTTTTCTCACCCGCCAGAACCAGACGCACGAGGTCGCCTTCGCCTCGCACACCAGTATGGGCGACCCGAATTTCCGGCAGTTTCTCAACGGCCTCACCGCAATGTTCGTCTCGCAAGGCTTCGACGCCGCCACGGCCGCCAAGAAGGCGCTCGCGATGGCCTACTTCACCGTGCAAAGCCAGGCCGGCGCTCTCAGCTTTAAGAACGCCTTCTTCGTGATGTCGGTGATGATTGCCTGCTTGAGTCCGCTGCCGTTCATCATGCGTCGGCCCAAGTTTGGCGAGCGCCAGCCCTCCGCCAGCCATTAGTCCAACCGGCGCTACTTGCCGACCATGTGCTGGACGTCGCGATTGTTTTCCTGGCAGATAAACTCGAAGATCTCTTCGTGAGCCAGGTCGGCGACGCGTTTCTGGGTCCACGGTTTCGCCAGTACCCCGGGATCGTCCACCGTGATTTCGATTTCCAGATGGCCGAGGTCGCGCCGATGGTAGCGCTCAACGATGTGCAGCTTATCTGAGTGCGGATGAGATTCCACGTCGAGCCAGACTCTGGGGTCGAAGCCGACGCGATCCACTACCAGCGTGTCGCCGTCCCAGCGGCCGATCGAATGTCCGTACCAAGCCGGGTTCGGATCGGTGGGGTGGCCGCGGCCGTCCAGATAGATCTGATGGAAGCCGGGACTTTCGTCATCTGAGATGTAAACCAGAAAGTCCTTGCTCTGGACGAACTCCCAGAGCGGACCGTTGCGCAGCGCAGCGGATGGCAGGCAATGCGCCTGCGGGCTGTCCTTGGAGTTATTCTCCAGGCGCTGCTTTTGAATCGCAATCGCGCCCGGGAGAAACTCCGGCTGGCCCGGATCGACCGTGTCGGGAATCCACCAGACGCCGGAAAGATCGGGCTTGCCGTCGTAGGTGCGCGGCGTGGGACCGGACGGCGGACGATGCCTTTTGGTGTCTTCGGCGATCCTCAGGCGATCTTCGCCCAGCGTGTTGAGCTGCGTGGTGTCGCCCAGGCGGATGTCGAGTTTGAGGGCTCGCGACGCCTTTACAAGGACACCTTTCATCACGAATGGCTTGAGGCCCGGCGCGGAGGCCACTACGTAATAGGCGCCGGGCGGAAGGCTCTCTAAGGTGTACTTGCCCGCGGCGGACGTGGTGGCCTTGAAAACGGCGTGGGAAACCGCGTTCTCGGCGAGCACCGCGTTGTTACCGATGGGGTCTCCGAGCGAATCGAAAAGCGTGCCGTGTATGGCGCCGGCGCCGGTTGTCGCGGTGTTTTGTGCGATGGCCGCCACTGCCGCCAAGCCGAGACTGAGGGCGAAGTAGACTGATTTGTTCATCGCAAATCTTATTGTCCACCAAAAAATTTCGGCTCTGAGCGTTCATCGCGCCCAGAGCCGAATTGAATCTCACTAACTTCTGAGAGATTTAGAAAAGATACTTCAGAGCGAATTGAATCAAGCGCGGATTCACGGAGGTAGTCGTGATCTGTCCGAACGTGGCGGGTGTGTCAACCGCAACCGCCGGATTCGAGAACTGAGGGTGATTGAAAGCGTTAAAGAACTCCGCTCGGAAAATCACCGATTGGCGCTCCGTGATGTGAGTGGTCTTCACCAGGGAGATGTCGAAGTTGAAATTACCCGGGCCAAGAACGGTACCGACACCACTATTGCCGAACAGCGTCGGAAGCGGTCCGCCCGGAAACGCGGCGACCGAATCTGGCGCGGCCGGTTCAGAGCAAAATGAGCTCTTGTTCAGATAGCCTGCACCGCCAGCGATACCACCCAGGCGCGATGTGATGCTACCCGAAGTGGGAATCGAACCATAAGTGGAGCCAGGGCACATCTGCGCGCGCGCCTGGTCAAAGGTTCCAATGTTGTATACCGTACCGCCGTTTTGATCCGTAATCGTCAGCGGCGTACCGTCTTGGATGGTGGTAACGCCGGACACGTTCCAGCCCTTGGCCAGCACGCCCAGGGCGCCGGAAGGATGCCCGAAAGGTAGATCGTAGCTGTAGTTGACTACGAAGCGTTGCGGATGGCTGAAGCCAACTGGACCATACTGCTGTCCCAGCGACGTCGGCACATTGCTGTTCGCGCCATTGCCGAGCAAGACCTCCTGGATGTCGCTATTATCCTTACTCCACGTATAGGACGCTCCCATCAGGAAGCCGTGGGTGATTTGCTTTCTCAAGGTCACCTGAAGGCTGTTGTAGTTGGAGATGCCATCGAAAGATGTCACCTGGAAGCCGGATGTACCATAGCCCAGGATGGGCACACGCAAGGCCGCATTGGCTGCGGTATTTACGGTGATTCCATTGATGGGATTGGTGGGGCTGGCAATCAGCGGGGCGTTGACGTCATGATATTGATCCAGCAGGTTGATGGAACTGGATCCGACGAAGCCCGCTTCCAGGACCCACGACTTCACAAACTCATACTGGAAGGTCAAGTTATACTGCCGGGTCAGCGGCGTGTGCAGCGTCTGATCCAGAGAAGGCGTGTTCAAATTAGAATTTGGCGCGCCATTCAGGCAGGTTGGTTGGCATCCGCCGAAATTCACCCAGCGAGAGGCAAAGGTGCCCAGCGGCGTGGATGGATACGGATTCTGATTGTCGAAGGGAGCGGCAGCCGAACCGCTATAGTCCAGCGTCACAGCGTATGGATAACCCTGCTCCAAGCCGTGTACGAACGTTCCACCGCCGATACGATCGTAGAACATACCTACGCCGCCGCGAATGACTAAGCGGCCGTCTTTCTTGGGCTGCCACGCAAAGCCAAAGCGCGGTGCAAAGTTGTCCAGCGGAGGCCCGTTTTGTACGGGGAAATTACGGGACGACTGCAGAACCCCGGCCGGCGGCGCCGGATAAAACTTGGTGTAGTTGGAGGGCACGACGTATCCCGCCAGACCTGGACCCGAAGTTGTTGGCCCAGTGGGCGGAACCGGAACGGCCTGAATTTGGCTCAGCCAGAAGTTCGTCAGGTTGCCGTATTTGTCCGAATAGCTGCCGTCGTATTCCCAGCGAACACCCAAGTTGAACGTTAGGCGCGAATTGACCTTCCAGTCGTCTTGTACGAACGCCGTCTGGTTGTTCTCCTGATAGTTGTGAACGATGCCGTTCGGCCCGCTTCGGACGCAGAACAAACATTCCAGAATGTTACCGCCGCCGCCATTGGTGTTCCCCGGGTTTGAGACACTGCAGTTCGTGCTGCCGGCCGCGCAGCCTGGCAGACCGAGCGTCCAGTCCGCAAAGGTTCCGTAAAAGAGAAATCCGCGCTCCAAGCCTTCAAAGGTGATGGGCCATTGCGCGTGTTGAAACTCATAACCTGCGCGAATGGTATGGCGCCCGTGGGACCAGGAAATCTGATCGCCATATTCGGTTTGATCGGTGGGACTGTTGCTAGGATAAAGCGACCCATTCAGGCTGGGGCCGTTGAAGATCACGGTCACAGGCAGTTCGGTTTCGGTCGGAACAATAGTCGCCTGACCGATGGATTGCGGCGTAACCGGCGTGGTATCGCTCCCGTGCTGACCGTTGCGCTGCCCTGACGCATGCAGCTCGTTCACTAAGGTGTTAGACAACAGCGTGGTCAGCTTCAGGACTGCATTCGTGTTGTTGTATTTCAGGGCGATCGGCGTTCCGGGAGGCCCCGTTGCACTCGCGATCGGCAGGGTTTCCGGGTCGGCGGTATAGAAGTACCGAACCGCAAGAGTGTTCTTGCTGTTGATGATATAGTCGGCGTTGGCGATCAGTTGATGTTCAGTGAATGTGGCGGGATCCGTAAAGTTAACGGGACCGTATTGCCCCGTCGGATTCGAAGGAATGTAGTACTGGCCGTTTGGAAGCTTGACGTTTAGCATCGCCAAGGACACTGGGTTGATATTCGATCCATCGCAGGCCACCTGAACGCTTGGGATGATCCCGAACAAGAACGTATTATAGGCCGAATTTCCCGGATGATTCGCGGGGCACAAGGCCGCTCCAATGTTAGCCGCGGTGCGATCTTGCGGCAACGGGAACAAAAAGACGCTGCTGTTACCACCGGTGGAAACGCCATTCTTCTGGCGCGTTTCCTGATAGTCGACGAAGAAGAAGAGCTTGTCCTTCTTGATTGGGCCGCCCACCGAGCCGCCCACTTGGTTCTGATTCAGTACTTGCCTCACGCCGCCGCCATCCAGATTGTCAAAGAAACTGTTGGCGTTCAAATCGGTGTTGCGGAAGAACTCCCAGACACTCCCGTGAAACTGATTGCTTCCGGACCTGGTGACAACGTTCACGTTCGCCCCTGGATGCGCACCGTAGCTGGCATCGTAGGTGGAGGTTTGGATCTTGAACTCTTGAATCGCATCCGGATTCGGAATTCCGATGCCGGTGTAGATGCCGCAGTCCTTCGCCGAACCTGTGTTGGCTGTGTTGACGATGGAGACACCGTCCATTTGATAGTTATTCTGGCTGGGATCGGCGCCGTTCACGGAGATGTCCTGGGTGGCCTTGCCGATTTGGGTCGCATTGTTCACACCGGCGTTCGCACCGGCCGCCATGGCAAGAAGCTGCGTGTAGTTGCGGTTGCTGAGAGGAAGCCCGACCACCTGTTGCGAAGTGACCGTGGTTCCCAGCGTGGAACTTTGGGTTTGCAGCGTTTCGGCCGCGGCTTCCACGGTGACCTGTTCGTTCTGCGTACCTACTTCCAGCGTGCGGTCGAGTTGCTGCGTCTCGGTAACGTTCAACTGAACAGTACCCACTTCGGCCGTCTTGAATCCGGAGGCCGCGAACGAAGCCTTGTAGCTCCCAGGCGGCAGCAGGCTGAACTTGTAGCCACCATCCGATCCAGTGGTCGTCGTTCGGCTTTGGCCGGTATCGTTATTGGTGATGGTCACGGTAACGTTCGGAACGGCCGCACCCGAAGGATCGGTGATCGTTCCCGCCAATGCTGCCGTGCCGGCCGACTGGGCCATCATATAGGGGACTGCGGTAGTCAACAAAAGACACAACAACGCGCCTACCAAAAGCCGCGTACAAGGCGTCTTGGATTCCATGTTTTCTCTCTTCTCCTTTGAACTGCGTAACCTCTTAAATTCTGCGGTCCTACGGCTCGGATCGCGCATGGCGCATCCGGCCAACAGCCTTCGCAAATTGACAGCAAATCACTCTGAAGCAAAACGACTATTCGGGGCCAGTATACGTCAAGCTGTATGCAAGTCAGCGTCAAAACATCGTCAAATTTGTAAGGAGGACCATGACAAGTCCTTGGACGCGTCACGTACGCCACTTTGGCTTGCCGTCTTCCCGGCGCGCGACATTCTGTCACGACCTAAATGCTAAGTAATTGACAAGAATACAGTTCGTTCTTGGAATCCAACTTGCCTGATAAGAGGGCATGACATCGGAAAAAAAGTCCTTCTTACTCGCTCAACTCCAGAGAGCCATCGATGAAGCGATCTCGCAATCCGGCCGCATCGGCGAGATCATCGATGAGATGAAGCTGTCCGGCTATGACCTGTCTTTGATGCTGGAATCCACCGTTACCATTGCCCCGTCTGAGGAGCACCCTTTCGATGCCCTGCCCGAGCCCCGTTTGGCGACCGATAGGCCGGCGTCCAATGTGCCTGCCGGCGCCGAAATCAAACTGACGGACGACGACCTCGAGTTTCTTCAGGAACTTAATATCGCGGCCTAGCCGGCTGCCCCGGTGCTACCATACGGCAGATGAAAAGGCGCGTGTTTCTCGCCACATCAATCGCCGCTGCGGCTGCATCGCAAACATCCTGTCAATACGTGCCCGCGACATCCGCTTCGTCGAGCACGCTCCCCGATTTCGAACTCGACGAAGTCAGTCTCGCCGATATCGCTGCCGGCCTTCAAAAAGGCCAGTGGACGTCCACACGTTTGGTACAGCTCTATCTCGCGCGTATGCAGGACGTCGATCGCAATGGCCCCCAGCTCGGCTCCGTGCTCGCGCTCAATCCGGACGCCGCCTCGCTCGCCGGCCAACTCGATCGGGAACGCAAAAACGGGCGCGTGCGCGGCCCACTGCACGGCATCCCGGTCCTGCTCAAGGACAACATCGAAACCAGCGACCGCACCAGCACCACCGCCGGTTCACTCGCCTTAGCCGATTGGCGCGCGCCGCGAGATGCGTTTGTCGCCGCGCGCCTTCGCGCCGCCGGGGCCATTATCCTCGGCAAAACCAATCTCAGCGAGTGGGCCAATTTCCGTTCCAGCCACTCCACTAGCGGCTGGAGCGGATGCGGCGGCCAAACCAGGAATCCTTACGCGCTCGATCGCAATCCGTCCGGATCGAGTTCGGGATCGGGCGCCGCTTCCTCAAGCAGTCTGTGCGCCGCCGCCATTGGCACCGAGACCGATGGATCGGTCACCAGTCCTTCCTCCATCAACGGCATCGTTGGCATCAAGCCCACCGTCGGACTCGTCAGCCGCTCCGGCATCGTCCCCATCTCGGTCAGCCAGGACACCGCCGGACCGATGGCGCGCACGGTTCGCGACGCCGCTATTTTGCTGAGCGCCATGACGGGCGTGGACGCGCAGGATCCGGCCAGCGCCGCATCCCAAGGAAAATCCGCGCCGGACTACACCCGTTTTCTCGATCCCAACGGACTCCGTGGCGCGCGCCTCGGCATAGCGCGCAAATTCTTTGAAAGCAATGGCTCGCTCGACGCCTTCTTGAACGGCTGCGTCGACGCGCTGAAGAAAGCGGGCGCCGAAGTGATCGATCCCGCCGACCTGGCCACGCACGGCCAGATGGAGGCTCCCGAACAGCAGGTTCTTTTTTACGAGTTCAAGGACGGGATCAATCGCTACCTCACCCGGCTCCCCTCCTCCATCCCCGCGCGAACACTGAAGGACCTGATTGCATACAACGAGAAGAATCGCGATCGCGAGATGCCGTTCTTCGCCCAGGAGCTATTCATTCAAGCTGAAGCCAAAGGCCCGCTCACCGACGCCGCGTACCTGAAAGCACGCGCCGATTGCGTACGCCTCTCGCGCCAGGACGGTATCGACGCTCTGCTCGCCAAACACAAGCTGGACGCGATCGTGACCCTGACCTCCGGCCCCGCTTGGTTCACCGATCATGTCAATGGCGACCGCGACACCGGCGGCTGCACCACGCCCGCGGCCGTCGCCGGCTATCCGCACATCACGGTCCCAGCCGGATTCTATGGCGGCCTGCCCATCGGCTTATCGTTTTTCTCCACCGCCTGGAGCGAGCCGACGCTGTTCAAGCTGGCTTACGGCTGGGAGCGGCAGATGAACGCGCGCCACAAACCGAGTTTCGCTGCCAGTGTTGTCAGCTAATAAGCCAAAAGTGACTAGGGCTATCGTGAAGACATCTCGCCAATCAGTCTTGCCCTAATCTCCGCATCATCAATCGAACGAAAATCTTGCTTCACTTTCTCAGCTCGCTGGTTGTCATCAACATCATAGATGCGCTTCAGGACAGCAGTTCTTTCTTCATCGTTGCTTGGAAGGACTCGAAGAGCCTCGACCAATACCGCCCGAATTAATGATTCGAAGCTACCCCACTCATTGGAGAGTGAAGTCCGACTTTGTTCCGATAACGGTGCTCCGTGAACAATTTTGGAGCGAAACTCATACAGCGAACGGATTTTGCGCACCAAGGCATCCGTCTCGTCCGGCCCGGCACCGATCAGCCGAGCGGCACGCTTACGTAGACGAATGCCGACGAACTCACTCTCCGGAACTAGCGCCGCCTCCATGGCGACCATACTGACTCCCGTTAGTTCGCCAGCTTCGGCGGCTGCGCCTGCAGCCCGGCTGGCTGGAACCAAACCAGACACAATCCGGCCGTCGCCAGACCAATCCCGCCCAGGCGAAATATCATGGTCTTTTCCATGGACATGTTCAAAACAGTACGTCGCCGATAACTGATTTCGAGCGGCGCTATTCCCGCCTTTTTCATTTACTTCCCGGCTCGCGGGGGCGCTAGAGGAGACGCCGCCGCCTAGAATCGCAGGCAGAAAGGAGGTGTACCGTGAGCAAGAAGCATACGGAAACACCAACCGGCGAAACCCCTGCGCATCCCGAACCGCCTACGCAGAAAACGTCCATCATTCAACCGATCATCGACGATCTGAAGGGAACCACCTCCACCGAACTGCCTGAAGAGGACTTGGTCGCGCCCCCGCGCGGTCCCTTACATCCACCTCAGCCCGCCGAACTCGACCAGGACTCAGGCGGCGGCTACAATCCGGACGGCACCTACCCCCAAACTTGACCTCGCTGGCTTGACCACCTTCCCACGCTTTGAAAATCTGGACCATAATAGAGACAAGCAGCACACAGTAAGTGCAGAGCAGTAATAAGGATGGTTCCCATGCAGAAGTTGGCCGCACTCGCGGTTGCAGCGGCGTGTTCTTGTCTGATGTTTGGCCAGCAAGCCGGCGACGCCCCCGCGCCCGTCCGTCCCCGAGCCGGCAAGGTCCAGATTTTCAAAGAGGCCGACCTCAAGATCGGAATGAAAGGCTACGCTTGGACCGTGCTCCAGGGTTCAGAGCCGGAGCCGCTTCCCATTGAGATCCTCGGCATTTACAAAAATCAGTGGGGACCCAAACAAGATGTGATCCTCGCCAAGCTCGGCGGCAAGGGACAGCGCACCAACGTCGCCGCCGGAATGAGCGGCAGCCCTGTATACATCGACGGCAAGCTGGTGGGCGCCATTGCACTGCGCTTCAGCACGTTTTCGCCCGATGCCCTGTGCGGCATCACACCCATCGAGCTGATGCTCGAAGTGAATGAATTCGACGACTCGCGTCCCGCCAACGCACGCACGCCGGACAAAGGGGCTGCCCGCAATGCAGCTTCTTCGGGAATCTTTTCGGCTCCCGGTTCTACGGTTGGTTCCAACCCTTTCCCAGTCTCCAGCATGGTTCCCATCGAGACCCCCCTCAATTTCGCGGGGTTTGCTGAAAATGTTCTGCCCACGTTCGCCCCCGAGTTTGAGCATATGGGGATGACGGTAGCAGGTGGCGGCGGGGCCAGCACCATGACCAGCCCCAAGCCCGCTCCAGGCTGGCAGACATCGTTGCAGCCCGGCGATGCCGTGAGTGGCGTTCTCGTCACCGGCGACATGAGCATCAGCGCCATGTGTACCGTCACTTATAACGATGGCAAGCATGTGCTATTTTGCGGCCATTCGTTCTTCAACCTCGGCCCCGTGAATATGCCCATGGCGAAGGCCGACGTGATCACCACGCTGGCTTCGCAATACCAGCCCACCAAGTTCGGAAATGCCACCGAGATCGTGGGCGCATTGAAGCAGGATCGGCACAGCGGCGTCCTGGGCGAACTCGGCGAGACCGCCGAAATGGTTCCAGTGACGCTCCACGTTCGCTCGTTTGGCGACAATAACGTCGTGCGCAAGGAAAAGGATCTGCACTTCAGCGTCTTCGTCCAGCAGAAATGGACCCCCTATCTCATGATGATGACGCTGTTCAATTCCATTTCCAGCTTGAACGAATTTGCCGAAGAGACCACCTATCGCTTGAGCGGAAAAGTAGCGCTGGACGGGCAGCCCGGTGTTTCGCTCTCCACCATGCTGGCCGCCAACGAAGGTCCCGCGCCGGTTCCCAACCAGCTCGCCGGATGGTGGGGCGACAAGTTTAATCGCCTGTTCCTCAATCCGGTGCAGATCCCGAAACTGAAATCGGTGGATGCGACGGTCGACATTCTGCCGGATCGCCGCGAAGCCATGATCGAAAATGCCTGGGTTCCCGCCAGCGAAGTGGAAGCGGGCACCGAAGTCCCGGTAAAAGTGTTTTTGCGCCCCTACCGCGGCGATCGCATCGAACGCGATTTCACGCTGAAAATTCCAGCCGGTTTGCCCAAAGGTGAGCATCGCGTGCTGTTCAGCGATGCCGACACGCTGAACCGCATGCAAAGTAACGCCACCATGTCCGAGCCGTTCATCGACATCAAGCAGACGGTTTCGCTGATGAACCAGGAACGCAGCAACAACAAGCTCTACATTTCGCTTGTGGAGCCTCGGCCCACCGTATTTTATGAGGACAAGACGCTGCCCAGCCTGCCGGCTTCCATCATGAACGTGATGCAGACGGATCGCACCGCTAGCCGCCATCTGCAGTCCTCTCCGGAAAGCGCCATCGAACAAGGCAGCATTCCATTCGACATGTTGATCGATGGCAGCTACAGTCTCAGGATCACAGTAAAGTAACACCACCCAATGAAAACAATTCGACTCCTCCTGGTCGCCCTCGGCGCCTTGGCCACCGGCTTTGCCGTGGACACCCACTTCTGGCAGCACGGCGACCGCTCCGATTTCGAAAGCGGAACGCTCAAAAACCTGTCCCTGCGCGCCGACGGCCGCATCTTTCTGGCGCCCGAATTCACTGAGATCTTCGATTCTTCCACGCCGTATCTCTGGACCCTGGCTGCCGATTCCAAGGGCAACCTATACACCGCGGGCGGCGGCACCGGTAGCGGAACGGCCAAGGTCTTCGTCATCGACCGTGCCGGAAAGAGCCGCGCCTTCGCCGAGCTCGATGGTCTCGAGATCCACGCCATCGTGCTCGATTCCAAAGATGAGATTTACGCCGCCACCGATCCCGACGGCAAGATTTACAAGATCGGCTCCGACGGCAAGCCAAAGCTCTTTTACGATCCGCACCAGAAATACATCTGGGCCATGGCGTTCAACGGCAAAGGCGATCTGTTCGTCGCCACCGGTGACCAAGGCGAGATTTACCGCGTCAGTCCATCCGGCGCGGGCTCCGTCTTCTTTAAGACCGAAGAGACGCACGCCCGATCCATGGCTTTCGATGCACAAGACAACCTGATCGTCGGCACCGAGCCGAGCGGTTTGATTCTGCGAATTTCGCCGATGGGACAGGGCTTCGTACTTTATCAATCGCCCAAGCGCGAGATTACTGCGGTTGCAGTCACGCCGGATGGCGCGATCTATGCCTCGGGTGTGGGCAACAAAACCGCCGTAGCGCAAGCTGCGCCACCGCCTGCTCCCGCTCCCACGCAGATCCTTCCTGGCGTGGTCCTGGTGGGCAATGCGCGAAACACGCCTGTTACGGGCGGCCCCGGACCCTCCATCGCCGGCGGCTCAGAAGTCTACCGCATTAATCCGGATGGCTCGCCGCGCAAGGTCTGGTCGAACGGGCAGGATATCGTGTATTCCATCGGATTTGACGCCGGCGGATTGCCGCTGCTGGGCACCGGAAATCGCGGCAAGATTTATCGCCTGGATTCGGACACCGTGAGCACGCTGCTTCTGGATGCTTCGCCCACGCAAGTGACGGGCTTTGGCCGCGCACCCAACAACGGTTCAAAGCCCGGCGATCTCTACGCCATCACCGGAAATATCGGCAAGGTATTTCGCATGGGCCCCGGCTTCGAGAAAAAGGGATCGTTTGAAAGTCCCGTGCTGGACGCGGGAGCCTTCGCCTATTGGGGTCGAATCAGTTATCGCGGTTTGGGAAAGCTCACGGTCTATACGCGTAGCGGAAACAGAAGCCATCCGGAAAGCAACTGGAGCCCCTGGGCCACGCTGCAAACCGACACCAGCGCATCGGCTTGCGACTCTTGCGGTGCCGGCCGGACCGTTTCGCCGCCGGCCCGATTCCTGCAATATAAAATCGACTTGACGCCGGCCACCGGCCAGCCGGAACCCGAGGTCTCTTACGTCGAAGTGGCGTACCTTCCGAAGAACGTCGCCCCCGAAGTGGAAACCATCGATATAACGCCGGCCAACTATCGCTTCCCCGTTCAGTCGCTTTCCCTCACACCTTCCACCTCCATCACCCTTCCGCCCATCGGCCAGCAAAAGAGCGCTGCCACTTTCGTCGATAGCGGTTCGCTAACGATGAATTATTCGAAAGGCTTCGAAAGCGCCCGCTGGCTGGCGTCGGATGAGAACAACGACTCCCTGGTCTATCGCGTAGAAATTCGCGGCGTGAAGGAGTCCGGCTGGACGCTCCTCAAAGACAACGTCAAGGACAAGGCTCTCAGTTGGGATACCGCGGCGTTTCCCGACGGCGAATACGTCTTGCGAGTCACCGCGTCGGATTCGCCCAGTAACCCGCCCGATCAGGCGCTCACCGCCTCCTTGGTCGGCGATCCGTTCCTGATCGACAACACGCCTCCGCAGATTCTGAATCTCACAGGGAGCGCTGCTTCTGGCAATAAACTCGAAGTTCGCTGGAGCGCTCGCGACGCGCGCAGCACCATCGATCACGCCGAATATTCGGTGAACGGCGCCGACTGGGTGATTGTCGATCCGGTGAGCCGGCTCTCCGATTCGCCCGAGGAAGAATATCGTCTCCTGATCGATCGTCCCTCATCCGGCGAGCAGGTCGTCGCTGTCCGCGTAAGCGACGAATTCGACAATCAGGCCGTCGACAAAGTCGTCATCAAGTAGCTGTGGGGCGGACGCCCCCGTCCGCGCCGGACCCCCAGGTCCGGCAATGCGCCTAATACATACTCGGATAAGCCGCCTTCATCCCCTGGGCGCGTTCCTTAGCCGTTTCAATCTGCACCAACTCGCCTTTACCAATCCCCGGGCACCACGCCGCCGTCTTCCTCCACTCGCGCTTGCTATCCACCAGCTCCGGCCAAAACGGAAACACGCGGCACTGCACCGGCTTCACCGCATGAATCGAGCAGCCACCATCCCGCAAGAAGTGGCACTGCGAATGCCTCGGAACGCGCAGCCGAAGTAGATTCTTGGTGCGATATACGAAGCGTTTCTCGAACTCCCGAGCCGTCATGCCCACGTAATCCGCGATGCGATCCAGATCGCCTGCGGTCAGGTAAACGAAGCCTTGCTGCTCGCAGCAGTTGGTGCAGCCGGGCTGGCATTGGAATCGCAGTGCGGTCATGGATCTTGCTTCACCACATGATAAGCTTTTTTGCGCGATAAAATTAAATATGCGCGCGATCCTTCTCTTCCCGCTCCTCGCGATGAGCGCCCTGGCGCAGCAAGGCCCAGGGTTCTCCACCTCCAACATGGACATGACGGCCAATCCCTGTCTCGATTTCTATCAGTACGCCTGCGGAACCTGGATGGCCAACAATCCCATTCCGCCCGACCAGTCCAGGTGGGGTACTTTCGACGCACTCGCCGATCGCAATCGCGCCATCCTGCACGGCATTCTGGAAAAAGCCTCGGTCGACGCCCCCAAGCGTTCCGCGGTGGAGCAAAAAATCGGCGACTTTTATGCGTCCTGCATGGATGAATCGGCCATCGACCAGCTGGGGACCAAGCCGCTCGAACCTGAGCTGAAGCGTATCGACGCGATGAAATCGAAAGACCAGATCGCCGATGAGTTGGTCCAGCTTCAACCTTTGGGCGTCGCTGCTTTCTTCAACTTCTCTTCTACTCCGGATGCCAAGAATTCCACGCAAATGATCGCCGATGCCGACCAGGGCGGCCTCGGCCTTCCCGATCGAGATTATTACTTGAAAGAAGATCCCAAATCGGTCAAGCTGCGCGGCGAATACTTAGCACACGTGCAAAAGATGCTGGAATTGGCCGGCGAATCGCCCGCGCAAGCCGCCGCGGATTCACAGGCGGTATTGCGCATCGAAACGGAGTTAGCCAAAGGATCGCTCGATCGCGTCGCACGGCGCGATCCCAATCGGACGTATCACAAGATGTCCGTCAAAGACCTGGAGGCATTGGCTCCCAGCATCGACTGGCCAAAATACTTCGCCGGCTTAGGCATGCCTTCTTTCGTCGATCTCAACGTCTCAGTCCCGGATTTTTTCAAAGCCCTGGATGCCGTTCTTAAGGACACCAGCGTCGCCGATCTCAAAGCCTATCTGCGTTGGCACGTGCTGCATGCCGAGGCTCCTTTATTGGCCAAGCCCTTCCTCGACGCAAACTTTGAGTTCTTCGGCAAGACGCTCACCGGCGCTACGGAACTGAAGCCTCGCTGGAAGCGCTGCGTGGAAGCCACCGATGACGATCTGGGCTTCGCGCTGGGCCAAAAATATGTCGAGCAAAACTTCCCGCCGGAGGCCAAGGCCCGGGTGCTCTCCATGGTGCATGAGATCGAAACCATGCTCGGCCAGGATATTCAATCGCTCGATTGGATGACGCCCGCCACCAAACAGCAGGCTCTGGTCAAATTGCAGGCCGTGACCAACAAAATTGGTTATCCCGACAAATGGCGCGACTATTCCAGCGTCAAAATCGTTCGCGGAGAAGCCGTGGGCAACGACGAACGCGCCACCGAGTTCGAAGTGCACCGAGTGTTAAACAAAATCGGAACACCCGTGGATCCCGATGAATGGAACATGACTCCTCCCACGGTGAACGCCTATTACAGCCCCTTGCACAACAACATCAACTTTCCCGCCGGCATTTTGCAGCCGCCGTTTTTCGACAATCGCATGGATGCGGCCGTGAATTACGGCGCCATCGGCTCGGTGATGGGACATGAGCTGACGCATGGGTTCGACGATCAGGGCCGCCAATTCGACGGCCAAGGGAACTTGCGCAATTGGTGGACGCCGGAAGACGCCGCCGAATTTGAGAAGCGCGCCGATTGTTTCATCAAAGAATACTCGGCCTTTACACCCGTGGACGACGTGCATCTCAACGGCAAGCTGACTCTCGGCGAGAACACGGCCGATAATGGCGGCGTGCACCTGTCCTTCATGGCCCTCATGAAGTCGTTGGATGGCAAGCCGCAACCCAAGATCGATGGATTCACGCCCCAACAACGCTTCTTCCTCGGCTACGCCCAAGTCTGGTGCCAGAACGTGCGGCCGGAAGCGGCCCGCATGCGCGCCCAGATCGATCCTCATTCTCCGGGCCGCGACCGCGTGAATGGCGTGCTTGGGAACATGCCTGAGTTTGGTGAAGCATTCGCTTGCCGCGCCGGACAGCCGATGATTCACGCACCGGCCTGCCGAGTTTGGTGACCTATGAAACTGATCCTCCTCGTCCCCCTCTTCGCAATGAGCGCCTGGGCGCAATCCGGCTCGGGATTTAGCACGGCCAACATGGATATGACGGCGAATCCCTGCGTCGATTTCTATCAATACGCCTGCGGAACCTGGATGGCCAACAATCCGATTCCCGCCGACCAATCCTCGTGGAACACGTTCAACGTGCTGGCGGATCGCAATCGCAGCGTCCTGCGCGCAATCTTGGACAAGGCTGCGGTCAACGACCCCAAGCGCTCTCCGGTGGAACAAAAAATCGGCGACTTTTATGGCTCCTGCATGGACGAACCCGCCATCGACAAGCTGGGGCTCACGCCGCTCGAACCGGAGTTGAAGCGCATCGGCGCAATCGCATCCAAGGGAGATGTATTGGCCGAGCTGATTCGCCTTCACCGCATTGGCGTGGGAGCGTTTTTCGAATTCTCCTCCGAACCCGACGCCAAGAATTCGATGCAGATGATCGCCGGCGCGGACCAGGGCGGTCTCGGCCTGCCGGATCGCGATTATTATCTCCGGCAGGATCCAAAATCGGTAAAACTGCGTCAGGAGTACGTAACCCACATTCAAAAGTTGCTGGTGTTGGCGGGTGAGTCGCCCGCCCAGGCTGCGGCCGGCGCGCAGACCGTGATGCGCATCGAGACCGCTTTGGCCAAAGCCTCGCTCGACATCGTCTCGCGCCGCGATCCCAATCGGGTGTATCACAAGATGTCCGTTAAAGCGCTGGTAGCATTGGCTCCGAGCGTCGATTGGCCGAAATATTTCTCCGGCGTCGGCGCGCCCTCTTTCACCGATCTCGATGTCTCTGTCCCAGACTTTTTCAAAGGCTTGAATGCAGTTTTCTCGCAAAGCACGGTCGCCGATCTGAAGACTTATCTTCGCTGGCAATTGCTGCATTCGGAAGCGCGGATGTTATCGAAGCCGTTTGTCGACGAAAACTTTCACTTCTACGGTACGTCGCTCTCCGGCGTCCCCGAACTGCGAGCCCGTTGGAAGCGATGCGTAGACGCCACGGATGCCAATTTGGGTTTTGCGCTCGGCCAGAAATACGTGGAGCTGGAATTCCCGCCGGATGCCAAGGCGCGGGTGTTGGGTATGGTCCAGGAGATCGAAGCCATGCTGGGCCAGGACATTCAATCGCTCAATTGGATGACGCCCGCTACCAAGCAGCAGGCACTCATCAAATTGCGCGCAGTGACCGGCAAGATAGGCTACCCGAACAAGTGGCGCGATTATTCCAGCGTCAGAATTGTGCGGGGAGATTACCTCGGCGATGACGAGCGCGCCACCGAATTCGAAGTCCAACGCCAACTGAGCAAGATCGGCACGCCGGTGGATCGCAACGAATGGGGCATGACGCCCCCCACTGTAAATGCCTACTATGACCCGCAGCACAACGATATCAATTTCCCGGCCGGTATCCTGCAGCCGCCATTCTTCAACAACCGCCTGGATGCGGCAGTGAACTACGGCGCCATCGGTTCCGTCATGGGCCATGAGCTGACACACGGGTTCGACGATGAAGGCCGTCAATTCGACGCCGAAGGCAATTTGCGGGACTGGTGGACGCCGGAGGACGCCAAGGAATTTGAAAAACGAGCGGATTGTTTCATCAAAGAATACTCGGCGTTTACTCCCGTGGATGACGTGCATCTGAACGGAAAGCTGACACTGGGCGAAAACGCGGCCGATAATGGCGGCGTTCACTTGGCATTTATGGCCTTGATGAAATCGCTGGAGGGCAAACCGCAGCCGCCGAAAATCGATGGGTTCACTCCGCAGCAGCGCTTTTTTCTTGCTTGGGGTCAAGCGTGGTGCGAAAACGTCCGGCCGGCAAGGTCTCGGATGCTCGCTCAGACCGATCCTCATTCCCCCGGCCGCGATCGCGTGAATGGCGTGCTTGGCAACATGCCTGAATTCGGCGAAGCGTTCGCCTGCCATGCCGGACAGCCCATGATTCATGCACCGGCCTGCCGCGTCTGGTAACTGTCTCCTGTCACGTTCCAATAACGCCAGGGTACCTGGGTACATCAGGTAATAATTCCTGCTCACGGCTTCGCTGGTTGGCGAAAACCCTTTGAGATCACGCGCACTTATGCTGTGGCATCTCCCGTGCATCATAGGTCGGCATATGAAAAGTCACTTCACTTCGCAAATTGCATTAGCGTCTCAGCTTTTCGCTGCTTCCGCCGGATTGTATCTGGTGGCGCCGGAGCTGGCCAACGCGCAGGCTCAGGGAACTCCGGCTATTCAGAAAATGAGTAAAGCGGATCGCGATCTAACGCGAAAGATTCGAAGAGCAGTCGTTTCCGATAAGGATCTTTCGGTAGAGGCGCATAATATTCACATCACCGCCCAGGATGGGGCAGTCACTTTGGTTGGCTCCGTAAAGTCCGTAGACGAGAAGAAGGCCATTGAGGACAAGGCGACTGAGATCGCCGGAGCCGGTAAAGTGACCGATCAGCTTACCGTCACCGGGAAGTAACCGCCGATCATATCAATCAATTCATAGTTGGCGATTCATAAGCGAATCATTGTCGGCCAATCTTAAAGGCATCGGCGGGCCCTTGGCTCGCGAGGAGGAAAAATCATGAGCAACACAGCAGTGTTTGGAGCATATCGAGACACCGCGGCGTTGAGTAGCGGCCTGGAAGCTTTGCGGACCGCCGGTTTCCGGAACACGGACATCTCCGTCCTTTTGCCAGAGAATGCGGGCAGCAAGGATTTTGTTCACCAGAAGGACAGCAAGGCGCCGGAAGGCGCCGCGGCAGGCGCCACAACGGGAGCGGTGGTGGGCGGCATCGTCGGTTGGTTAGCGGGCATCGGAGCGCTGGCCATTCCCGGCGTTGGGCCGCTGATTGCCGCGGGTCCCATCGTCGCTTTGCTTGCCGGCGCGGGTGCGGTTGGCGCGGCGGGCGGAATCGTTGGCACGCTCGTCGGACTCGGAATTCCAGAGTACGAGGCCAAACGTTTTGAAGGCCGCGTCAAATCTGGCGGGACCCTGGTCTCGGTTCACTGCGACGACTCTGAGTGGGTGAAACGCGCGAAGAGAATTTTGGAGGAAACCGGCGCCGAAGATGTGGCCTCCAGCAGCGAAGCCAAGGCAGATTATGCGGCCAGTGAGCGGCCCGCCCCTCGCACTTAGCACGCACGCCGGAATATTACCTACGACGCGCCCTTCACTGGGGCGCGTTTTCTTTTGCTTCGGTAGAATGGTCCCGTGACGCGACGCTCGTTTCTAGCCGCTGCATCGGCGCCCGCTTTCGCACAAGACATCCTCACACTCGCCCCGCCAAAACCCAACGCGCGCATTCCCTATGGAAAGGCGCCGCAGCAGTTTGGGGACCTGTTCCTCCCCCCTGGCGCAGGCCCGCAGCCCGCCGTGATCTTTATCCACGGTGGCTTCTGGCGAAACCTTTATAGCTTGGATCACACCAATCATTTATGCGCGGCGCTGGCGCGAGCTGGCGCAGCGGTATGGAACCTCGAATACCGCAGGCTTGGCGATCCAGGCGGCGATTGGGCCGGCATGTCGGACGACATCATTCGCGGAGCCCAGCAGCTGGTTCCTATTGCAAATCGCTACAACCTGGACTTGAAGCGCGTGATCGCAGCGGGGCATTCGGCCGGAGGACAATTGGCTCTTTGGCTCGCGGCGCAACAGGCTGTCGATTTACGCGGTGTGGTCCCTTTAGCGGCCGTCTCGGATTTGCGGCGCGCTTACGCACTCCAGTTGGACGGCGGCGTGGTGGGCCAGCTTCTTGGCGGTTCCCCGGACCGTGTTCCGCAGCGCTATGCCGCCGCTTCTCCCATAGAGTTGCTCCCCATTCCCGTGCCTCAGCGCGTCGTGCACGGCACGGCCGACACCATCGTGCCGTTTGAAATGAGCCAGCGATTCGCCAAGGCGTCCGGGAACGCCAAGCTGATCCCTCTAGCCGGCGTGGGACATTTCGAACTGATCGATCCGCGCGCGAAAGTATGGCCCATCATCCGCAAGAACATTCTCGACTGGCAATTCTAGGACAGAGCCAGCGAGCGTCGGCAGGCGGCCCGAAATTCTCCTAAAACATTGTTTCCTTGATTTGTTCTAGAATAAAGCCAACGTGCAATCTCTGCGCCGTTGGCTTGCTCTCGCGCTCTTTTCCGGCAGCCTGCTGGTTGCCGCCGTCGAGTATTTCACGCCGCAGCACCAGCTGCTGGGCATCGGCGTGGGCCGGTCCGCAATGACGCCCGAGCTGTTGGCTGCCCGCGCGGACCGTATGATTCAATCGCAAACTTTCACCATCATGCGGGAGCCGCAGGCTGCGGCTGGCGCCGAAAGAATCACGGGCGCTCGCCTGGCCCCCATCTTTCGCCGCGCGGCTGATGAGAGTGGATGGCCCGCTTCGCTGATCTCGGCGGTCGCGTATCTGGAAAGCTGGGGGGACGCCTCGGCCGCCAGCCCGGCGGGTCCGCGCGGCATCATGCAATTCTCCGAGGCGACGGCCCGCGCCGCCGGACTGCGCATCGTTCGCGTCACGCGCTTCCAGGTCACCACGTCGCACCAGTTGGTGCGGCGCCGCTCGTCCCACAAGCCGGGCCGGTCCGTTTATCGGACGGTCCTCCACAAAACGCCCTACACCGTCGCCATAAGCGACGACCGCATGAAACCGGAACGCGCCGTGCCCGCCGCCGCTCGCTATCTGGCCCGCATGGAAACCAAGTTCGGCGGCCGCGACTGGGCCATCTTCGCCTATCACTGCGGCGAAGGCTGCGTGTCCGATCTGCTGCCGCTGACTGAAGCCGCGGTTCACCACAAACAGCCGAGCGTGGCCGAAATGTTCTTCGCCGCCAACCCCGCGCATCATCCCGAACTTTACCAGGCGTTGCAGCGCGAAATGCAGCGCGACTATTCGCCCACCTACTGGTTCCGAATCAAGCGCGCCGAGCAGTTGCTGGCGTTGTATCAAGAGGACCCGGCAGCCTTCCGCGAGCTCGCCGAAGAGTACCAGAATCCCATCCATCCTAAGCGCCGCGCAGCCGACCGTTTAATGGTTTGGCTGAAGTCCCACGACATCTTCTATCGGTCTCCGGACGATCTTCGCCTGGCTTCCGGAAAGGGTCTGGCAAGAGTACTGGACAATCCGAAATTCTTCGGATTCTCGCTGCCGGAGATGGCCGAAGGGCCCAATCGGGATCTTTACTTGCAGGACTCGCCCGCCGCTATCGGAACTTTGCTGTACGTTGCATTTGAGACGCGGCGCCTCTTTGAGGAGTTGAATCCCAAGGGCGAGCGTTTCACGCCGTTGCAAGTGGCGGAACTGGTCGGTACAACCGACCGGCCGTCCGAAGCAGGCACCCTGCTGGTGGATCCCGAATTCCCCGAACATTCCACCGGTCAGGTTTTCGATATCGACCGTTCCAACCTTCCGCGCGGCGAGCGGGAGTGCCTGAATTTTACGTTGGACGACATGGGCTGGGACGGCTATCTAGGCTTCATTCAGGTGACCGGCGACACAGTTCACGTGGGATGTTCGCCGTCGTCGCGCGAGTTCTTCGCCAGCGTGTTCGAAGAAGCCGCGAATCGCCTTACAGAGCCGCGACCGTAGGGAGACGGCAGTTACAGATCGCCGTCCGTCAATGCGCTGCCCCAAGTCAGCGCGGAGCCTTGGACGGCCGCATCGCCCCAAATGATAGCGTCGCCCCAGATGATCGCGAAACCCTGCATGTTGGAATCGCCCCAGATGATTGCGTCACCCCAGATAATGGCATCGCCCCAAATGATGGCGTCGCCCCAGATGATCGCGTTGCTCCAGACGGTGGAATCACCCCAGATGATGGCGTTGGACTGCACAGTGGAATCGCCCCAGATAATGGCGTCGGCCGAAACCAGCGTCACGGCTTGAGTTTGCGCATTGTATTGGGCCACCGGCGAGAGCGCTTGAAAATTGACCGGGTCCGTATCGGTAAGCGCGCTTTGGATATCCAGATATCCGGCGCCCACCGCGAAGATGTCCTGCTGAGTTTCGAAACTGCCCGCGTGGCGCGCATCGGTTGCAGTGCTGTACCGCGCGAACTGCTTGGTGGCGGTCTTCATGAGCCGCGCTTTGATCTGATCGGGCCCTAGCGACGGATCTTCCTGTAGCATCAGCGCCGCCGCCCCGCTCACCACGGGCGTCGCCATGCTGGTGCCGCTCAGCTTGAAGTAGTCGCTGGACAGGCCGAGGCCCGATTTCTCGTACGTCGAGGCGGAAATCAGGGTCTCGGGATGCTCGGTAGCGAGCGTGCAGTTGGGCGATGCAAGCAGCGAAACCACATTGTTGCCTGGCGCCACAAGGTCCGGTTTCACCACGTGATCGAGTAACGTCGGGCCCTTCGAGCTATAGCTCGCCATCTTGTCGTCGCTCCGCCATGGCGTTCCGTTTGCGTTCATGGCGCCGACAGTGATGACGTAAGGGTCGTTGCCCGGCGAATTGATGGTCGCGTATCCCAGGGTGCCGATCGAGTTGTCGCGGCCCATATTCCCGGCCGCCACCACCACCGTGATTCCAGCCTTCCAAGCGGCTTCCACGGCCTGGCACAGTGGATCCAGTGTGAAACTTTCGTAAACCGGATGTCCCAGAGAAAGATTGATGACGCGAATGTTGTATTTGTCCTTCAGCGCGATGGCTTCGTCGATGGCCGCGATCACATCCGATTCCTGGCCGTTGCCGTTGGCGTCCAGTACGCGCAAGTTAACGATATTCGCATTGGGCGCGACGCCCTTGAAGGTGTGCGTGAAATTCGGTCCGCTGGATTGCGCCCCGTTCGCGGCTACGATCCCGGCTACGTGCGTGCCATGTCCGTACTGATCGGAGACGTCATCGCCAGGGACAAAGCTCTCGCTGAAAACGACGCGCGAGTGCGAGCCGTCCTTCGCCGCAAGGTCTTGCTTCAATGCCACGCCGCTGTCGATCACGGCCACACCCACGCCTGTTCCGTCCCAGCCTTCACTCCACAGCGGATTGGCGTTCACGGTCTGAGTGGTGATGTCCAGAAATCCCGAAGTTGTCCGGTTCGGCGAGATGTACGCCACCTGCGGGTTCGCCGCGAGGCTTCCAATCATCGATACCGGCACGGTCATATGAGTTGCCGGGATACTGCGAAATTGGCGGCGAACGCGGACGAAACGGCCCATTGCTTCGCCGGTTTGGACACCCGCGAAGCTCTTGTATTGAACGATGACGTCCACCATGCCGCTGGCGGTGGAGTGGGGCACATCGGAGGCTACTTTGGGCGCGGCAAAAGCCAGAGAGCCAACCACCCCGATCACAGCAACTCGAATCATTGGCCTCATAGGTGGTATCAACCTCCCTCTTGCTAAAGGCAGGTCCCCGTCCAAACGAAGTAGCTTTTAAATGTGCTAGATGCGGACTAGTGAGACACTTCGCCTTAGACAACTTGTCGGGCGGTGAGACAGTATGTCCCAAAGGTCATGGGACGTAGCAGTACCGGCGTACTATGCAGCTTGGAAACGGGTGAAGTTACTTCGGGACCGTGAAGTGAAAAGTGGCGCCCTGGCCGAGTTGGGACTCAACCCAGATTTTCCCGCCGCGTTGTTCGACAATGCGCTTGGAGATCGCCAAACCGATTCCCGTGCCTGGGAACTCGCGGCCATGCAGCCGCTTGAATACGCCGAAGATCTGCTCGTGGTAGCGCGGATCGATGCCGATGCCGTTGTCCCGAATCGAGAATTGGATCTCGTTGTCCCCGTCGAGAGCGGAAACATGAATCTTGGGCGGCTCCGAACCACGAAACATGATCGAGTTCGTAATCATCTGGCGGAACAGCTGCGTTAACTGCGCAAAATCGAACAGAACGGACGGCAACGGATCGTTGGTGACTTGCGCGCCACTTTCCCGGACGGCCGCATCCACCATGAGGACCGCCCCATGCAGCGCGCCTTCCGGCCCTACCAATTCAAGCGGCTGGTCCGGCGAGCGGAACTGATGCGAATACGTAAGCAGATCGCCCAACAGGCGGTCGATGCGCTGTGTGGCCTCTACGATATAGCGCATGAATTCGAGACCGTCGGAATCGAGCTGAGCCTGATAGCGCCGGTCCAGCAACTGGGTATAGCTGGCGATCATGCGAACTGGTTCACGCAGATCGTGTGAGACGGCATAAGCGAACTGCCGGAACTCTTCGTTATGGCGCTTCTGCTCGGCCAGCAGGCGTGCCTCAAAGTCTTCGACGTGCTCGTGCTCGCTCTGGGGGCTCATAATCCCGTGAATTTCCATTTTACGCGGAGCGGGAATACCGTGGGGCCTCTGTTATCCTGATCGTTGGCACGCATCTTCCCTTTTCAACCCTATCGTTACAGCCCGCAGGCCGGACCCGCCGCGAATCTCGTTACGCAACCCTATGACAAGATCTCGCCAGGCATGCAAGCGCGATATCTCTCCTTGAGCCCTTACAATCTGGTTCGCATTGTTCTTGGCGAGCGGACGTCCTCCGACACCGAAGGCGACAACGCTTACACTCGCGCGGCCGGGCTTCTTAAGGATTGGATCGGCAGCGGCATTCTGGAACATGAGAGCGATCCCAGTATTTACGTCTATTTTCAGAAGTTTACGGGCCCAGATAGCGGTCAGACGCTGGAGCGCAAGGGCTTTATCGGCGTGGGTGCGGTGGAAGACTATGTGGCGGGAGTGGTCCATCGCCATGAACAGACCCTTTCCGGTCCCAAGAAGGATCGCATGGAGTTGCTGCGTCACACACGCGCGCACTTCGGCCAGATTTTCATGCTCTATCCCGATCCCGAGCTGGTGATCGATCGGATTCTCGACAAGGCAACCACGGCGCCGCCACTCACCACCGTCGAAGATGAATACGGCGTGACGCATCGGCTCTGGAAGATCTCCGACCCGGCTGTGATCGCGCGCCTTCAGGCGCTGATGGCAGACAAGAAGCTGCTGATCGCCGACGGGCATCATCGCTACGAAACCGCCCTGGCGTTTCGCAACGAGAATCGGGGGCTGAAGGACGCCGAGAAAGTCATGATGACTTTCGTAAACATGCATTCGCCGGGCCTGGAGATTTTGGCGACGCATCGTGTGCTTCGCGGCATCCCCGCCGAGCTCACCAACAAGATCCAAGGCCGCCGGCTCGATTCCATCGACGAACTCAAACGGATTTTTCGGACGCGCTCGCTGGAGACAATCCGGATCGGCGTCGTGAACGGTTCTGGCGTGTATCTGTACGAGCGTGATCGCCGGCCGGGTGAGCTCGACGTGAAAGTGCTTCACGAGGAACTGCTCGGCGCCGCGCTCGGTATCGGAGAGGAAGCGGTGCGGGACGAGAAGCACATCGAATACGTGCGCGGACTGGATGCGGCTTATGCCAAGGTGCAGAGTGGAGAGGCGCAGCTCGCCTTTTTGCTGGAGCCAACAACCATGGAGCAAGTCGCCGACGTGGCTTTTTCCGGCGGGGTGATGCCCCAGAAGTCGACCGATTTTTATCCGAAGCTGCTTAGCGGTCTGACGATTTACAAGCTGGAGAAGTAAGAGAATCAACGGCAAAGACGAATTCCTCCACCGGTTTGCCGCCGATCAGGTGCTCCTGAATAATACGCTCGATCACCTCGGGCGTGGCCGAATGGTACCAAACACCATCGGGGTAAACCACGGCGATGGGGCCGCGCTCACAAATGCGCAAGCAATTGGCTTTGGTGCGATAGACGCAGCCGGGGCCTTGCATCAAGCCGCATTCGGCCAGGCGTTTCTTCAAATAGTCCCAAGCAGCGTTGGTGACTTCGCGCTCCGCGCATTTTGGCTTGGTTTGATCGGCGCACAAAAAGATGTGGCGGGAGAGCGAACCGATTCCGTGATTGCGGGCGATGGTTGCGAGGTTTTGATTATCTGGCATCCTGTACGCGGTCCTTCCAGACGCCGCCGCGTCCGGTCCAGTAGGCAAGCGCGGAATCGAGGGTGGCTGATAGGTAGAATAACGCGACCAGCGGCAGCAGCGGAGCCCACACGATGGACCGGTCATAGAAGCGCAACGTGGGCACGTAAGTAAAGATCATCAAAAGCCACGCGGCTAATCCGAAAAAAGCGGCGAGCGGATTTCGCGTGAAGAGCAGCAGAGGCGGAGCGAGATAGACGATAGCCATCCCGAGAATGGTTCCAGCCAATAAAAATGCAGAGTGATGAAGCTGGGCGAAGGCGGTTCGCGAAATCATGGCGCGGATTTCGGCGAAAGTGGTGTAATCGCGAATGCTCTGAGAATCATTGGTCACGCCCAGCCAGATGCCGCCGCCGGTTCGTTTGACGGCGCGGGCCAGGGCGCAGTCGTCGATGATTGCGCTGCGAATGGCGGCGATTCCACCGATACGATCCAGGGCGCTGGGACGAATTAGAATACAACCTCCGGCGGCCGCGGCGGTGCTGCGATTGCGCCGGGCCACCCACGCGGGCGGATAGAGCATGAAGAAGAAAAAGACGAAGGCGGGGATCAGGAGCGTTTCGGCGAGCGAGTGGCAGCGCAGCTTGACCATCAGTGAAACCAGATCGAGGTTTTCTGTTTCGGCGCGCGAAACCAATTCGGCAACGTTATCCGGCCCGTGGACGATATCGGCGTCGGTGAAAAGCAAGTAATCCGGCGCGCGCACAGCCGCGTGCTTCAGACCCTCGGAGATGGCCCAGAGTTTGCCGGACCATCCGGGAGGAAGGGGACCGGCTGGAATCACCTCGGCGCCCGCTTGCGCCGTAAGCAGGGCCGTCCGATCGGAACTGTGATCGTCCACCACAATCACATGCCAAGGGTGAAGCGACGCGATCGCTTGTCCGACAACGGCCTCTTCGTTGCGCGCTGGAATTATCACGCAGACAATTTTCTCCGCGCCTGACGGCGGCGGCTTGGGCGGAGTTTTGATTTGCCAGAACCCTCCGCGAGCCGTGAAAAGATAGACCCAGGCGCCCAGCGAGGCCAAGGCGGTGAGTTCCAGTATCAAATCGTAATAACAACTTTGCCGAGAAAATCGCCGGCCGCCTGGCAGCGATAGGCTTCGGCCGCCTGGTCGAACGAAAATACCTTATCCACAACGGGTTTGATCTTGTTTACTTCGATGGCGCGATTCATGTCTTCGAACATCGCGCGGCTTCCGACGCCGATCCCAATCATGGCGCCGCTCTTCATCATGAGGATGGCCGGATTCACATCGCCCTGCATCCCGGCGAGGAAGCCGATCAGCGCAACCTTTCCGCCGAATGCGGCCGCTTCAAAGGATCGTGTGAGCGAACCGGCGCCGCCATTTTCGAGGATGTGATCGGCGCCGCGGCCGCCGGTGAGTTGAGTCACTTCTTTCTGCCAGTCGGGAAAGCGCTTGTAATTCACTCCGTCGGAAGCGCCGAGGGCGCAAGCGCGCTTGATTTTTTCGTCGCTGGAAGAAGTGACGATGACTCGCGCGCCCGCCATCCTGGCGAAAAGCAGGCCGGCCATCGATACGCCGCCGGTGCCGAGGCACAATACCGTCTCACCAGGCTTTAGCGGCTTGCCGGACACCATGAGTGCGTTCCAGGCCGTGACGGCTGCGCAGGGCAGAGTAGCCGCTTCTTCAAACGATAAGCTGGCTGGCATGGCCACCACGCCGTCTTCATGCAGCACGATATATTCGGCTAGGGTTCCGTCCAGAGGACTTCCCAGCGCGGGATGCCGCTCCGTCATGGGGCCCGAGATCCAGGTTTGGAAGAAGGTCCCGGTGACGCGATCGCCGGTTTTGAATCTAGTGGCGCCGGGACCGACCGCTGCCACTTCGCCCGCGCCGTCAGAAAGCGGAATCAGGTTGCGGTTCACAGGACCGCCGAAATAGTTGCCGGTTACCACCATCTGGTCGCGATAGTTCAGCGAGGTGGCGCGGACACGGATTAGAACTTCGCGCGGCCCAGGCCGCGGGTCGGGGCGTTCGGCAGGGCGCAAACCATCCAGGCTGGTAGCGCCCTTTTGAACTTCGTAAACTTTCATCTGTAGGCTCCGTTGGATGGAAGAAGCCATTTTCCCACAGGACTGCACCAATTGGGCGTTCGCATCGGGCGATTGGGTGAACATTTGGTAGCATATTGGGTAATCAGACCGGAGTGATCCCGAGAACTCGATGTCTACCTCCTTAAGCGCTCCATCAAGGAGCACCGCCTACGGGTACACATGCAAGATCTGGATGGCGTGTGAACTTGAGAGGAAGTTTCTCGGGGGAAAATACTACACTTGGTTCGCGAGGGAACTCAATCCGGTCGGAGATGCATCGCGGCCACCCAACGGTGAATCATCAAATCCGGTCCTGCTCTATTTGGCGCTTGACACTGCCGTGAAGCGAAGAGACGTAAATCATCCCAAGATCAAAGATTTGCGCGCTCGCTTGTTACGAGCGATAAGCCGTTATGTTCCCGACCGGAACCTGGCTGAAACGCTGCGGCGGGAAATTCGGAAAGCTCCACTTGAAATGTTTCACCCCCAGTTGTGGCGTCTTGATTTGACGAAAATCAATGCAGCCCGAATCAAGGTCGACCAGTCCACGCCTGGGTGGGATGAGCACATTTCCGATTTGGCGGATGGAGAGTTTGAAGTCATCGCAGAGTAGGCTCAAGGCCTTCATCGGCTGGCTCGGCGAGTTCTGCGTAGCGAAGCGCCAGGTCTCGTAGGTATTCGCGAAAGCTAACTGATTCACCTGTATCTGCGCGAAAGCCGCTGAAAACAAGTTCTTTCGTCTTCTCCAAATCTTTGAGCGCCGTGTTGAGGTCGGATCCTGACAGATCCGGTCGCAGATCGCCGAACCGCTCGCGGACCTCTTCACTCAATGCCGAAGCACTCTCGGGGCGCACTTCCAGCCATTTAGCACCGTTGGAAGCAAGGTCAAGCTGCTTCCACAAAGCCAAATATAGCTCGCTTAACTTGTTGTATTTGGCACTAGATGACAGTGCTGGTGTAGCCATGATCTTCCTAAGCTTATCGTCTGGACGCTCTCAATAGTGTAGATTCCAGCCCTCAAACACACCTCCTGGCAATTTTAGATCCAGAGCTAAGTTATTGATTATACAAAACGCCCGCTTCCAAGGGGTGGTGATATTTCGCCACCCCCTGGCCGTATTGACGCAATGGTCACGTTTAGAACAGGTAGAGCGGAGTACCGTGGGCCGGAGCTTGCGCTTGCTCGTCGGCCGGTGCGCCTACCGGTTGCTCTTGCAACTCGCCGGCAGTTTCACTGGTGACGGGGCGGCAGTAGATGCCGGTTTCGCCCAGGTAGACTTCTAGCTCGGAAGGCCGAGGCAGCGTTCCCTGGATGAGCGCCTCCGACAGCGGATCCTCGATGAACTTCTGCAGAGCGCGGCGCAACGGACGAGCGCCGTAACTGCGATCCACCAGCGTCTTTTCGAGGATGTACTTGGCGGCGTCGTCGTTGACGCGGATTTTGATCTGTTTGGCGACGAGGTTGATGTTAATTTGTTCAACCAGAAGGCTGATGATCTGCAATAGATCCTCGTCACTGAGCGAGGTGAACAGGATCACTTCATCCAGGCGATTCAGGAATTCCGGGTTGAAGGCCTTCTTCACTTCGGCCATCACCTGGTCTTCCACCTTGGTTGGGACTCCGCTGATGTTGGGCGCCGAGAATCCAATGGACGCCTTCTTGTCGAGGAAGCGCGCGCCGAGGTTGGACGTCATGATGATGATGGTGTTCTTGAAATCCACCGTGTTGCCGAGACCATCGGTAAGCTGTCCGTCTTCGAAAACCTGCAGCAGGATGTTGTAAACATCCGGGTGGGCTTTCTCGATTTCGTCCAACAGGATGATGGAATACGGGGCGCGCTTCACGCGTTCGGTGAGTTGTCCCCCCTCTTCATAGCCGACATAGCCGGGAGGCGAACCGATCAACTTCGAGACCGAGTGTTTTTCCATGAACTCGGACATGTCGAAGCGGATCAGCGATTTTTCGCTGCCGAACAGGAATTCGGCCAGAGCGCGGGCGACTTCGGTTTTGCCAACACCCGTGGGGCCGAGGAACAGGAACGATCCAGCGGGGCGTTTTGGAGACTTTAAGCCCGCGCGCGAACGGCGGATGGCTCGCGCCAGAGCGGAGATGGCTTTCTCCTGGCTGATGACGCGCTTATGCAGCTCTTCTTCGATGCGAATGAGCTTGGAGATTTCTTCTTCCCGGATGGCGGTCATCGGGACGCCGGTCCAGCGGGCCACCACGTCTTCGATGTCGTCCTTGGTGACGACGCCGGTGGAGGTGTCGTCCAGGTTGTATTTCTCGCGGAGCAGGCGCAGATTCTCGCGCTCTTTACGCTCCTCGTCCGAATAGAAGCGCGCCTTCTCGAACTCGTGATTCGCGATGGCGTTCTCCATGCGATGCACGATGAACTTGATGCGCTTCTGGATGTCGGCCACTTCGCCGGGCAGAGTGGTCTGGCGCAGCTTCACGCGCGCGCCCGCTTCGTCGATCAAGTCGATGGCCTTGTCGGGCAAGAAACGGTCGGGAATAAAGCGGGTGGAAGCGTGCACCGCGGTTTCGATCGCTTCGTCGGTATAAGCGACCGCGTGGAATTTCTCGTAGCGCTCCTTGATGCCGAATAGAATGCGGATGGCGTCCGATTCGTTGGGCGGAGGAACCTTTACGGCTTGGAAGCGGCGCTCGAGCGACCGATCCTTTTCAATGGACTTGCGATATTCGCCCGGCGTGGTGGCGCCGATGCACTGGATCTCGCCGCGCGAGAGGGCGGGCTTTAGAATATTGGCGGCATCCAGCGAGCCTTCGGCGGAACCCGCTCCCACCAAGGTATGCAATTCGTCGATGAAGATGATGGCGTTCTGATTTTCCATCAACTCCTTCATGATGGTCTTCAAGCGCTCTTCAAACTGGCCGCGATACTTGGTGCCAGCCACGATGAGCGAAAGGTCGAGAGCGAGAATGCGTTTGTCGGCCAGGAACGATGGGACATCGCCGTCGGCAATTTTCTGGGCGAGACCTTCCACGATGGCGGTCTTGCCGACGCCTGGTTCGCCAATCAGCACCGGGTTGTTCTTGGTGCGGCGGCACAGGATCTGGACCACGCGCTCCAGTTCATAGTCCCGGCCGATCAGCGGATCGAGCGACCCGTCCATGGCGGCCTGCGTCAGATCGCGGCTGAATTCGGCCAGCAGCGAGCTTTCCTTGGGACGGCTGGAAGCGACCTTTTCGGACGAAGAACGTTGGATCTCTTCACGCACTTGCGACAGGCGCAAGCCACGCTCATGCAGGATCTCGGCGGCAAAACACTTCTCTTCGCGCAGCAGGCCCAGCAGCAGATGCTCGGTTCCGATGTGCTTATGATTCAAGCGCTCGGCTTCTTCGGCGCCATAGGCGAGTACGCGCTTGCATTCGTGGCTAAGCGGCAAGTCCACTGAGGTGGACACCTTCTCCCGAATGGTGGTGTGCGCCTCAATCTGTTTACGAATGGATTCAATGGCGGCATGGGACCGCAGGAA
>Ga0182024_10001493_pt1 | contig 60228 bp, 52 predicted proteins | sample P32metaG_FD_120480 | JGI IMG/M metagenome (GOLD analysis project Ga0182024, IMG submission 120480) | Permafrost microbial communities from Stordalen Mire, Sweden - P3-2 metaG (Illumina Assembly) | ecosystem: Environmental > Terrestrial > Soil > Wetlands > Permafrost | place: Sweden: Stordalen...
CCGCCGGAAATGGGTGGGGGGGATTCCGATAACCGCTGGACACTCAACTTCGGCCCGCAGCATCCCGCGACGCATACCACCCTGCGACTCGTGCTGGAGCTGGACGGCGAGCGCATCCTGCGGGCAACGCCGCACATCGGGTATCTGCACAGCGGCTTCGAGAAGCTCGGCGAGCACCTGAACTACAACCAGTACGTCACCATCGTCGATCGGATGGATTATTCCGCCCCGATCTACAACGAGCTGGCCTGGCACCTCGCGACCGAAAAGCTGATGGGCATCGAACTGACCCCACGCTGCAAGGTGCTGCGGACCATCGCGGGGGAGCTGGGCCGGATCCAATCGCACCTGCTGTGCATCGGGGCGGCGGGATTGGATCTGGGAGCCTTCACCGCTTTCCTCTACGGCTTCAACCAGCGCGAGACGATTTACGACATCGTCGAGTTCATGTCCGGCCAGCGTTTCCATACCAGTTGGACGCGGGTAGGGGGGCTCAACATGGATTTGCCCGATGAAGCCATGTTCAAGCGGATGGTCAAGAAGTTCGTCAATGAAGACATGCCCCCGGCGGCGGCGGATGTCGAGGCGCTGCTGAACAAAAATCGCATCTTCATCGACCGCACCAAAAGCGTCGGTGTGATCAGCCGCGAAGAAGCCATCGCCTGGAGCCTATCCGGCCCGATGGCCCGCGGCAGCGGCGTGCGCCGCGACATCCGCAAGGACGAGCCCTACCTCTGCTTCGCCGATAACTGGGACGGACAGGGCGCCCCGGCTGTCGATTTCAAGGTCCCGGTCATGACGACCGGCGATGCGTATGCGCGGTATCTGGTGCGACTGGAAGAGCTCAAGCAGAGCCTCTCCATCATCCGCCAGTTGATCGACAACATTCCACCCGGCCCGGTGAACGTCAGCCCCGAAGGCAAGGACGTGCTGCCGCCCAAAGACCAGGTCTTCAGCAGCATCGAGGGGTTGATCCAGCATTTCGAGCTGATCATGACCAACCGCGGCTTCACGGCGCCGAAGGGCGAGGTGTACGGCTGCATCGAAAGCGGCAACGGCGAGCTGGGATATTACATCGTCTCGGCCGGCGACAACGTCCCCTGGCGCGCCCGCACCCGCCCGCCGTCCTACATCAATTACCAGGTCTTTCCCAAGCTGATTGAAGGGCACATGATCAGCGACGTGGTCGCCGTCCTGGGCAGCATCAACGTGATCGCGGCGGAACTCGACAGGTAGGGCGGAAAGTATAAATGATGAATGATGAATGATGAATGATGAATTGAAGCGCAAGGATTTGCGGGAGCGGACGAAGGGGTTTGCGCCGCGGATCATTCGGTTGTGCGCGAAGCTTCCGCCGGGGGCGAACCGGCGACATCGTTGCACGGCAGGTTTTGCGTTCGGGGACATCGGTTGGGGCACAATATCGGGAAGCGTGTCGAGCAAGGTCGCCATCCGAATTCATCAGCAAGCTGCAGAGCGCATTGCAGGAGCTCGAAGAATCGCATTATTGGCTTGAACTAATAGTCGAATCAGGCTTGGTCAAGGAATCGAAAATGGCCCCCTGCGAAAAGAGGCATCCGAGCTGTTGGCAATATTCACGGCATCCATCGTAACCGCCCGCAAAAACCTCGCCCCCTCAAAATCCTGATCCTTGCTATTCATCATTCATCATTCATCCTTTATCATTTCCCCCCATGCCTTGGATCACCGAAAACCGCCGCACCGCCACCGTCGAGCGCCGCGCCGAGCCGTATCTCACCGAGTCCATGAAGTCCGAGCTCGCGCAAAAATATTTCCCGCGCTACCCCACCAAACGCGCCGTGCTCCTGCCGGCGCTGCATATGATCCAGCACGCCCACGGCTGGATTCCCATGCAGGCACTGGAGGAGGTCGCCGCCTTCCTGGAATTGCCCCCCGCCGAGGTGCTCGATACCGCCTCGTTCTACGAGGAATACTGGCTTCGCCCCAAGGGGCAATACCTCCTGCAGGTGTGCCGCTCGATCTCGTGTGAGCTCTGCGGCTCGCAGGAATTGACCGATCATCTGTCCGCCAGCCTCCAGGTGGAACCGGGCGAGACCACCACCGATGGGAGGTTCACACTGGTCGAGCTGGAATGCCTGGGCGCCTGCGAATCCGCTCCAGCAATGCTGATAAACGATGTCCTGTATGGGAATCTGACGACCGAGTCGGTCGACCAGCTGATTGCCAGCCTCCCGACGGAAGTGGTGCAGTATCGCGATCCCACCATCGACTGGGACGCCCAGGCGGATCATTGATCGCCGCGATGAGGAACGCCGGCCCGATAATATTGCTCGTATTAATACTGGCGGGCGTCGGCTGGTGGGCCTTCTGGAGCTATTTCGATACCTATCACCTGGCGACCGTGCGGGACGGCGCGCTCTATCGCGACGGCATGCGCACGCTGCACCAGTTTGATCTGGCCGCCCGGCGAACGCACGTGAAGACGGTGGTCTGCTTGCTGGATGACGGCGAGATCGGCCACCCGCCGTTCACGGACGAATTACAGTACTGTAAATCGCATGGGATCGACGTGGTGCGCGTTCCGGTGACGCTGGGTGGCTGGCCGGACGGCGATCAGATCCGCCAATTCCTCGCCGTCGCCACCGATCCCGCCCGTCAGCCCGTCCTCGTCCACTGCGCCCAGGGCGTCCGCCGAACCGGGATGATGGTGGCGGCCTATCAGTGCACCGTCCTTCATTTCGACAAGGACAAGGCGCTGGCGGCGATCCGGTCCTTCGGCCACAGCCGCCGAACCGTCGACGATATCAAAAGATTCATCGATGTGTACGACCCCCAAACCCAGCGGATGACGCGGCAACTGGAGCCGTCCCAGGAATAGCTGCCCATGCGAAAGTTTTCCATGAATCTCCCCAAGCCGATGCCCGCCGGCAACGATTGCCTGCCGCACGCCGCGATGAACCTGGGCAACCCCCGCGGCAGCGGCACCCGACCCGTCCCCGGCATGGTCGGCCGACTGGTCATCGAGCCGCAGATGGGCCACTGGGTCTTCTACCGCCTGGACGATTCCGGCGGCTTCGTCGGCGATACCTGGCACGGCACCCTTGAGGACGCCATCGCCCAGGCCAAAAAAGAATTCGGCGTCGACATGAGCCAAGCAGGCGGCTGAATACAGATCCCGCTCACTCAGCGTTCACCGCGATCATTCCGCATTCCGGGCAACGCTCCGGCGTGGCGCGCAGATCGTATCCGCAGATGGAACAGCATCCCGGCGGCAGATGGGATCTTCGATACCTGATGAACCACAAAATCGGCAGCACGCTTTCCACACAGAGAGTCGAAGTATATCAATCCGTGTGTTGGCGATTGTAGAATGAGCGATGCCCGCATGAGCGAACCACCAAAGAAACCCGACCCCCCCAAGGGCTTGCTCCACTGGCTGGGGCGTCAGGTGGGGTACGTGACCAGGGCGATCAAAGCCAATGTCGCGGCCAGAACGGTTTACCGGGACAGCCGGACGGAGGAAAAATCGCTGCCGAACGATCCGAACGTGAAGCTGCGCCGCACCGTCATCGACGAGGTGGTAGTAAAAACCCCATCGCCAACCAACCCGCCGCGTAAACCCGGCTGATCAAAAAATGCTCCGGCTCTTTCGCGTGATCCTCGCAACAGTCCCATTCTTCAATTACTCCCCCTCTCCCGGTACTCCGGGAGAGGGTTGGGGTGAGGGGTCTTTTGTAGAACCTACCGACAGAGAATCGGGACGGACGATGCCGGCTCATTCATTTGCGCATCGTCTGATTCTGGCTTGCGGCGTGATCTTGCTGGCCAGCCTCGCCGCCTGTGCGTCAAGCAGTTCCACCACCACATCCACGCCCGGCCCCATCGCCTGGGGCGACGGCGCGAAAAATTTGCAGATCGGATTGGCCATCCTCCAATCCAGCCATCCCAAGCCGCTGCCGAATCAGTATGTCATCTACCTTCGCAACACCGGCATCGACCCAATCCACATCGTCTGCCCCCCTCAGGAATTGACCGATGACAAGGTCGTACAATCCGACCAGGCCGAGCCGCCAACGTCGATGATGACCCTCTGCATCGCCAAAGAGAGCGGCTACCTGAACTTTAACGTCCAGCGTCCCGATCCCCCGAAGCTGGTCGAATTGAAATCCGGCCAGATGATTCAGATCACCCTGAATCTTTCAGCCGACCTGCAACTGCACCCCGGCAACAACACGCGGGCATTCTTCGCCAGGTACTACAACTTCGACCCGATGGCCGGCATCTGGACCGGCAGCATCCAATCCCCGAGTTTCACGGTCAGATTCATCCAGAAATAATCGCAACAAAGCACTGCCCCCAAAAGCTCCCGCATAGCATGCATGGGTCTGAGGTCTCTTCACCCCGCCAGATGCCGAATCGCCCCATCCACCCACGGCGCGATCCTGCCCGCCAGCGAATACACCCACAACGCGCACACAATCCCCGTAAAAACATCCATCGTGTAATGCGCCCGCAGCACCAGAACCGTCAGCGCCTCGAACATTGCAATCGCCAGCCCCAACGCCAATCCCCACGGTCCCAGATGCGCCGCCAAGGTTGCCGCCCCATAAATCGCGATCGCCGTGTGCCCCGAGAAGAACAGATCGTTCGCCGTCCCGTATGTCACCAGAATGGCCGGCACGCCGGGATATCGCCACACCATCCCCGATGGCGCCGGCAGGGGACAGAGCATCTGGCAGATCTGCCGCAACGTAAACAGCATCGCCAGCCCCACGAACGGCTCAAACGTCGTCCCGAAAATCGCCGCCCCCAGCAGATAAAGCCCCAGTAGATCGATGACCAGCGAAGAGATAATCAGCAGCCGATTTCCCGCCGCGAAATTGGTCGCGTAACGCTGGTGCATCCGCGACGTGAGGATATGCATCCCATCCGTCAGCGGAACCTCGTACCCGACCTTGGGCGCGCGCTTGGCCAGCGCCGCCTGCGTCCCAAACCATGCGGCAATCCCTCCCACCACCAGCCCCGATCGCACTCCGATCACCGGCCATGGCGCAATCGTCATGACACCGCCGCCTGATCTGATATTCCCAGCATTTCCCGCAACCGATCTTCGATCGCCACCATCAGCGGATCGCTTTCACCCCGCGCCTCGCGCGCCGTGCTCACTTCAATCGCCTCTCCGACGCTGATCTTCGCATCCACCGGCCCGTGCACGCTCACGTTCCCGCTCAAATCTTCCTCAAATCGCTCCACCGTCTCGATCGTCCGCGCAGGTGGCGCACCCTCCACCACATAACCCGGTGGATAATGATAAAGCTGCTGCACCAGCTCCGCATCCTCCAGCAGCCGCCAGCGACGCGCTTTCTCCTCTTCGCTCAATTCCCCCTTGACCAGGTCTGGCACAAGCGCCGCCCGCAGCCGCTTCACGCGCGTCACCGCATGCCCTTCGCCGTTGCCGTTGAGCCACTCCGCTTCCATCGGCACAAGAATCGCGTCAATCAGTTTCGCCAGCCGTTCCCCGATGGTGCCATCCTGCGTATGCCCCAGATATTCCAGCTCCTTGAGCGCCAACAATCCCGCCCCGACTTTCTCGAAGCGTTCGTGCAGCGGAAGCCCGCGGCTCGGCCGCCAGGTCAATCGCCGCTCAATCTCATCCAGCATCTTCGCCGCCGCCGACTCCACGTCGAACCCAAACGAATAGCGCAACGCCACCGGATGCACGACCACTTTCTTATTTTCCTTCGCCCGTTTCTTCGCCGCCTGCCGCGCGATCAGCGCCGTCCCTTCCAGTATCGGCGTGAGCCGGTCGTTCGTCCGCGAGATATGCCCCTCGGGAAAAATCACCAGCGGCCGCCGCGCTCCCTCCAGAATCTCGATCGAATACTGCACCGCCTGTTTGTCCATCCCCTCGCGGTAAATCGAAAACGCCCCCGCCCGCCGCAGCAAAAACGCCTGCAATCTGCTCCCCATGAACAGATGCGCGCTGGCCACCACGAAAAATGGCTGACCGACCGCATGCGCCAGCCGGCTCAGGATAAACGGATCTTCATCCCGGCAATGGTTGGGTGTGATCAAAATCCCATGCCCCGCGCGGATCGACTCACGCAGCTTTTCCGCCCCGACGATCTCCACGCTGCCCGTTCCATATCTCCGCCGCAGATACCGTGGAATGTAAAGGTTCAATATTCTGGGCCAGAGCGTGCCGTAATAAGGCGGAACCGGCACATAAGGCTTGTCCGAGACAACGCCATTCATGAAGACAGCTATCTTGTATGATGCGATAACAGAACGCCAGCGCCCTCTCCAAAACCCACGCCCGATTCACTTTTAGCCGCGTCGCTTTCGACGGGCGTCAGTCGACTCGCGTCCGAGGTGACCGACCTCGATCCGCGCACCAATTTCCAATCCATCCTCTTTCGCCAACTCCTCCACCCACTTCGCGGCGATTCGCAATTCACCGCACATCCCAACGCCCACGCATAGCCATGCGTGGGCCTATATGCCCGATTCCTCTTCAGATTTTTTGACGCGAACAGGCCAGAACGCCCCGGATCGCCCTGTGCCGTCAACTAAAACACGCCGGCGACACCCCAACCGACGTATACGACGCAGCATCCAATCCCCGAGTTTCACGGTCAGGTTTACGCGCTGATCTTCCCCGGGCTTGCCGCTTCAGCGGCCAGCCAAACGGCACGATTCCACCAGGTTCCTCGACATCAGACGCAAAATGCCCGCCGGGTTCCTGGATTGCGGATTACTTTTGACAAAAAACGACAAAAAGATAGGATTTCCGACCAGAGTCACTTTTCCGGGCATTTCGAAGCGCTCTATATAAGACGGGAGTAATCATGCAAATCAAGGCATTCTCCGCCTTATTGGCGATTTCCGCACTGGCCTACGGTGGCGCTCAGACCGAGGCGATAGCTGATTCACCGACAGAAAGTTCCGTACAGATTACCGATACCAGCAACAATTCGCTTGGGGCCGTCGATATCCTCCCTGCCCAGTACACCCCAACCGGCTCGGGCATCGGCAACAGCAACGAGATCAGCGAGGGCGGCGGCACCGCAACACCCGGCGATTCCGCGGTGATCATTCACTACCAAACCACCGATTCCCCCGCCCTAAGCTTCTTTGATGTCTTTGTTGAGGTGAGCGTTCCAACCAGCCCACCAAACGCAACCTACATCGGTAATATTCAAATCACCAACGACACGGACCAGCCCCAGTCAATTTCGAGCTGGAGCTTTTATATCTCGCCCACGGAGATTCCGCTGGCTCAACTGGATTTCAATGACTTGCCAGCTTCTTCTTTCACTGGCGTCCCGCCGATCATCGATAACCCTCCGCCGGTGCCGGGCGGCCAGACCGAATCTGAGACCATCACCACGCCGGAGCCGAGTACCATTGCAATGCTCATGGCCGGCTCGCTACTGCTTTTGCGGCGACGTTGAATAATTAAAGAGGACGCGGTTCGCGTTCAGCAATTCTCCTCGAAAAACCCAAATTTGAATCGCGTCGTCTTTATTTCTTCCCCTCACGACGCTTCTCGATACCTAGCTTCGCCGTCCCCCCTTCAAGCCTCGCGGCCAAAGGGGTCCCTCAACCGTCCTTCACAGCCCGCCTTGTCGGACGTGCAGAACTGGTCGTTCGCCATGCCTTTCTATTAATTAGACGCGATCCTCCTCTTCCTCCCTCCCTTCGTCCAATTCCACGTCTGATCGATGGCTTCGCCGTTCGTAGTCAACCCATTGTCGAACCCATTTCTTCGGATTTGATTCGAATGGTTTGAGTTGTTCTTCGAGCTCTGCCTCCCTGTCCCGCGCGCGACCCCAGCGAGCAGTTCCGGAATGCCGGCCCATGGCAAACTCACCAAAAACTTCGGGAACGTTCCTATAGGCGGATAGTAGCCAGTCCGCCAACTCTGGCACGATCGGCGTTCCATTTTCTATGCGAGGCCCATTTAGGTGCCGCGCGATGCCAATAGCGGCCACCTTCCCATGCTCCTGTACCCAAGGTTTCACAGTCGGTAAGCCAATAGCGTCAAACAACCCACGAAATCCGGAAATGCGAAATATCACGCCGCGACGCTTGTCCAATAGCCATTTTCCAATAGAACGCATTGCGATGTCGGGGTAATCCTTCGCTAGTTTCCCAAATACCTCCTGCGCGTACTCCTTTCGTTGGAAATTATGCGATTCGAAATCCGTGATTACGTCAGCCAAAAGCTCGGCCGCCTCCTGCGGAACCCGTGGTGCAATCGCCTCGAGTATCTCCTTCCAATCGTAATCGTCCACGGCGGTTTCGGTGGACTTCGACAACTTGGCTAACCGTAGAAGTAGGGGGGCCAGTTCAGCCGAAAGATTGGAACGCTCACTATGACGCCACATTCCGACGATGTCAGCCGCAATTCCAGCCGCGCCTGGATCGCCGCTTTCTGCCCAAACGCAGAACTGCTGAAGTAGCGTCTGCTTCTGTGCCGGACTGAAGAGCGACGGCCACGGAGCGACCGAGATTTCTCGCAACATAGCTCTGGAAGTGCCCTCGAGGTGCGGAAGTAGCTCTATTAATCGCTGAGCTCCGCGCTCCGAATGATCGGAGCGCAAAGTAACATGCAAAGCATCTCCCGGACGCTCCTGTGCAACTTTATCTATCGTCTCGCGAACAGGCTCTGACAGCTGACCAGCCCGATTCTGAACACCCCCGAGATAACTCGCGACAAGGTGTGTGGCAGCAGCGCTTCTGAACAAATCGAGCATTGGCTCGATAAGCTTGGACTCCAAGTCCTCGAGGCCCACGTGGAATAGTAAGAAGGCGGCTGATCGGGCCTCAGGCAGAAGTAACCAAGACCTCATTTCTTCGATTATCTCGGGATGATGAAGTATCTCGCGGGCAAGGTTCGAATAGGCGTGCTCCGGCTTCGCGTCGTCGCTACGCCTGCGCGCCACTTGATACACCGACCAATAATCGCGCGCGGTCAGGTCCTTAATCCGCTCTTGCAGTGTCTGAGGTGAAAGCTCACTACGCCAACGCTTCACGCTATCGAGCCATGGCGGATTAGATTTCCCCTCATCTTCGCGTTCATGCCAAGCGAGCCATCCATCAAGCTTTACTAAAGTTTGTCTCTTCAACGATTCCTCATGGAGACAGGGCATCAATAGATTGCGCAGATCGTCGATTAGCCCATAGTTGAGAAATCGGCTCATCTCTTTGGCAACCGAATTCACTGCGGGAACGCAGGCTTCAGCCGGGAGTTGGCGAGCTATCTGCAGCGCTGACTTTCCCGCGCTCAACTGGCATTCCGCAAGCTCTTGAAAGGTTTTGGGACTCCACTGGTCGGGAACAATGCGTCCACCCACGATAGTCGGTGGTGCAATTCGACTAAAATGACGTTCTATCGATGAATAGTAAGCCGAGAGGATCAAATTGATTGTGGCGGCCGTCGCCGTCCTTAGCCGTTGGTTCAGTAGATCGAGCCGTTCGGGAAAAGGAACCTCCGTGTTCGCAAGCGCAGGCAAAAACATGTCGCGCCAGGTATTAGTGCTGTTGTTAGCAATCCGAACTTCTGTCTCGACCTGGGCCAGGCGAAATAGGATACGTTCACATGCATGGAAATATTCGGCGAAACAGGCTAAGTGCTCGCAAAGCCAAACGATCTGTCTGCGTCCACCCCAGCCCCCGCTTAGGACCGTGCTTCCCGTGAATCGTCGAAGATCATCATCCGAAGCGCGGTTCACCGCTTGCTCGAGCCACCTCAAACCTCTTTCCGGGTCAAATTCCGCCCACGTTTGATAAAGCCTAGATGCTTCGTGTCCCATCAACAGTTTCAGATCGGGCTCACCGAGAAATTGCAAAAAAAAACTCCCGACGCGGGACTCGACCTCCTCGCGGAAGGGGCTTGCTGTTTCCTGACATCGCTCCAGAATGCGGCGGAGGAGTCGAATCGAGGGTTTCCCTGCGACGAACTCCTCAAGACGGGGGCTCAGTAGCGGCCATAGCCGTTCCTGAAAATGCCATACCGCAAGTGCGCGAGGTTTTGCCTCGAAGAAATGCTGCGTTCGCTCTCCCAAACCACATTCAGTTGAGTCTCTAATGGCTCCATAGAGGTCTGCTTCGCTTTTTTCGAAATGGGAAGCAAGGAGTTGAAGTTCTGCGCGATGTTCCCCGTGGCAACCGACGTCTATGGCTATAGTGAGAATCGCATATAATTCGCGGAAATGGTTCGGGTCTAAAATCTGAGAAACAAATCTCGACGTGATTCTTTTCCAGACGTCCTCATAGCTATGAAGGGGGGCCGCAGTAAACTGGCCGCTCTTTCGAGTGGCCTCCACCAAAAGCAGAGCCAAGCGCAAATCATTACCGGCGAAATCCGCGATGCTACGCCTGACCTCTTCTTCGAGCTCGGGTCCGGCGATATTAACGATAGGTAGAACTGCTGTGTCTTTATCAGGTGGCTCCATTTGCTGTAGCGCGGGGTCGCGTTGACGCCTCGCTTGACCGCGCGGCGCCGGACCGATTGAGACAATTCTGATACGGTCGCCAACTCCAGCAAAGCGCTCTTGTAGTCGTGTAACTTCTTCCAAAGGGACTTCGTCAATGATTAGGCGTACGTGCAACCTCGGGTTCTGCAATCTTCGCCAAAGTTCCGTCCCAATCTGATCAAAGGCGCTAATATAGAGAGTTTGGGAAAGTGAGGTCTCCGCGCGGCACGCCTCGATTGCCGTGCGCGTTTTACCGATACCCGAAAGTCCGGCTAGATGAAGCACCGCATCGCCGCTTTTATTAAGCAGGTGATCCTTGATGCGGGCCTGGATCTCCTTGCCACCTGGCACTGAAACCCACGGCACCGTCAGTCCCTTCTTGTCTGGACTCTCTTCCGCCCATTGGGCGAGCGTCACCATGGGCTTGATCACTGAATGCAGCCCCGGCAAATGCTGGCCGACCAGGTTAAGGTGATTGTTGAGGAAACCGCACAGTTGATCGATCCAAACGAACTGAATTAGGGTTGGATCGACCTTCAACTTCTTCGCCACGCGGTCGGCCTTACCTCGCATTGCCATTCTCTCGTTCTGGCCAGCAGGCTCTAAAGCACACCATACGTAGACGTGCCCTTTCTTCAGATGTTTTCTAAGCCTTCGATGAGCTGTGTTATTCAACTCACCGCCGAGTTTAGAGGGGTTAATTCCAATCGTCCCCGCCTTTATTGACCAGATCGACGGCTTGTCGGGGATAACGGACGCGCTGAATTGCCTCTGCCCCTTCGCGATGAAAATGTCGCAACCGCCGTCGGGATGATTAGTGCGGTAATCCGCGTCAATATCCGTCAGTTTTAGCCCACAGCCGAGGGCTTCTTCCAGTACGAGCGCCGTGACAAATCGCTGAAACGGAGCGCCACTAACATCCGCAAGCTCGCGAAGATCCTCGGGCGAAACGAGCATAAAAATGCCACTTCGACTCTGCTGTCAAAATTGTCCCGCAATATGCCTTGCCGTCAACAAGGCGCGGCCGAAATCAAGGATCCTGAACTCCGGCTTTTGAACGCATGGTCTGGAGATAAAAGGGGCTGACGTTGGTCCGGCTCACTTGGGATTTGAATTCAGATAGCTCATCCGTTTCGTTGCCGCTCAACCCGCCCGGCGTTTGCCCGCGGCGATCAGGCGGACGCCCAGCGCCTGCAACATCGCGTCGGCGTATTCGACGCGGACGGAACGCTTGTCGGCCAGAAATTCGTAAACGGCGGATTCGGGAAGCTGCGGGCAGAATGCACGGGCCAACTTCCACAAGGCGTGGCCGGTTAACCCCTGGCGCTGCATGCCGTCGGCGATGGCGTGCCAGATCGGGCCGTGGCGCTTCAGGCGGCGAACTTCGGGAATGTCGGTGGTGTCGATCCGACCGCTGGCGGCACGCCGCATGCGCGCCGCGTCCGCGGGTGTGGGCCGCGTGATCTGTGACGCGTCAAATCGAACCAGCTTAGTGGCTTGACGTCTCATTATTGTATTCCTTTCGTTCCCGCCGCGCGGCGTTGTTCAATTGCCATCGAATATCAGCTCTGTTTAATCGAAATTGAACGCCATTGTCAGAATGTTGTGCGGAGATGGGAAATCCTATGACTCACCTCGGAGTTGCAGGAGATCGCAGATAAACTTTGCCCGCCACATTGGTTGCATAGCGGGCGCGGCGCCAATCTCAGTTCGGTCCTGGCGCAGAGAAATTTTTAAGAAGGTTCCTTGGGGAAGTTGAGAGGGTTCTTGCAACTCTTTTCCCAGGCCTCCATGCGTACCCGCATGGAGAACGATGCCGGCGCGTTGACGGGCGGGGGCGGATGCCGTAGGAATCCCCATCATGGCTTACACCGAGCCGGTCCTGACCAAACGAATCGACCCCGATCCGGTCCAGCGAAAGCTGCATTGGTACGACGACTACGTCGCCACCGGTGGGTATGTCGCCCTGCGCAAGGCGCTGGAGATGAAGCCGGAGGAGATCACCAGGGTGGTGACGGAATCCGGCCTGCGTGGGCGCGGTGGGGCGGGGTTCTCGGCGGGGCAGAAGTGGGCCTTCGTGCCCCGGGAAAAAAAAGGCCCGCATTACCTGGCCGTCAACGCGGATGAATCGGAGCCGGGGACTTTCAAGGATCGGTTCCTTCTGGATTACGATCCACATAGTCTTCTGGAAGGCAGCGCGATCTGTGCGCTGGCCAACCAGGTCGACATCATCTACATCTTCCTCCGGGGCGAATATCACCGACAGGGAACGGTGCTGGATCGCGCAATCCAGGAAGCTTACGACCACGGCATCTTCGGCCAAAACGGAATCCTGGGCAGCAAGTTCAAATTGGAATGTTATCTGCACCGTGGGGCGGGCGCTTACATCTGCGGGGAAGAAACCGGGTTGCTTGAGGCGCTGGAGGGCAAACGCGGCTGGCCGCGCAACAAGCCGCCGTTCCCCGCTATCGCCGGCGCGTTCGCCCGGCCGACTGTCATCAACAATGTCGAAACGCTCTGCTGCGTCGGCCCGATCATCGAGCGCGGTGCGGCCTGGTTCAGGAGCATGGGCACGCCGTCATCACCGGGGCCAAAACTATTCGGACTTTCCGGCCACATCAACAAGCCGGGATGTTACGAGCACGAGCTGGGCATCACACTGGACTTCGCCATCAATGAACTGGGCGGCGGGATGAAGGGCGGCGCACACAAGGGCACGATCTGCGGAGGTCTCTCCACCGGCGTGCTGGGCAAGGACCAGCTCGATATCAAGCTGGATTTCGACGATGTGCGTTTCCGCGGCGGGTGCCTGGGCCTGGGGACGGCGGGGCTGATCGTCATGAACGAGCACACCGACATGGTCCGCTCCCTGCGCAATGCCATCCGCTTCTATGCACACGAATCCTGCGGCCAGTGCACACCCTGCCGCGAGGGCGCCGCGTGGATGCGGCAGATCCTCGACCGCATGCTCCAGGGCCAGGGAAGGCTCAACGATCTGGAAATGCTGATGGAACTGGAGAAGTCCCAGGGTGCGATGCCCGGCAACACCATCTGCGGCCTGGCCGACGGCACCGCGTGGGTGACCCGCACCTTCATTAACAAGTATTACGACGAGTTCGCCGCGCGATGTCGTAACGATTCGGTCGTCCCCCTCACCATCACGCGCGGCACCCGCAACGTGCTGACCCCCATGGGCAGCAACACGCGCTAAACTTGAACTTCGCCGCTACCGCCTCAAAGCGGAGTGACGGGACACCAATCGAACTGTTTCTGCGCTTTCGCGTCGGGATCACGATTCTTTGGTGAGTATTTCACAAACTAGGGCCTGTCTGATGAATCCCCGCGCGGCCAGACGAAGTGGATTTCGCTCGCGGGCAAGGAGCGACGACGAGCAGTATTGAAGCGAAATACGGCAAGGAGGAGCGACGCCGCCGGCGAGCGAAAGACGCGAGTATGGCCCGCGCGGATTCATCAGACAGGCCCTAGATCGCTTTGCTGTCCCACCTAAATCAGTATCCTCTTGGCGTCGGCTGCGCCGTGCAGCCTCCGCACCCGTGAGCCCGACCAAACGGCGGTTCGGGCACATTTCAATTTGATCAGATAATCCCAATGAAATACGTGATCAGCTGGTTCGAGCGGCCGCAGGGTTCACCCATCGAATACGAGAATGCCCAGAAGCGAATCCTTGAGGGATTCGGACAATGGAAGGCGCCCGCCAATTTTAAGATCGAGTTCTTCGTGATCCGAGTCGGCGAGTGGGGTGGGCACATGCTGATGGAATGTGACGACCCGGTGACCATTCACAAGTTCTGTTCGACGTTTCCCGCTTTCGTTTTCGAGGTGCACCCTGTGATTAAGGTCGAGGAAGCCGTCCGCGGCGAACTCGAGGTAATAGCCTGGCGAGACGGATTGAAAGGCAAATAATGCCGGCGAGCAATTGCTCCGCATGGAATGTCGCCTGCTCCGCCATGTCCGACACACTCGTCCGGCGGTGCATCGACTCGGTTGAACACTGTGTACCTATAAGCTGCCGTGGTTTTCTCAACGACGTCGTGCACGATTTCTGCCGGCTCGGTTCGACATCCTATCACCCTCGCCCGATTGGAAAATTTGGAGAGGAGACAAATCGGAGTGACAAGACACCAGTTGAACTTGTTCTGCGTTTTTGCATTGAAATCAAGGTTTTGGCTTGGGGCTGTAGATCGTGGGCTTGTTGACCGTGGCTTTCGTGCAGACCCGCTCAATGGTTACCGCGCGCGCCGACAGATTCCGTGTGTAGAAGTTCGAACACAGCGTCCAAGATTCGGTCAGGAGCCACCGCAGCCATCCCGGTTTTCACTTCGCCGGTTTCGTTTTCGCACGTCCATCACTTCCCGATTATCCCACGGCAGGAAGATTGTAGGTTACCGATCCTCCACGCCTGCCGTACCCTGAACCCACGTAAAGCAAATTACGGCGGCACAAAAACTCAACCCAAAAGGTGATCTACGATGAAAATCCTAGTAACAGGTGGCACCGGCAAAGTTGGCTCCGAGGTCATTAAAGAACTCAGTAAGCGCGGGGCGAAGGTTCGTGCGCTTGTGCGTAAGAAGGAAGCCGCGGCACATTTCCCACGTGGGATTGAAGTGGCCGTCGGTGATCTGCTGGATCCGGTTTCAGTCCATCAGGCGCTCGAAGGTGTTGATAAGCTATACCTTTTGAACGGCGTATCTGCCGACGAGTTGACGCAGGGACTGATCGCATACGATTTGGCCAAGAAGCTAAAGATCAAACATGTCGTTTATCATTCCGTCTTTAAGGCAGAGCAGTTCAAGGACGTGCCGCACTTTGCCTCAAAGGTCACGATTGAAAGCGCCCTGCGACAGTTCGAAGTGCCGTTCACCATTATCCGCCCGAATTATTTTTTTCAAAACGATCTGTCGCTGAAGGAGGTGCTGATGAGCGCTGGGATCTACCCGATGCCGCTGGGGTCGCCGGGTATCTCGGCAGTGGACATTCGCGACATTGCCGAGGCGGCGGCGGTGGCGCTGACGACCGAGGGCCACATCGGCAAATCGTACAATCTTAACGGCCCGTCCGTTTTAAGCGGTTCCAAAGTCGCATCGATCTGGAGCCAGATGCTTGGAAAGGAAATCCGCTATCCTGGCGAAGCGCTCGATGAGTTCGAAGTACAGATGCGGCAGAAAGCGCCGTCCTGGGCGGCCTTCGACATGCGCATGATGTTTCAGGGTTATCTTGAGCGAGGGTTTGTTGCCGGCGACGGCGACGTCGAGACGCTGACAAAACTACTTGGCCACGCGCCGCGGCGATACGAGGACTTCGCTAAGGAAGCCACACTGGAGTGGCAAAAGAAGTAGGTCCAGCGGCGCGAGTTCGCCCGGTGGTCGGGCAACGCTTCAACTCGGCAAACGGAGCAATACCATGAATAAAAACTCGATTACTGCCCAGCCCCTTTCACCAATTCCACCCGATGATCTCCAACGGAATCTTGTCGTGGCACGACCGGGCGAAGATCAGAATTTGCCTCACATCGGCCTCGTGGGAGATACGTACACGATCCTGCTCTCCGGGGACGATACAGACGGGCGCTATTGCCTGATCGACATGCTCATTCCCCCCGGTGGCGGGCCGCCGCCGCATCGTCATGATTTTGAAGAATCTTTCACTCTTCTTGAAGGCAAAATCGAAGCAGTCTTTCGCAGCCAGAAAATGGTATTACGCGCGGGTGAGACCATTAGCATCCCAGCGAACGCACCGCACTCGTTCACCAACACGTCTGGTCTGCCGGCTCGGTTGCTGTGCATCTGTTCACCTCCCGGGCAGGAAGCGTTTTTCGAGGAGGTTGGTGTTCGGCTGGCAACGCGCACGACAAGGCCTCCCGAACTCGACAAGGCCAAGCAGGCGGATTTCATAGAAAAGGCGCAGACTCTTGCGCCGAAGTACCGCACCGAACTGCTGAAGCCTTAGTCGGCTCTGAACTTCAAATCCCGTTGCTTGGTCACCATAACTCCAGGTTTTCCGAATCAATTCGAGCAGTTCGTCGAACCCGTAGTAATAGCATAAATAATGATGTGCCAAAAAGATGCAGCGATGACATTGATAGGACGAATTTCCGTCCCGTCAAATCGGAGTGGCAAGACACCAGTTGAACTTTTCCTTGTTTTCTGCTCAGAAATCATCATTCCCACATTTATGTGAGTTCATCATGCAAGTCGCTCTAGTAGTCCATCACAGATGAGTTGAATAGTATTGACCTCTGACATGGAGGTCCAATGCAGAAGAAGTATCACGTCACGTTGACGTTGGAAGAACGGTGCGAATTGCCGCGAGCAGGGTGAGACTTAAGGGTGTGGTTCCGGCGCTTGTTCGAGATGTCAAAAAGGGATTTCCGGTTCGTCCGCGAATAGATCAGCGCCCGATTACGTGCCCATTTGTTGGGCTAAATCGATGATACTTTGAGAAATCACGTCAAAATCGCCTGGTTTAGCTTTGTCGGGCACACCGACGGGGCCACCGCCGTATTCGTTCGGACGGTAGATGAAACCCGTACGCAGGCCATAACTGCGGGCCGCTTGCAAATCGGGAATGTGGGCGGCGCACATCATCACTTCCTCTGGTTTCAGATCCAGATAAAAGGGCGCCGACAGGTACATCTCGCGATCAGGTTTGTAGTGCTTGACGAGATCCGAACCTAGAATGAGATCCCATGGCAATCCCCTAAGTTTGGCCAGGCTGGTCATCAGCGCAACATTGCCGTTCGACAACGGTGAGATGATGTATTTCTTTTTCAATCGGCCGAGTCCCTCAATCGAATCAGGCCACGGCTTGAGCCGTCGCCAGACATACGCCCAGTTGGTCTTTTCTTCCTCGCTCAGCCCCACGATTTTGTACTGCCTGAGCACGTCCTCCAGGGTCATGCGATTCAAAGCGTCGAGGTTGGTCCACGGAATCTCGCCCTTCCGCACTTTCTCCATCGCCGGCACATATCCGAGCCGCCAACTGTCGGCGACCTCCGCCCAGTTGATATTCAGGCCCTTGGCCTTGCCCCAACTGGTAGCTTCGGCAATTACAGAACCGCGCCAGTCGAAAACGGTGCCGAATGTATCAAAGACGCATGCTTTCACGTTGGCCAATTCGGGTTTCACGGAGCCTCCTTTCGCCTGCTGGGCGAGAACTGCAGGCAGTGCAGGGAATGATATCGCCATCCCGCTTGTACCCGCAGCCACCAAAAATTCTCGACGATCAAGCTTGAACCCCATACAAAGTCACCTTCCGTATAAAGCGTCGCTGTCGATGCGGTAGGCGCGCAACAGTTGGTGAAATCCCGACGCGGTTCAAATCCTGTTGCCACCCCTCCGTAAGTCCCGATTCTTCACCCTAAATTCAAGCAGTTTCTACACAAGTTGGCAAGCGCCATAAACCATTTTAAATTCGACTCTTACGAGTTTTGGCGTGTGGCGAGTTCAATTGCATCTCAGAAAGTCGGAGTGACGGGATTTGAACTCAAACTTCACCCCTTAAAAATTCCGCTCGCGCTAAGGTCGGGCTATGAAAACTCATTTCAACAAAGATGACTTGCACAGCACGAGCAATAGAACGTAGGCGATGGAGATCACAGTACCGATCGGCAGATACCAGAGCGACACGACGGCGACGGCGTTAGTATCATCCGACGCGAATTGCCGAACCGCATCGTAAACCGCAGTGGCTAGAGCTTGGCGATATTGCCGCACTGCGTTTTTGTGTGAAATCAACGATTCTGGGGGGAGCGCTTCGCACAGATCAAATTTCCTAATAATATGTAGTAGACGCCCGGACCACGGCATTCGCCGTGACTTAAGCACAAGGAGCACACGAACATGAAGCCAAAGAACACGATCTGCCTCTGGTTCGACAAGGACGCGCTTGAGGCGGCGCGCTTTTACGCCGCTACCTTTCCCGATAGTAAAGTGACCGCTGTTCACAAGGCGCCCGGTGACTACCCGGGCGGCAAGCAGGGCGACGTGCTGACAGTGGAGTTCACCGTCCTGGGCATTCCCTGTCTCGGTCTCAATGGCGGCCCCGTGTTCAAGCACACCGAGGCGTTTTCCTTTCAAGTCGCAACGGACACTCAGGAAGAGACGGATCGCTACTGGAACGCCATCGTCGGCAATGGCGGCAAGGAAAGTGCTTGCAGTTGGTGCAAGGACCGCTGGGGCCTCTCCTGGCAGATCACCCCGCGCGCGCTAACCGACGCGCTCGCCGCTGGTGGCGGCGAAGCAAAGCGTGCTTTCGATGCGATGATGAAAATGAGGAAGATCGACATTGCCACCATTGAGGCAGCGCGGCGGGGGACGACTTTTTCGAAAGGATCGGCCTAACAAGACGTCGCACATACCCTTATCGCGACCCAAAGAAATATCTCCACGAGAGGAACGAATGATGACAGAGAGTATGGCGAAGCGGAGGGCCAAGGGCGCGTCGCGGGCGAGCAAACCGCGCACGGCTGGCGCGCTCGGCGATTCTATAACCGCTCCCAGGATCCGTTTCAGCGCGACGCTCTTGCGGCCCGTCGCGACCGCGAAGGCCGTCGCCTGGACCTTTCTGACCCTGCCCAAGCAAGCCAGTGCGAAGCTTCCCTCGCGAGGCATGACGTCGGTTGAAGGCACGTTCAATGGCGTGGCGTTTGGAGCCACGCTCGAGCCGGACGGCCAGGGAGGCCACTGGCTCAAAGTGGACCGGAAGTTGCGCGAAGCGGCGGGCGCGGAAGCGGGCGAGGTCGTCTGGCTGGAAATCGCGCCGGTGGCAGAGGAACCGGAACCCCGGGTGCCGGCCGATCTGCGGAAGGCCCTGGCGGCCGCCCACCCGAAGGCGCGGGCGGTATGGTGGGAGATCACGCCCGTCGCGCGCAGGGATTGGATCCAGTGGATCGAATCCGCCAGGCGGGAAGAGACGCGCTTGAAGCGGATCGAGAATGGCTGCGATATGCTGGCCAAAGGGAAGCGACGCCCCTGCTGTTTCGATCGGTCTGGGATGGCTTCCAAGAGCCTCAGCTGCCCCGTCGCCGATGTCACGTCGTGGGCAGACCCATCCGCTCGTTAAAACAGAACCTATTATCGTCCCATCGATCGTCCGCTCGTAATAAATCGTACAACGGTCGTAATTAGCACCAAATCCAGCCCGTTCGATACGAATCGCTTAACCTTAATCTTCAGGATAGATCACCAGGAGTCGATCCAGCGCGCGGCCGCCGCAAATAAGGAGAAACACAATGTTTCGCAATGCGCTCGGGGCGAAAGGGTTGTTGGCGTTGGTTGTGATTGGGATGTTGGCCGGTTGCATGGACGATGTCGCTACCTCTTCCCCAGCACCGGCTCCGCCGGAGACGTACGCGCAGGCGCCGTTGCGAAATCTGCAATTGACCGTCAGGGTGAATTGGACCTTTTCGTATCAGCCGGCCGATCCCAACGCCAGCCTGGTTTGGAGGACCCAGACGGGACCCCAGGCGATATTGGACGAGTTGAACAGGCTTGGGCAGGAGGATGGGAATAGTTTCGCATTCGCCTCGCCGACAGAGAACGGTCAAATCATCCTCGATATCACGCAGTACAGCAACGGTCAGGCGGGCGATAGCTACTCCTCCAGCTTGATGGGCCAGATGTGGGCGGGCCATCCGGACATGGTATGCACGGAAAGAACCGGTGGCTTTATGAACGACAGCGCCGCCGCCGGCGATTTGGCGCAAAAACTCTACAGCTGGCTGCACGCCGGCTGGCACAATAATTAAGCCGGGCAAAGCGACATTCATAATTGTCCTCCGCCATCGCCCGCGCTTTGGGTCGGCGTCGCTTACAGCTGGTTCTGCATGAAGCGCCGAACCGGATCGGCGATTTGGGTTGAACTAAAGCGGCTGTGTGGAAGGAGATCGGGTAGGTGATGCGCGTCGTGTCGGTCAGGTTGTTGAAGACGCCAAAGTGCAGGTGCGGCTGGCTTGACCAGCCGGTGTTGCCCGATCGGCCCGGGGAGAATGATTTTGAACCGGCAAGATGTGAAGAAAGCGCGAAGGCGCAACTCGCGTAGCACCAGATTCGCGACAACAGAAGGGCGTTGCACGATACGCTCCCATTCTTTGCCAGTATTGCCGCCGCCGATAAACCAAAATTTTGAGGTTCACCAGCCACACTGTCAAACAATTTACGCGCCGATTCTTACGGGCTTTGGCCGACATGGAACAGGTTGCGCACGACGCGCGGATCCATGATGATCTTTTTCGCGTGCGAGGGAAAAGACTGTGGACCTGGAAGACATCCGGCAGCGCCTCGACGACGAGCGCCGATATCTCGCTCGCGATGGCGAAATTATCAGCGTCTTTGCCCATCTGACGCGCATCGTCAATGGTCCGGAGCGGATGGTGGCCTGGTCGTCGCTCGATGAAGCAACCGCCGACGAAGTGATCGCCGCCGAAGTCGCGCATCATCGCGAGCAGAAGACATCGTTTGAATGGAAGCTCTATGGTCACGACAGGCCCGCCGATTTGCTGGCGCGCTTGCAGCGACAGGAACTTGTCGCGGGCGCGACCGAGGCGGTGATGGTGTATGATCTTTCCGAGGGGCCGCCCCCGTGTGCGATCGGTGATTGTGTCGTCAAGCAGATTACCCGGCCGGACCAGATCGAGCATTTCCGCCGGGTTGCCGAGGAAGCGCTGCGTAAAGATTACAGTTTCACCTGCGGCCAACTCGCCGATGCGCTGGCCCGCGGCTCCACGCAACATCTTGGCTACGTCGCGTACGTCGGCGCCGAGCCGGTGGCGATCGGGCGTCTTTACACCCACCCGCTCAGCGCGTTCGGGGGGCTGTATGGGGGGACCACACGCGAGACGTGTCGCCGGCGCGGCTTCTACCGTGCACTGGTTGCGTCCCGCGCGGCCGACGCCATCGAACTGGGCGCCCGTTATCTTATGGTCGATGCGCTGCCCACGAGCCAGCCGATCCTCGAGCGGCTCGGCTTCCAACGTCTGACCGATACCATTCCCTGCAACGGCTGAACCAGCCGGTAAACGTAAAGCCGACCTATCACTGCGGTGCTGGAACGGTGACAGTGTCGTGCAGGGGCAGGTTGCGTGAGGAATCTCCCACCAGAATCTCGTGCTGACCTGGAACCACTTTCCAATGACCGGTATTTGTGTCCCAGATTGAAAAGGCCCGGGGATCGAGGTTGATGCTGGCCCGGCGTGTTTCGCCGGGGTTGAGCATGATTTTTGCGAAGCCCTTCAGTTGTTTTGGCGGCTCGCCAGCTTCTGAGGGAACGGCGACGTAAACCTGCACGACCTGCGCGCCCTTCACCTGCCCGGTGTTGGTGACATCAAGCTGGACTTGCACGGTGCCGTCCGGAGGAACGGGCGAAACGGACAGGTTCGCCAGCGAGAACGTCGTGTAGGAAAGGCCGAATCCGAAGGGGAAGAGCGGCTGGATGTTCTGCGCATCGTACCAGCGATACCCGACCTGGAGTTTTTCGGAATAGACGGCGGTGCCGTTGACACCGGGATATTGCTGCGGCGTGTGCGCGGGAACGTCGGCCTCGGTGCGCGGGAACGTCAGGGGCAGCTTGCCGGATGGATTGACATCACCGAAGAGCACATCGGCGACGACGTTGCCATCTTCCTCACCGGGATACCAGGCTTCGAGGATCGCTGGGACTTGATCGATCCAGGGCATCAGCACCGCGCCACCAGTTTTCAGGACGACGATCGTGCGGGGGTTGGCATCGGCGACGGCGGAGATCAGCTCGTTCTGCTTGTCGGGCAGAAGCAGGTTGGGCCGGTCGCGATTCTCGCGGTCCTTGTTGCCGACCATGACAAGGACGACATCAGCGGATTTGGCGGCGGCGGCGGCGGCGAGCGGGTCGGCGCCGTCGTTAAAGGTGACGGTCGCCGCGGCGCCGGCGCGATGCCGGATGCCATCGACGGGCGCGACGGTGTAGAGCGGCTTAACGGCGGAGCTGCCGCCACCGCCGGTGTGCGCGGCGCCGGCGTAAGGGCCGATCACCGCCATGGTGTGAATCGCGCCGGCGCGCAACGGCAATATACCGCCCTGGTTCTTCAGCAGGACGGCGCATTGCGCGGCGATGGAGCGGGCGATCGTGCCATCCTGTTCCGCCGGGATCGGACGAGGCGAGATCGGGTGAGGTGAGATCGGCTGGTCGAACATGCCGAAACGGAACATCTGGCTAAATCGCCGCACCAGCATCGTGTCGATAATGGACTGGGGCACCTGTCCGCTGAGGACGTTGGCCTTCATTTCGGCGGCGTAGTGGTCGGCTTTCATGGAGAGATCGAGTCCGGCCCTGGCGGCGACGACGGAGCTGCGCGTCCCGGTGTAATCGGATTGCACGAAGCCTTTAAATCCCCAGTCGCCGCGCAGGATATCCTGAAGCAGGTGAGTGTTCTGCGAGCAGAAATCGCCGTTGACGCTGGGATAGGCGGCCATGACGGCGCCGACCTGGCCTTCCTTGACGGCGGCTTCGAAGGCCGGCAGGTAAATTTCCCGCAGCGTGCGCTCGTCGACCACCTCGTTGATGGTCTTGCGGTCGGTCTCCTGGTTGTTACAGGCGAAGTGCTTGACCTCGGCGATGACGCCGTGCTGCTGCATGGCGGTAATTTCGGCAACGGCCATCCGGCCGGCCAAATAGGGGTCTTCGCCAAAATATTCGAAGTTGCGGCCGTTCTGCGGGACACGGGCGATATTGACGCCGGGGCCTTCCACGAGTTGTTCACCGCGATCAGTCACTTCCTGCGCGGTGAGTCGGCCGAAGGTTTGCGCCAGGGAGGGATCCCACGACGCCGCCAGCGCCAGAGCGGAAGGAAGCGCTGTTGCCGGTTGCGTGGTGGCGCTGTCACCGGGTCCGGCGCCGACGGGGCCGTTGGTGAGCTTGAAGACGGGGATTCCCAGCCGCTCGATGCCGGCGATCTCACGGTTATGCCCTTTGACATCGAGCATGTGGATTTCCTGGATTTTCTCGTCCAGGGTCATCTGCTGCACGAGCAGCTGGGCGCGCTGCTCGGGGGCGAGCGAAGGATTCATCCACGGCTGGGCGGGCTGGGCGGATGGGGGCGCGGAGTTTTGCGGCGGCGCCGCGGCGCATCCGGCTATCATCACCACGCTCAGAATCAATGTTGCCTTCATGACCCAAAGCGAAGGGAACCCGTTCATGGCGTCGTTCCGCGCGACACCTTTGTCCGAAGCATAGTCCCCCGCGCGAAATACTATACCGGATTGACGGCAGATCGTTAAAAGCGGCGTCCGTCGTCGATGAGAATATACAGAATCGACGCCGTCGGACGTGGCACATTCGGCGGTTACGAACATGTTATCGCCGACCACGGCGCGTCTCACCCGGGCGGGCGGGTCGTCGCGGTGGAGGTCTGCAGCGTCTGCAGCCGTTTTTGCGCATCGGGCCAGTCGGGATGAAGTTCCAGGGCCTTTTGAAATTCCGCGATGGCGGATTGGCTCGTGCCGAATTGCTGGTCCCATACCCCCATGATGTAGTGCGCCTGGGCGTAATTGGGCTTGAGCTGGATAGCGCGCTCCAGCAGGGCGTGGGCGCGATCGCGCAGGGTGTTGTCGTGTCGCGCCACCGCCAGGACGCCTAACGTTTGGGCGGCGCCCACCATGGCGACGGCGTCCTTGGGATCGTGACGCAGTACCCACTCGTAATGGTTCATCGCGCCGTCGAAATCGAATTGATCCGCCAGCAGGTTGGCCAGATTGTTATGCGCCGTGGCGGAATCGGGATCAAGTTGCAGGGCGATCTGATATTCGGAAACGGCGGTGTCGGGCTGGTGTCGTGACTGGGCGATGTACGCCAGTCCGTTGTGCGCGTTGGCCGAGGCGGGATTGGTATTGACCCATTGCAGGCAGAAAGAGACGTCATTGGAATAGAAGTAGCCGCGGAGAAAGCTGATTCGACCGAGCATGATTAACCAGGCGCAGCCGACCAGGGCGGCGGCGCGACGGAAGGAGGGGTTTGTGAATCGCCCGGCCGCCGCCGCGGCGGTTGCCGGAAGTGCCAGGATCGCCAGGGCGACGTAGCGCTCGGAGTAGGGGGCTTCCTGCTTGAGCAAATGCGCCGTGGGCAATTGCAGCAGGATGAACCAGCCGAGCCAGAATATTCCAGCCGCGCGCATCACCCGGTCGCCGCGCCACACGAGGGCGATCAAGATCACCAGCGCCACCAGCGCCGCCGCGCACATCCAGCGATTGAACCAGACATCCAGCGTCGGCTCGTAGAACAGCAACATGAACGGCATGACGGCCGTCTGCAATCCGTAAAGCAGCGAGAGCAGCGGCTGGGTTGGATGCTGCCAGAACGTCCACTGCAAAGTCGGCTGGCCGAAGATCGCCCGGCGAACGGCGAAGTAGGCGATGAGCAGAATGAATGGCGGAAGATAGCGCAGCAAGAAAACTCGTCGACCCTCTGCCGGTACTTCGGAAGTGTGAGAAAGATTTCGAATTCGCAGGATGTCGGCGAGAAAGAAAATCCCCGGAAGCACGACCGCCTGTTCCTTGCACAAAAGCGCGATCGCGAAGAAGAGCATGGCCAGGGCGTACATCCCGCGACCGCGGCCCAGATAGGCCCAGGTTGACAACACGATGAACAGGGCGGGCAGCAGCGTTTCGCGTCCGGAGGCGGCGGGGTAGACGCATTCCGACATTGCGGGGTGCAGGCAGAACCACAGGGCGACAATCGACGCAGCGGCGCGGCCCAGCAGCAATCCGCGCCGCCGCAGCAGACCGTAGACCGCCAGCATCACCGCGCCGGCCAGAAGCGCATTGAACAGGTGATACGGCCGCGGACGATCGCCCCAGATCGCCTTCTGCAGGGCGAAGCTGCTGCGGGTGATGGGGCGGTAGTACGGATAGTTCAGATAATGCGGCTCGCGAAAAATCTCCAGCAAATCGGCGACGCCATGGATCGGATATTGTTTTTCGATTACCTCGTGGTCGTCGTAGATGAACTGGTTATGCCAGGCCGCGGTGGCATACATGACGGACACCCCGGTGGCAGCCAAAAGCGGCCACAATAATAGAAGAAATTTAAAACTTGCATTCGGGCGGGGATTGATACTCAATTCACCACAATTATATGGCCCAGCCGGATGTTTCAAAACTGATGACCGTGAAAGAGGCGATGGCGGTGATTGACGCCGCGGCGGTACATCCGAGCGTGGAGCGGATTGCGCTGGGACAGAGCGGCGGTCGGCGCCTGGCGGAAGAGCTGCGCAGCGACCGTGACGCGCCCCCGTTCGACAAGAGCCTGATGGATGGATATGCCGTGCGTGCCGCCGATCTTACCGCGACGCCGTGCGAGCTGCCGCTGGTGGGGCGGGTGGCGGCGGGAGAAATGGCGGAAGATCCGCTGCCGCGGGGGGCTGTCTTTGCCATCATGACCGGGGCGCCGATCCCCACCGGCGCCGATGCCGTGGTGCCGATCGAGGAAACACAGCGCCGGGAGAAGAACATCCGGTTCAGCGCGTCGACGTCGGTGGGGCGGTTCATCGCGCGGCGCGGCAGCGAATCCCGGGCCGGCGCGGTCGTGCTGGAGCGCGGGGTGCGCCTGGGGGCGGCACAGATCGCGGTGGCCGCCAGCGTGGGGGCGGCACAGGTTGCTGTTTTCGCGATGCCATCGGTCGCGGTGTTGGGGAGTGGGGATGAATTGGTGGAGGTCGATCGCACGCCCGGACCATCGCAAATCCGCTCGTGCAACAACCCGATGCTGATGGCGCTGCTGGCCAAAATGCATTGCCGCGCGGTTGATCTGGGAATCGTGCCGGATGATCCGGACAAGCTTCGCGAGGCGATTGTGCGCGGGCAGGAGCAGGACGCGCTGCTGGTCAGCGGGGGGATGAGCATGGGCGACCGCGACCTGGTTCCAGGCATGTTGCGCGAACTGGGAGGAGAGCTGAGGATCACCAAGCTGCGCATCAAGCCGGGCAAGCCGTTTGTTTTCGCCGTCATGCCCGGAGGGAAATTCGTGTTCGGGCTTCCGGGCAATCCGGTCAGCGCGTTCGTGTGCACGTTGTGTCTGGCGTCGCGGCTGCTGGAACGAATGGGCGGCGGCGTGGCGGGGTCGAAAATTCGCGCCGCGCAGTTGGCGAGTCCGCTGGAAGCGAACGGGCCCAGGGAGTTTTATCATCCCGCTGCAGTGCAGGGGACGCGTGTGGCGCCGCTGGTGTGGAAAGGATCGGCGGATATTTTTACCCTGGCCCGGGCGGATGGGTTGATCGTGAGGCCGGAGAATCATGCGGCGATGGAGGTGGGAACCGTTGTGGAGTTTGTGGAGATTTGAGATGGGAATAGGCTAGCCACTTAAAGTGGCTAGCCCGCTGAGGGAGCTTCTTATGCGCCTGGGTGCTTCATTTGGGATCATTGTGGTGTTGTGGTCGGGCTTCGCCTGGGCGGACGCGGGGCCGGATCCTGCGATGTCCTGGCTGCACGAGGGGTCGTTGTTGACACTGCGGTGGAGCGTGATGTCGCATGCGGGGCAGGGCGTCGGGTTCAAGCTGGATCAGCAAGGCAACTGGGAGGGGACCGACGGGACGAAGATGGATGCGTACAACCGTCCCAGCGGTTCGGCAAGCGGGGTGACGCAGATTAATGTCACGTGCATCGACAAGGGTCAGGCATTGCTGATCTCACACGCGTTCGCGGACATGCAGCTGATGGGATTCCCCGACCCGCTGGCGCTGGGTCAGCCGACGACCTTTTATGTGCCGCTGGATGGGCAGGTCGATCTGTGGTGGACGCCGGCGAAGCTGGCGGCGATTAAGCCGTTTGACGCCGTCACCAAGGCAGTCGCTCAGAATGTTCAATGGCCGGTTGGAGGCAGGCAGGTGGACGCGATCCGTGTGACCAGTGCGGATGAGAATCACTGGATGGATCATGTGTACGATCGCAACAGCGGAATGTGCCTGCACGCGGCGGAATCGATCACCGGGGCGGCGCCGGAGCTCAAATACCTCGCGCCCGGCGACACGCGGGCCGGTGATACACTTTTAAGCGTCGTCGATTTCATGAGCCAGCGCAATCAGCACACCCCCTGGGCCACCGAGCCGATGCCGCAGTGGTGCGGTCAATTCAAGGTCCTTCACTATAGCGGGAGCAGCGCCAGGCCGAATTCACCATTTGGCGGAGCGCCGGCGCAACTGGGACTGGACGTGTCGTATCGCATGAGCGGCGCGAACTGGTTGGCGGTCGATACCAGCGGCTGGATGATGATTCGCGGCCAGCCCAGCCCTCCGCAGAAGGGAGTCATTCTGTGTGGGCACAATCAATATGACAGCTTTTTTGCCGGCCCCGCCGCCTTGGCCAAGCTTCAGCAGAACCAGGTTCTGGATGATGATCCGATCACGCGCGTGAAAACGGAAGTGACGGGCGCCGACGGGCAAACCGTGACCATCACCTCCAGCAGCGCCGGCATCATGGTCTCCCACACGTTCGATGTTCAAACGGGAAAACTGCGGTCGTCCAGCACTACCGATCGGTTAAGCAAGATCGTGACCACATTCCAGTTGCAGAGCGAGGAATAGAGGCTCAGGCTACGACGAACAACTCCCGTGCCCTGGCCAGCAATTGGTCGTCGGTGAGATGGTGCTCGTCGATGACCAGAGAGCCGATGACGCGCTCCGCAAGATCGCGGTGATGGTGCTTCAGATCAAGCAGCAGCTGCTCCATGGCGCTGCTGGCGCCGGTTCCGGCGCCGAACAGCAGAATTTGTTGGGCGCCGTGCAGAGTTTTGGCGACGGCTTCGTAAAAGCTCTTAAGTTCGGGCTTTCGCTGTCCGTTTGAATCGTCCTGGTTGTAATGCAGATCCCGGCCGTAGCCGAACGGATCATAAGGCGTGATCCGTTGCGGGACCGATCCGTGCAATTGAGCGCTGTAGATTCGCGCCTCGCGATGATCGATGACGACGAGCAGATGCGTGCCGGTGGCGACGGGCGGCGGCGCCGGGGCGCCGGACCGCTCCAGGAAATGACGCACCTGCATCAATTCCTTTTTGTCCGCCAGGTCCTTGCCGCGAGAACGATGCAGCATGAGCGTCTGGCCGTTCCGCGTGGCTTTGAGGTTCCCCTTGTCGTCTTCCACCGCGTTGACATCGGTGATGGCGCCGAGCATTGCCCACACCTCCCGCCACTGCAGGTTATGCGGCATCGGGTGCTGGAATATGCGCTCGTAAATCTTCCTATGGGTTCCGGATAATTGTGATTCCATTTTGATTGTCCTGGTGCTGATTGCGTTCTTATTCAGTTCCTCCGCCTTGGACAGTTGTTCGAAGCCCATGGCGCCTATCATGGAATCCGACCGGGACGGAGCGATCGAAGCCGCCAGACATTTTGAGTAATGTTATCCGCTTGATGTTTGCTTTCCACCGTTGAAGCTGCCGGATGGCACTTCGCCTGAGAGCTGGAACACTTGCACCATGGTGCCGCTGGTAAAGACCTGGACGACGGCGCCGGAGGTTGGTTCGACTTCGGCAGTGGCTTCGCGCACATTCATTCCGGTGATCCGCCGGATTTCCTCACGGAGCGTATCGGAAGCGTTATGAAACAACTGCCGGTGAAATTCCCGGACCTTGGCGGCGCCCTGCGGGTGCTGCGCCATTGCCTGCTCTGCCAGCGACAATGCGCCGTGCAGCGTGACCACCAGCGTGTCGCCGCTCAGCACCACGCTGACCGATTTTGGCGCGTGGCCCGTCCGCTGCTGCTGGAACGTAGTCGCCGCTTGTGCAATTTGCTCGGCCATCGTTCTATATTCGGGATGATCCATCGTTTTCGCTTTCTGGCGGTTGCAAGGAATGGGCGCCATTCATGGCGCTCTCAATACCCCCACGTGGCGTGCCCCAATTCGTTTTCCTTCACGGCCTCTGTTTTAATCACAACGCATCGGCCCGACTTGCGGGTTTGCTCAGCTTTCGCAGCAGTGACGCGGCTGAGAAAGACGCCTGCGGCTTCGGACCGCAATGCGCCCCAGTCCGACTGGCGGTAAATTTCGTACCACCTCCTCGCGAGCGCGCCGCGCAGCGTTTGTAGCCATTGGATCGGTATTCCGCTCGCATCCTTCAACTCCAGGATGAAGGCCGTACCGTTGGCCAGTTCGTCTATGCTTAACATCTTGGCAACTCCTGTATTCTCCTGGCCAGTAAAAAAAAACCGACGCGGATGAAGGCCCGGAAGGCGTTCAACCACGTCGGCTTACTCCGCAACGAGCCCTCTGCAAAACAGAGTGCCTTTTATTTAGTCGTCCGACGACCTGTATGGACTTACTTTTCAGGAGTCATTAGCTCCCGCACTTTTCATATCGTAGGTCGTGATTGGCAAATAGCAATGGGCAATATCGAATCTTCGGTTGAAACCTTCAAAAGAAGCGCTACCTTCGTTGGGTTTCTCGGAATAGTGGCGCATCTGCCAGGTTGAAACAATACGACCTCTTCACCGGTTGCCGTACTGATGTCGTGATGCAGACTAACCACTTTAACGCCCGTAATCCCCTCCACCATCGCCTCCATGGTCGGCCGCGCTGTCTCGATCAGGTGGGTGCGCGCCTGCTTGAGCAGATCTCTGCCCTTCTCGGGCTGAAGTGTCTTGACCAGTATGCTTTTCCGCCGCGGTCAAAACGCCTTTGAGTCGGACGACAACCAGATCATCCATGAGATGCGTGCGCGCATCCTTTGGGCCCCGGCCCATGAATTCCTGTTCGAAGCGGCTCATGCCCTCTGAAATAGCACTTTTGATTTCGCCTTCAAAATGAAAAAAATATACCAATATTTACGCAATACTACTTGCGTGATCGCTCATGTGACGTATGATATCTACATATGAGGTCTTTTTGTACGTAGATAAATCAGGTTCCGACGGATCGGAATATCGAAGTCATCGGAAGACTAAATAAAGGGTAATCCGGCCAACGACCGGGCGACCAGTTACGGAGTAAGCCGAGGCAATCCGACACCGCTGGTGTTCGGTTGCTTCGGCTTCTTTGTTTCCGGGGAGCACTTGTTCAAAGGAGATGCGCCACATTAGTGAGCGTAATGGGCCGAATTGCGCTGGGTTCCGTTGCTGGGTTTATCACGGGTAAAGGCGTTAACCAACGCGCCGTATTCGTGGCCGAGCATAGCCGGCAGTGCAGATATTCTTGTCTTCTTTCCGAAAGGGTGCACGCATGGACACTTCGGAATCGTCTCATAATCAAGATTTCCTCCCTATCCTGGAGAGCATGTCCGACGCATTCTGTGCGGTGGACAGGGAATGGCGGCTGATCTACATCAATGGGCGGGCTGAGCAGATCACGCACTGCAACAGAGCCGACCTGCTGGGCAAACTGATTTGGGATGCCTTCCCGGAAACGATTGGGTCCGCGTTTTACGACCACTACCATTTGAAAAGTGCAGAAGGGTTCAGACTTCGGCTCGAGGTCTTCTGTCCTCAGCTCCAGGCGTGGCTCGAAGTCAACGCCATGCCGTCGCCGTTAGGATTGGCTTTCTACTTTCGCGATGTCACCAAGCAGCGAAGATCGACCGGGGATTTGGAGCAGCTTTCCGAGCAGATATTCTCCCAGCATGCATACCTTGAGACGCTCCTGCGCCACGTCCCGGTCGGCGTGATCATTTCCGAGGCTCCTGCCGGCCGCGTGCTTTATGGAAATGAGCGGATGGAGCAGATTCTTGGTCATCCGATCGTTCCGCCGAAGAACGTTGCGGAGTACGTGGTGTGGCGGGGATTTCATCCCGATGGCCGGCCGTACGCGCCTCACGAGTGGCCACTCGCCCGCGCCATTACCACTGGGGAGGTGGTAAACGGCGAGGAAATTCATATCGAGAGATTCGATGGCAGGCGGCTGGCGCTGCTGGTTTCCGCTGCCCCTATCCGCAATCGGCTGGGGAAAATCCTGGCCGGCATCGTCGTCGATCAGGACATCACCGAGCACAAGCAGATGGCGGACTCGCTGAAAAGCAGCGTTCGTCTGGAGCAGCAGGCGCGTCACGATGCAGAACTGGCGAACCAATTTAAGGACCAGTTCATCGCCATGGTGTCGCACGAGCTGCGTACGCCGCTCACCCCGGTCGCCATGAGCCTCGCCGCTTTGGAACTGGACCCACAACTCCCGGAGGATTTGCAAGATGAAGTTTCGATGCTTCGCCGCAACGTCGGAATTGAGACAAAATTGATCGACGATCTGCTGGACGTTACGAGCGTCGCAAATGGCAAATTCCGCCTGGATGTGAAACCGGCCAGCATCCACGCGCTGTTGCGCGAGGTTACGGAAATTATTGGCGGCGACGTGAAGATCAAGTCCCAGAAGCTGACGCTGGAGCTGGTTGCGGAAGACGACACGGCTCGGGGCGACCCCGTGCGGCTGCACCAGGTGTTTTGGAATATCCTGAAGAACGCCGTCAAGTTCACGCCTTGCGGCGGTGAAATCTCGATTCGCACGTTGAACCCGACGCCCGCCGCAATTGCGATCGAAGTGAAGGATGGCGGCGTGGGCATTTCCGCGCAGGCTCTGCCGCGCATTTTCGGTGCCTTCGAGCAAGCGGAACACAGCGTGAATCGGCAATTCGGTGGGCTGGGCATCGGACTCACGATCGCCAAAGTGATCGTGGATCTACACGGTGGCAGCATTCATGCGGAAAGCGCCGGCCCAGGAATGGGGGCGCGTTTTCGGGTGGAACTTCCGCTCACGCGCGACATTGGAGCGGTGGCCGCCAAAATTCCTGGCCAGGTGAATAGAACGGCGATTTCATTGCGTGTTCTGGCGGTGGACGACCACGAGGACACCCTTCGCGTTCTATGCCGAGTGCTCAAATTACTGGGCTATTCACTTGCGACCGCCGGAAGCGCCGGCGCCGCACTGAACTATGCAACGACAAACGAGTTCGACGTGCTTCTCAGCGACATCGGACTGCCCGATGAAAATGGTCATGATCTGCTGCGGAAGATGAAAAGAATACGCAATGTGCCTGCAATTGCCATCAGTGGCTACGGATCGGCGACCGATATCCAGAATAGCCTTGACGCAGGATTTTACGCACACCTGACCAAGCCGTTGGACTGCGACCTTCTCCACGCGACGATCCAGAAGGCGGTGTGCGTCGGAAGCGCGCAAGCGGCGCCCTTGGACAGTTCTGCGCAGTGATGGCGGGATTACGGTTATCCCGGAATTCAGGGAGAGAGCATGTCCACTTTAGAAATGAATGACCGGTCCGACTGCATCAGCTATGCGGTGCGCGAGCAACTATTGGTGCTCGATGCGGGCCTCTGCGTCAAGGCCGCGAGTAAATCGTTCTACACCGCGTTCAAGGTCGGACCCGATCAGACGGTCGGGAATAAGCTTTCAGATATGGGCAATGGCCAGTGGAACATCCCAGCCCTGCTGACGCTTTTGAGTGAACTGCCGAAGATGGATGGCGCGTTTGATGATTTTGAGGTGGAACATGATTTCCCGACGCTGGGGCCCAGGGTGATGCAGCTCAGCGCACGGCGGCTATCAGATGATGATTCTCGAAGTGGAATGATCCTCCTCTCCATCCGCGATGCCACCGATCAGAAGCGCATCGAAGCGGAAGTCGGAGAGTTGCTCACTCGATTTCGCACGACCCTGGCCAGCATCGGCGATGCTGTCATCGTCACCGATCCGGAAAGCCGCATTACATTCATGAACTCCACCGCTGAAAAGCTCACGGGATGGAGCCAGCTCGATGGGTTGCAACGGCATCTGACGGATGTCTTCAATATCGTAAACGAGCAATCCTCGCGTTCGGTGGAGAATCCCGTCGCAAAGGCGATTCGCGATGGCGCGATTGTCGGTCTGGCGAACCACACGGTCCTGATTGCCCGGGACGGCACCGAGTGGCCGATCGATGACAGCGCCGCTCCAATTCTGGACGCCGCCGGAAACATCGTCGGGGTCGTGCTGGTTTTTCATGACATCAGCAATCGTCGCACGGTGGAACATGAACTGGAGATTTCAGAAATCCGCTACAGGCGCTTGTTTGAGACGGCGCACGACGGCATTCTTATCCTTGATGCCGGGACCGCCAAAGTGCTGGAGGTCAATCGCTTCCTGGTTGATCTGCTTGGCTATCCCCGCGACCACTTTATGGGAAAGGAGCTGTGGGAGATCGGCGTCTTCAAGGATGCTGAAAGTTCTAAGAGCGCGATGGCGACGCTGCAAAAGGTCGGCAGAATCCGCTATGAAGATCTTCCACTGGAACATAAAGACGGCCGGCAAATCCCCGTGGAGTTCGTCAGCAATGTCTACCGGGAAGGCAGGCGGGGCGTCATTCAATGCAATATCCGCAACATCACCCAGCGCAAGCACGTCGAGCAGGAGCTGGCCAAAGCCACGGAAGCCGCTGAGGCCGCCAACCGGTCCAAAAGCGAGTTCCTGGCCAACATGAGCCATGAGATCCGCACGCCGATGAGTGCTATTCTGGGATTTGCGGCCAGGCTGTTGGACAACAAACAGGATGAAACCGGGCGCGTCGAATGCGTCAGCATCATTCAGCGCAACGCCTTGCACCTTCTTGAACTCATTAATGAAATCCTGGACCTTTCAAAGATCGAAGCGTTGCAGATGAAGGTCGAGCGGATTGACTGCGACATTCCCGAGATGATTTCCGACATCACCTCGCTCATGCGCCCAAGGGCGGTGGAAAAGGGGCTGGCGTTTGGGATCGCGTTCGACGGCCCGATTCCGCGACTGATTCAAACCGACCCGATGCGACTGCGGCAGATCATGGTGAATCTGCTCGGCAATGCCGTCAAGTTCACCAAGACCGGAAAAATTGACATGCGGATCCGGGATGAAAGAGCGGGCAGCGGGTCCATCATGCTGCGCATTGACGTGATCGACAGCGGGATCGGCATGACACCGGACGTGCTCGCCCGGCTCTTTCAACCATTTACCCAGGGCGATGAATCGATCACGCGCAAGTACGGTGGAACTGGATTGGGGCTGACCATCAGCCGGCGGCTCGCCAAGCTCCTCAACGGAGACATCAGCGTCACCTCTGAGATCGGGATCGGAACCACGTTCAGCGTAAAAATCGACGGCGGGCCTTCCGCGGGGGTGGAGATGCTGCAAGGCTTGAACGAAGCGACATTGCCGCTGCATAAGAACGACGCGGCGCAACACGATATTGTCCTAAGCGGACGCATCCTTCTGGTCGAGGACGGACGGGACAACCAGCGGCTGCTGCGCATGCAGCTGGAGGACGCGGGGGCAATTGTATCCAGCGCCGAGGACGGGCAAATCGCTGTCGCCAAAGCAATGAACCAGCCGTTCGATCTGATCCTGATGGACATGCAGATGCCTGTCATGGACGGTTACGCAGCAACCGCCGAACTACGTCGCAGGGGACTAAAGACACCGATCATTGCGCTCACGGCGTACGCGATGGCCGAAGACCGCGCCAAATGCCTCGCAAGCGGATGCGACGATTACCTCACCAAACCAGTGAAGGAGGAGATTCTTTTGAAGACCGTCAATCAACATCTCGGACATAATTCTTCAGTTGCACCCGGCCAAAGCGCCGAAGCAGGCGTCGCCGGATCACCACCGCCGGACAGCGCAGTCAATCATTCCAGCGCGATCAAAAGCAATTTTGCCGATAATCCGCGGATGGCGACGATCATCCCGGAATTCGTTGCCGGGCTTGCCGGCGAGGTGCGAAAAATCGTCGATTTGCTGGAGCGCAACGAATTGCCCTCGCTACAGAGGGTCGTGCACCAACTTCGTGGGGCCAGCGGTGGGTATGGCTTTGATGCCGTTACCGAGCCCGCCACCAGGGCCGAAGAATCGATCAAAGCAGGCAACGCCCTGGAATCCATCAACGCCGAGATTAAATCGCTGATCGAGGTTATCCGTCGGATCGACGGATACGACGAATCCAAATCGCCCGTCACCGCCAAGCAACCCACGAAATGACCCGCTGTCCGTAGCGGGCGACGGCGCATTACCCCTTCCGGAAGACACCGACGATGACTGGCGGTGTTTTTTTGCGGTGAGTATCGCGCTTCTTCTACCTGTTCGACTGGTTGCCCGATTCAGATGCCCTACTTTTTTTTAGTTTCGCGGAACATCGGTGATTCGGCCAGGGTGAAAAGCACGACCTCTTCGCCAGTTGACGTGCTGATATCGTGATGCAGACTAACCACTTTAACGCCGGTGATCCCCTCCACCATTGCCTCCATCGTCGGCCGCGCTGTCTCGATCAAATGGGTGCGCACCTGCTTGAGCAGGTCTCTGCCCTTCTCCGGTTGAAGTGTCTTGACCAGATGCTGTTCCGCCGCGGTCAAAACGCCTTTGAGCCGGACGACAACCATATCATCCATCAAATGTACGCGCACGTCCTTTGGGCCCCGGCCCATGAATTCCTGTTCGAAGCGGCTCATGCCCTCCGAAATGGCGCTTTCGATTTCGCCCTGGGTTTTCATCAGAACCAATAGTATACCGAATTTCTGGCAATCTCCTTGCTTTGCCGGCAAGGGAGCGTATTATCCGATGTTAGTGGAATCTTAGAATAATTGATTCGCGCGGAATAGCAAAGTCATCGGACGACTAAATAAAGGGTAATCCGGCTAAAAGTCGGAGGACCCGTTAATGAGTAAGCCGACGCAAATGAACACCAAAGGTGTTCAGGGGCGTCGGCTTTTTTGTTTCTGAGAGTATCGCTTGATCCAGGGGCCTGCTGGCGGCCTGCCATGACTGGCGGCGGCATGCGGCCCATATGGCAAATGTCGCACGCGGCAAAGTTCCGCTACGGCAATACGATGGCCTTTCGATTCGTCCCTCGAGGAATTGGGCCTTCAATCATAGGAATGGAGGAACCGTCATGTTGGTCTTATCGAGAAAGAACAGCGAATCGGTGGTCGTTGGTGATCCGGCTGGTCGCGTCGAGGAAATGCTCAAAGTCACAGTGGTGGAGATTGGCAGGGGCAGAGTGCGGCTGGGATTCGAGGTCGCCGACAACATTTCTATCAATCGCTCGGAAGTGTGGGATCGGATTCGCTCGAACAGCCGGCCCAAGGTCCAACGAAAAATCCCCACCCCGCACCTTGCGCGATGAATGGCGCTGCCTGTCGAACGGATTTGAGGGCGGGTCATAAGCGGAGACAAGATGTCTATTGCAATGGAACGATTTGGGTTGAACGAACAATTGTCCAAATCTCAGGCCTCCAGCGAATTGCCAAACCTGATGTTTCCCTATCGGCTGCAGTGCCGCGCGTGCGGCTATGAGGCGATTGACGTGATCGCTCCGCCGCCGCACTGCCCAAAGTGCGCCGGCCATTCCTGGGAACGATTGGCGTTTCCAGGCAGCCTGCTGATGCAGGTCGGCGGATCTGCCAGCGACCGTACGGTGTCGCGAAGCGCGTGCCCTTTGGCGCGTCCTGGTTGGCCTGGTGGCCGCGTTTGAATTCGGCGACGTGTCTTCCGGAGGGAGATCTGCCGCAGCACAGCACGTTCACGGCAGGGGGGCCGACGAAAAGTGAGCGATGGAACAACTGCCGCAAAACCTTGCGCCGATCGTGACGGAAATCCTGAAACTGGATCCATCCGCGTACCGCAGCCTGGTGGCGCCGCAGCGGGGCAACGAGCGCGCCAGGGAAATGCTGGAGGGATTACTGCCCGAATCGCTACTGCAGCCCGGCCCGCCAAACAGCCGCGCCGACCCCCAGGCCATGCTGGCGGGCCTGTGGCTCTGGCACGACTGGCTGCACGAATCGCACGTGATCAGCCAAGGCATGGCAACCCCCACGGGCAGTTTCTGGCACGCCATCATGCATCGCCGCGAGGGAGTTTTTTCCAACAGCAAGTATTGGTATGCGCGCGTCGGCGCCCATCCGGTGCTCGACACGCTGGGCCAGCAGGCGGCGTCGATCGCCCATTCGTTTCCCGCGGATAATTCGGTGCTTCGGATTATCGCGCAGGGCTGGAAACCGGCGGCATGGGTGGAGCTCGTCCAGTCGGTGCACCAATCCCCCTCCGATCCACGTCACGCGCTGGCCGTGCGATTGCAGCAATTGGAGTGGAAGTTGTTGTTCGATTATTGCGCCAGGGCGTGATCGCTGTTTTCGCGGACAGCGAGCAATAAATTCAAGGTGCTTAACGAGTTGATGCCGATACGAAGGATTGACGACCTGGTTGCGGGCCGTGAAGGGAATGCACGGAACAAGGGGGGAACGAGGATGGCGCTATGACGCGGGTGAGTCGGCGCGGCATTCGAATCTTGCTGCGATTGTTCAGGGATGAGCGCGGCGGCGAGGTGCTCGAGTATGCGCTGGTTGCCGGTCTGATCGTTGTCGCCGCGATTTCCGCGATCACCTGCGTCGGCCAGAAAGTCCTCTCTCGCTGGACTTCGATCAATAACAATATTTGATGACGATTGCGGATATCCGCGACAAAATTGTTTTTGCACGCCACGGCAGGATAAGGTGAGCCATGGATCGGACCGATACAAATCCGGATGGCCCGGCTTCGGGCCGCGCCAGGGGGTTCGGATTCTGCCACGGTAGGCCAGAGACATGAACCCCAAAATCAGGCGGGGAATTCAATTCTTTGTTCGGTTCCTTAAAGACGAGCGCGGCGGCGAAGTGCTGGAATACGCCATCGTCGCCGGCCTGGTTGCCATCGCGGCCATTTCCATGATTTCGGCCGTCGGCGGCAAAGTGCTGGCGCGCTGGGCATCGATCAATTCCAAAATGTAAATATTTCTAGACCCCCGCGCCGACGGCTTGGGCGGCGTGATTCACCGCGTTGCGGAAAATCTGCAGGCCGTCACCTTCGGCTGGCAGTGCCCGGCGGCTGGTCCAGGCAAAATGCTGCAGCGGATCGACGTGCCGCTCGGGATGCGGCATTAAACCCAGCACCCCTCCCGTTTCATCGCACACTCCGGCGATGTCATCCACCGAGCCGTTGGGATTTTCACCGACATATACCATCGCCACCTGATCCTGGTCCCACAGCGCTTTTCGCACGGCGTCGTCGGCGGGAACGAATTTGCCTTCGCCGTGCGCAATGGGCAACGCGATCTCTCCTCGGATGCCCGCTGTCCAGACGCAGCGGCGGCTGCGAGTTTCCAGGCGCACCCACCGATCGGTGAACCGGCCGCTATCGTTGTTGGTCAACGTCGCGGTCTGGCCGGTCCGCCCAGCCAGCGGCCCGGGAAGCAGATCGGTCTTGACCAAGACCTGAAACCCATTGCAGATTCCGATGATCGGTTTATTCGCGCCCACAAATCGGCGGAGCGGGTCGGACAGGTGGTGGGCGATCTGGTTGGCCAGGATTCTTCCCGCCGCGATGTCGTCGCCATAACTGAAGCCACCGGGGATCGCCAGGATCTGGAATTCCTCGAGCATGGCCGGTTTTTCCAGAAGCCGATTGATATGGACCAATTGCGTGCGTGCCCCGGCCAGCTCGAAGGCATGGGCGGTCTCACCATCGCAGTTGGTGCCGGCTGCACGGAGGATCATCGCCGTGGGCTGCATGGCAATAGAATAGGTGGAAAAGTCCCCCATGGCGAGGGAGCGACTCGCATTGGCATTGCCCGACTGCCGCAAATTTCATTGCGGAAAAGCGAGGGGGCGGCATAAGATATCAAGCGAAGAGGAACCACCAGATGTCATCAGTACAAAGCAGTCGCGTCGGTCACGTCGTCGATAATGCCGATATCGATCGCGATACGCCACAGCCGGAGATTCATGTTGAAGAGCGCAAGCTGGCGCTGCACGACTTCCTCAAGACGTGCGTGAAGATCAACGGATCGGACGTGCACCTGCAATCGGGCAGCGTGCCGATGATCCGCGTGGACGGCCGCGTGCGGTTCCTGGATTGCCCCCCGCCCACCGATGACGCGATGAAGGAATACGTCGATGGGTTGATCCAGGCGCAGCACGATCCGGCGCAGCGGCGGCATATCCTGGAGCACCGCGGCGCTGTGGACATGGCCTACAACATCCCCGGCGTGGCGCGCTTCCGCACCAATATCTTCCACAGCCGCGAAAAGTTCGCGATCGTCATGCGGCGCATCGTCACCAAGATCCCCAATTTCGACGAGTTGAACCTCCCACCGCAGGTCGAGGCACTGACCGAGCATCGCCGCGGTGTCGTGGTGGTCTCGGGGACGACCGGATCGGGCAAATCGACGACGCTGGCGGCGATCATCGGCAAGATCAACCGCACTCGCAGCGAACGCATCATCACGGTTGAAGACCCCATCGAGTATCAGCACGACAACATCAAGAGTCTGGTCAGTCAGGTCGAGGTGGGCACCGACAGTGAAAGCTACGAATATGCCCTGCGCGAGATGATGCGGCAGGATCCCGACACGATCCAGATCGGTGAGATCCGCGATACGTTCTCGCTGAGCGTGGCGCTGCGGGCGGCCGACACGGGGCACCTGGTCTTCACCACCGTCCATGCCACCAACGCCTCGATGACCGTCGAACGCTTGGTTTCGCTTTTCGATCCGGCACAGAAGGACCTGCAGCAGACGCAGTTGGGTACGAACCTGGTGGCGGTGTGCTGCCAGCGGCTGGCCAAGCGGCGCGAGGGGAAAGGGCGCGTCCCCGTAATTGAGATGATGATGTCCACCCCGCTGGTGCGCAAGTACATCCTCGACGGCGAATACGACAAGCTCAAGGGCTCCGTGGGCAACAGGGAAGCCGGCTCGCAGAGTTTTGATCAACACCTGGCCGAGCTGTTCCAGAAGCAGGTCATCGACGTCGCCGAGGCCAAGCGCCTGGCGACCAACGTGGATGCGCTGAACCTGGCGTTGCGTGGCATCGGCAACAGCGACACGCGGCTGCGTTGAGTGGGCGATGCAAAGCGGTCGCATCGACGTTCATACCCATTTGCTGAGCGGCTTGGACGACGGCTGCAAGACGCCGGAGCAATCGTTGCGCTGCGCGTCCGCGCTGGTCGCCGGTGGTTTCGGCCATGCCTTCTGCACGCCGCACCTCTGGCCAAATTTTCTCAAGAACGTCCCGGCGAACATCGGTCCCGCGGTCGCCCGGCTGCAGGCGCAGCTCGATGCGGCGAATATCCCGCTGAGACTATCCGGAGGTGGGGAGATCAATCTGCCCAGCATGTGGCCGGCGCTGCAGTCGATGCCGGACGATCAGATCCCCACTTATTCGCTGGCCGGGAAATACGTCCTGTTTGATTTCTGGGACGATCAAGTCAAAACCTGCGCCGACCTGGAGCCGGCCATCACCCATCTGCAATCGCGCGGGCTGAAATTGATCCTGGCGCATCCGGAGCGCGTGGAGATGTTGCAGCGCGATTCATCGGCGTTGGATCGGCTCATCGATCTGGGCGTGCAGTTGCAACTGAACAGTTGGTGCCTGGCCGATCCGCCCACCTCATCCCGATTCACCACCGCCGTTCGACTGCTGGAAGCGGGGCGATATTTCCTGATCGGCACCGATCTGCACGAGCCCGACGGCATGGCGGTGCGCCTGCGCGGCATCCAGGTCGCCGCCGGCATCATCGGCGAAGACGCGCTGGATTGCCTGACGATCCACAACCCACGCATGCTGCTGTAGCGTTCGTATGGAGTTCTCTTTGATAGCCGCGGGCGCCAGCCCGCGGGCGTTTTCCGGTACACCGCTGGCTTGCGCCCGCGGCTGTGACCGGACCGGTCATCATCCACCGGCGTAGCCGTTGGCGCGGTCGATGGCGCGGCGGAGGCTGTCGGGGTTGGTCCATTGCTCGCGGGCGACGATCTTTCCGTCCTTGCCGATTACCACAGCGCCGTTGGGCATGGCGCCATAGGCGTTGACGATCTGGTCGCTCATCGAATCGACCGCCATCGGAAGGGTGATGTTGAGCAATTCCCGAGTGCGCTGGGCGGTGGCTTTGCGCCCAACCAAATCGGTGGCCTGGGGGACGGAGAGGCCATCATCCGCGTTGCGCTGCAGGTTTTCCGGCCCCACGGGAAAAGCTTCGCGCGTATAGATCAGCAGGAACGCCGCCCGCATGCCGACCTCGTTGCGCAGCTTTTCCATCCGCGGGACCTGATCGCGGAAGATCGGGCACGACAGCGAGCCGAATTCCAGCACGACGACGTGTCCCTTCCACGTCGAGAGGTGCACGGTATTTCCGCCCAGCATCACCGCGGCAAAATCGGGCGCCTCGGAACCGGGTTCGGGAAGCATCGGCCTGGAATCGGCCGGCGTCAGGTCGGCCGTGGCAGATGAATCGTCGGAGGACCTGGTTGAAGCCGACCCCCTGGGTCGTCCACCGCCGCCCGGCTGCTGCAACATCAGATCGCGCAACTGCTGCATCTGATCCGGCGTGAGAATATCCTGCAGCTTCGCGCGCATGTCCTCGCGCAACTGCTGGAGTTTTGACTGCACCTCGCCGCCATCGGCGGACTGGCGGATCTGCTGGACCTTGTTCTGAAGGTCGGCCAGCAGCTCGGCGACTTTCTGTTTCTGATCGTCGGAGAGATCGAGTTTTGCCAGGGCGGCCTTGACGGCCTCGAGGCGCTGGCCCGGCCGCGCGGCGGTGTCGCCACGGGTGGTCGGCCCGGCGCCGCCCTGGTCGCGCAGGACCGGAATGTTCTGGCTGAGCGCTTTGAACTGATCCGCGTCCATCGCGCCGGCCAGGTCGGTGCGCAGCTTGCTCAGAAACGGTCGAATTTTGTCGTACCGCTCTTGCTGCGAAAGCGTTTGAACTTCATCCGTCAGGGTCGTGGCGTCCTGGGCCGCGGCGTCAAGGATGGAATTGACTTTATCCTTTTGATCCTCGCTGAGATTAAGTTTGGCGGCCCCGCTGCGGATGCGCGGCACAAGCCCCAGGAGATATGGCTGTGCACCGGCGGGTCGCGTGGCCGGGCCCTCGCCGCGCACTCCGGATGCCAGCACCAGGATCAGCAGGCCAAAACAGGCGCATATTCTGGTGAGTGAAGAATTAAATTTCATGGTTCCTCGTTGGCCAAAAGCGGCCGCCCCCCTCCTTTAACGGGATTTGTTGAATATTATTGCGTGGTCGACGGCTCGATGCACGGCAAACTCTGGGCGTGGCCCACGCGAATTGCGGAGATGTCACTGCGCCGCATCCGGTTTGACGCTCAAGGCGGGAATCGGCTATGCTTTTGGCCGGAAATATCACGCCGGATAATTCTCAGTGCGCCCAGCGGCGCCAAAAGATTTGCATAACGCATAGGAGAACTTTGTGATTCGACAATCCCGACTCCTGCCGCGAACGAGTTTGCCCCTGCTGGGTGCAATGTGCGCCCTGCTGGCGGTCCTGGCCGGATGTAATAACCAGGATTCTTCCAATACCCTCCCCTCGGGGCAGGTGATTCAAATCACCGGTTCCTGCTTCGTTAAGTCCTGGCAGACACAGCTTCGCATGAACCGCGGTGAATCGGTGCGCGACATGTATCTGGACGGCGACTCGCTGCATATCGAGACCGACCAGAACTTCGATCATGCCCTCCACGCCGGCAGCGGTGAGCTGCAATTCTTCAACCAGGTCGCGGACCCGCAAATCCAGACCAAGGGCGGGCCGGCCATGGTCGAGGGGGGGTTCGTCATCGCACGCGGGTCCGAGCTTTATCTGTTCAGCCGCGACGGGCGAATGCAGCGAGCCATCGATCTGGGGAACACCATCAGCAATCAACCCGTATCGGTATCACCGGGCAAGTCGCTGGTGATCGTCGGGCTGGATGAGAGCGGGGGGCGCGTCGCGGAAGTGGATGTCAGCAGGGATATCGATCCGGTCCAGTGGGAGATCATGACCAACGGGATTGTGGACGGCGCCGTGGCGGTGACGGCCGGTGGAATTTACGCCGGCAGCGAGGATGGCGGGGTCCGCGCCTTCGCCGACGATCGCACACCCATGTGGCCGCTGTTGCAGGGAAGTGATTTCAAATGCGGGGGACCGATCGTCTCGGCCGTCCGCGGTGATCATCCCGATCTGAAATCGGGCGAGCCTCACAGCATCTATTTTGGCGCGACCGATGGTGTGCTTTATTGCGTGGACACCGCCAACGGCAGAATGCGATGGCGCTACTTCGCCGGTACGCCGTTGGAAACCGCGCCGCAAGTTACGCTCAGTAGTGTTTATCAGTATGTCCCGGGCAAAGGACTGGTCGCGCTGGACAGGTTGCACAAAATCACGCTGCCGGATGGCACGGCGACGGATGTGGATCCGTTCCCCCAGCCACGCTGGACTGTTCGTTACGCCAAAGCGTTCCTGGCTGAAGATGCCCAATACACCTACGCCCTGAGCAGCACCAATTCGCTGCTGGCGCTGGACAAGCAGACCGGGGCGCTGGCGTTCCAGTCCCGGATCAAGGGACTGCGCACCGCCGCGGTGAATCTTAAGAGTTCCACGATCTATGCCTCCACGCGCTCCGGGGTGGTGTTGGCGATCCAGCCGGTGCTGGAGCCGGGATCATACGGCGAGCTGGTGATGGCCGCGCCGCGCTGAAATTCATGTCCGATCTTGTTCCAGTCCGCCGCGCCCTGATTTCCGTGTCGGACAAAACCGGCTTGGGGGATTTCGCCACAGCGCTGGCGCGGGAATTTGGCGTCGAGCTGATCAGCACCGGCGGCACCGCGCAATTCCTCCGCGACCTGGGACTGGTGGTCACGGATGTTTCGCAAATCACCGGCGTCCCGGAAATGATGGACGGCCGCGTCAAGACGCTCCATCCAAAAATCCACGGGGCGCTGCTGGCGCAGCGCGACGATCCGAAGCATGTGGAGGAGATGAAAGCCCACCGCATCCAGCCCATCGACTTGGTCTGCATCAATCTCTATCCATTTCAGCAGACCATTCTCAAACCCGAAGTAACGCTGGAAGAAGCGATCGAAAACATTGACATCGGCGGTCCGGCGATGCTCCGCTCGGCCGCGAAGAATTTTCGCTCTGTCCTGGTCGTCATTGGGCCCGGACCGCAATATGAAGATGCATTGGGGAACCTGAGAAAGCATAACGGTTGCTCCAGCGGATCGCTGCGGCTGCGTCATGCTTCGATGGCCTTTCTGGGCACGCACTCTTACGACGGCCGCATTGGTTCATATTTGTGGAAGCAGAGCCAATCGCCAGAGCAGGAGGCAGAATCGCGCCAACTACTGCAAATGCCCAACACGATTTTACTGCATCTTTCGCGTAAGCAGCTTCTGCGATACGGGGAGAACCCGCACCAGAAAGGGGGCCTGTATGTTGACCGTCGGGAGATGGGGGAGGCGTCGGTTGCGCGCGCGACGCAGCTTCACGGCAAGGAGCTTTCGTACATCAACCTGCTGGATGCCGACGCGGCGCTGGCTTGCGTGAGGGAGTTCGCCGAGCCGGCGGCATGCCTCGTCAAGCACGCGACCCCCTGCGGTTGCGCCGTCGCGGAAAATCTGGCCGATGCCTTCCTCCGGGCTTTTCGCGGTGATCCGCTAGCCGCCTTTGGCGGCATCGTGGCGCTCAATCATTCTGTCGATCGTGTCGCCGCCGAGGCTATCACGTCCATCGACAAGCTCCTTGAAGTCATCGTCGCGCCGACTTTCGATCCGGATGCGCTGGCTCTGCTCAAGGATCGATGGAAAAATGTCCGCTTGCTTCAGGTGGGCCCCCTGGGAACTGCCGACGCGTTCGAATTTCACATGCACAAGATCGTCGGTGGATATCTGGTGCAGCAGCGCGATCTGGCCGGTGTGGACGAATCGAATTGGAAGATCGTCTCGCGGCGCCAGCCGACGCAGCAGGAGCTGGCCGACCTGCGATTCGCCTGGCTGGTCTGCAAGCACGTCAAGAGCAACGCGATCGTCATCGCCAAAGATCAGGCCACGGTGGGGATCGGCGGGGGGCAGGTCGATCGCGTAGGCGCGGCCCGGATCGCGATCGAAAAAGCCGGCTCACGTGCTACCGGCGCCGTCGCGGCCAGCGACGCGTTTTTCCCGTTTCCCGATGGACCGCAACTTCTACTGGATGCCGGCGTCACGGCGATCGTGCATCCCGGTGGCTCCGTCAGGGACCAGGAAACTGTTGAAACGGTCAATGCTAAAGATGGCGTGCTGATCGTGACGGGCCAGCGGCATTTCAAGCATTGACTACAATCTCACCATGCAGTCGTCGCACCAGTTGATCGTCGAGCCGATCGGACTTGACGCTGATGCTCTGCCCCGGCCGATTAACTGGGAGAATCTTTTCGGCAACGATCACCCGGTCGAGATCGAGATCGGAATGGGCAAGGGAACCTTCCTCACCGATCGCGCCAAGGCCAACCCCGGCTTGAATTTCCTGGGCATTGAGTACGCGCGCTGGTTCTGGCGTTACGCCAGCGACCGCCTTCGCCGCAACGGCTGCACCAGCGCGCGCACAGTGCGGGCGGAGGCGGCATATTTCCTTCGCGAATTCGTCCCCGCCGGATCGGTCTCGATCATTCACATTTATTTCCCCGATCCCTGGCCCAAGAAGCGCCACCACAAACGCCGACTGATCCAACCGCCATTTCTTGCGCAGGTCGAGCGTGCCCTGATCGGCGGCGGCCGGCTGCAGATCGTCACCGATCACGAAGAGTATTTTCAGCAGATTCAGCAGGTGGTGGGGCAGTCGTCGCTGAAGATCGGCGATTACCCCGGCTCCACCACCGCCGGCGAGTTCGCTGGCACGAATTTCGAACGCAAATACCGGCGTGAAGGCAGACCGTTCTTCGCCCTGGCCGCCGTGCGAGGATAGCCGTGGATAAAAGGTGGGAACCGCATGCGTGGATCGGGCGTATCGGTTATACTGGCGGCGCTGGGGACATCCCTGCGCGTTTAGAGCTCCGACCGATACATTCAGCGCTTGCTCGATACCTGGTCCGACTGGTTAGGCCCAGGAGGGAAAGGAACCTGACGATGGCCCGCAAAAGATACGCCCCCCCGCAAAATAAGGCCGCTGGCTCACCGCCGCTTTTTATCGAACCTCTGGAGCGCCGCACGCTGCTCAGCGTCAACACCGCCACCGTCGTGGGGTTCCTGCCTGACTACAATTACACCGCGGCGTTGATGACCACCCTCGAAAACGCACACTTCGAGGGGCTTACGCAGATCAACTACTTTTCAGTCATTCCCACCACCGGCGGCCTGTTGCCGGGAACAACGGTTGGAAGCAAAACCAATACCTCAACGACCAGTAGCAGCGGCTTTAGCCTGGTCGGGGCCTCGTCACAATTATCGCAGATTGTGGCGGCCGCCCATGCGGATGGGCTCAAGGTCGACATTGTGATCGGCGGCGCTGGCGGGCTCTCGACGAATCTCGGCGATGTTGTGGAAAGCGGCTCTACCACAACCTGGCAGACATTCGCCGCCAGCGTGCAGCAATTTGTCACGGCACACGGCCTCGATGGCATCGACCTGGATTGGGAGCCGGCCAGCCTGGCCACCAACGACACCACCGACTACGGCGGCCTGATTGCCGCGCTTCGCCAAGACACCAGCGGCATCACCATCTCGGCCGACGTCAACGCCGAGCAATTGCAAGTTGCCGGCGGCGGGAGCGCCTACGAGCTCAATGCCACGGGTATAAAGGACCTCAACAGCATCAACGTGATGGCTTACGATCTGGAGCCCGGCAATGTTTCGCCGACCGGCGAGGCGGAATCGGATTTGGCCGGTTGGGGCACCTACGTCCAGGCCAATGGCGGCAGCAAAAGCGAATTGCTCTTTGGCATGCCGTTCTACGGCACCTCCGGCACAACCTGGGCGAATACGCAGGCGCTGACGTATGCAAACATCATCTCCGACTACGGCAGCCTGCCCAGCCCCTCGGCCAACAGCGTCGTCATCGACGGCGCCACATGGAACTACAACGGCCCAAACACCATCGCCGCCAAAACCGCGTACTCCCTGGACAACGGCTACGGCGGCGTGGCTATATGGGAAATCAGTCAGGATTATTTCACCAGCGGGGGCGCGTATGACCCCACTTATTCGCTACTGCCGCAGATTCAAAAAAGCGTCGCCAGCAATACAGCCCAGATCAGCGGCACGGTCTCCAACAACAGCAGTGCAGGTGTGGCTGGCGTAACCGTGTACCTCGATACCAACAACAATGGCCAACTGGATCCAGGCGAATTGTCCACCACGACAGGCTCATCGGGTACTTACACGTTCTCCGATCTGCTGCCCGGCACATACGAAGTGCGGGAGGTCGTGCCAGCCGGGTATGTCCAGACTTCGCCAACCAACGCTGGAGGCTTATCTGTCGCCGTATCCGCAGGCCAGACCGCGATTGGCGAAAACTTCATCGTCGCGCCCGTCACCGTAGCCAACGAATATCTGTTCTACTACGGCTCCAGCGCGTTCGACGGCAGCGCGACATCACCCAGCTCCGCCGACCAGAACGCCGTCGCCACCGACAAGAGCGCATTGGTCTCCGGCCCCACCGCCACCACGGCTACGTTCTCCAACATCAGCAGCTACGCCGATGGGATTAATGGAATCCTGATCGACTTCGCCAACATGCCGGCGGGTGTGACGTTCTCGGCCAGCGATTTCCAGTTCAAAGTCGGCAGCACCAGCAATTCCTCGACCTGGTCCACCGCACCCGCACCGACAGCCATCGCCACCTGGACAGGCAGCAACGGCGACACCTTCGCCGACATCGTCTGGGCCAACAATGCGATTTCCGAGGAATGGCTTCAAGTAACCGTTCTAGCCGATGCCAACACGCACCTGGCGAGTAACTTTGTGTTCTACTACGGCAGTGAGATCGGCGCCACCGGCATCAGCACCGCGACGACCGGCAACGGCCCGGTGATTCGTGTCACCTCGGCGGATGTGGTGGCCACGCAGAACAATGCCTCGCTGCTGCAGAGCGTGCCGATCACCAACCTGTACGACTTTAACCGCGATGGCAAGGTGACGGCGGCGGACATCGTGCTCTGCCAGAACAATACGACGCTGCTGGGTGGGTTGGAATTGATCACCGTGGGCGGAAGTTCCGGCAACGTGGTGACCGGTGGCTCCAAATCGAAGACGACATCGGCGGCGGCATCGCATCCGTCGGCTTCCGTATCGTCGAATTCCGCGACCGATCAATCGCCGACTGCTTCGCTGCTGAATCAGCAGGTCGATGTGCTGGGACGCACGCCCAAGCACCACGAATAATTTGCTTGCTGATGTTGTTCGCTTTTGACCTCTAAACGATTCACATAAGCTCCCGTATCATCTGAATTTTCACAATTATCGGGGATTTTGTGGAACAAGTTACAGTCGCCTTCGGCGACGCGATGCGAGAAAATGTTGTATTGGTTCCGATGCGCGAAAGGTATGCTCCACGGCTATGAACCAAATGCGTTGCCGCACCTGCGCGCCGATCGAACCGCTTGAGCGCCGATTGCTTCTGAGCACGTTTGTTCCCCCGGCAAATCCCGAAATCGTTACCAATATTGATGCCACCTGGAAATTTGACCTCAATCCGACGGGTACTCCGCAGAGCACGTCATACAACGATTCCACGTGGACCACGGTGACTCTGCCGCACACGTGGGACGCATCGGCGACGAGCTACCCAACCGGCAACGGCTGGTATCGACAAACGGTGACGATCGCGCCATCGATGGTGGGGGATGAGATATACCTGCAGTTTCAAGGGGCGAGTCTTTCGGCGACCGTGTATGTCGACGGTGTGCAGGTGGGATCGCATAACGGCGGATGGGAAACGTTCGATGTTGATGTCACCGCCCAGATGACCGCGGGCAGTCATTTGATCGCTGTCGATACCAACAATATCCCCAGCAGCAATATCGTGCCGGATGGCGGTGGCGATTACAACAAAGACGGAGGGCTCTACCGTTCAGTCTCGATTCTGGCGGTGAACAAGACGCATGTTGCTTTGACTCAGCCGGTGCCCGCTGCGGATGCATCAGGATCGGTCCTTGCTGGATCCGGGGTTTATTTCAGCAATAGCGCGGTGACGATGGGGACCAGCTCAGCGAACATCCAGACCAATACGATCCTCGACAACCTGTCATCGGCGTCGGCTCCGGTCACGGTGACCGCCTACCTGGTGGATGCCAGCGGCAACATCCAGTCGCAGCAGAGCACCAATATTGTCCTCAACGCCAGCCAGACAGACGTTTCAGTTCCGCTCAGCGGCACCGTCACAGATCCCATCCTGTGGGACGGGCGCGCCAATCCGTACTTGTATGACCTGTGGGTGGAGGTCACCAACACTACGTCGGGACAATTACTGGATGTCAACCATCAGCAGGTCGGAATCCGCTCGATCAGCATCAACGCCAATACCGGTTTTAGCCTCAATGGCCAACCGTACCAGTTGGTCGGTGTCAACCTTCATCAGGACAGCGGTGTTCCGGGAATCAACGGTGGTGTGGCCGGCTGGGCGCAGACGGATGCACAACAGGAGAACGATCTGAATATCGTTCTGGGCACTGGCGCGACGATGGTTCGCACCTCCCACTACCAGCGCGACCAGGCGTTTTACGACTATTGCGATCAGACAGGTCTGATCGTCGAAACCGAGTTCGGGCTGAACGACAATGTAGGATCCACGACGGCGGGCTCGGCGTTCGTCAATAACTGCGACGACATGCTGACGGAACTGATCCGCCAGAATTACAACCATCCCTCCATCGTCGCCTGGAGCCTTTACAACGAAATCGCCCCGACGAGCAGTAATGCGACTTTAGTTGCCTCGCTCAATTCCCTGGCGCATAGCCTGGACACCACCGGGCGATACACCATCGGCGAAAGCGATCAGGGCAGTGCGACTTCCGGGATCAACGCCGATCCAGATGTCGATGGGGAGCATAACTATGATGGATGGTATGTCGGCACCCCCGCCAGCACCGCTTCGGATATCGCCAATTTTCACAGCGCCGAGCCAAGCCAGCCGCAGGCGGTCGATGAATTTGGCGCCGGCGGCAGTGCGAATCAATTCACTTACCCCGCGAACATCCAGATCCCACCGTCGAACACCTCCTCGCCCTATCACCCGGAAGATCAGCAGACGGAGATTGACGAGGCGCAATGGGCGGCCATTTCCTCACAGAAATACGTGCTCTCCGCGCTGGTCTGGACGATGTTCGATTTCGCATCGGGCGGGCGCAACGAAGGCGATGCGCCCGGCATTAACGACAAGGGTCTGGTATCGCGCGATCGGACCACTTACAAGGACATCTATTATTTCTTCCAGGCCAATTGGAATTCACCGACATCCACGCGCGGGTACTCCACCACTCCGGTGATCTGGATATCCGACCACACCTGGACCGATCGCATGGGCTCCGCCAGCGTCCCCATCACCGTTTTCTCCAATGTGGGAACGCCGACACTGACCGTGAACGGCACGGTCTACACGATGTCCCCGCAAGTGATCGAGGGAATGACCATCCCCGATGCCTATCAGGTCACCGTGACGCTGGCCGCGGGCAAGAACAATATCCAGGCGTCCGGCAGCGTAAACGCTCAGACCTATACCAATTCCGTCACGTGGACATATCACGCCGCAGCTTTGTCGGGCACTCCCTACGCGGCGGTGGAATTCACGAATTCAACCAGCACCATTCAATCCGGCTTTGCGCCTGACACCGGGCAGGCATTTGCACTGCAAAGCAACGGCGCTACCTATGGCTGGGTGGATCAAAATGCCAACCCGGCCGCGAATACGTCCGGAACTTATGACCGCACCGGCGTTACGAGTTCGCCCTACAACAGCACCGACACGCAAACCGGCATCATCGTCAACTCAAACAATGTATGGCAATACCAATTGCCAAATGGGACATATGACATCCACATCGTCGGAGCGGATTCGTCGACCTCCAATATCGTCGATAACATGGAGCTGAACGGCACCACGCTCCACGCGACCAGCTTCAGTACCTCCGGAGGAACCTATCAGGAATTTTATGCCACGGTGAACGTCACCAATGGCCTGCTGACGCTCGAAGGTGGACCGGGGCTGTCAAACGGAAACGGCACGATCTCGCCGCAGGGTCGGCTGTCCTATATCCAGATCAGCCTCATCGCTCCCACCGTCGCCAACGAATCGGTCTTCTATTTCGGCTCCAGCGCCTTCGACGGCAGCGCGACATCACCCAGCTCCGCCGATCAGAATGCCGTCGCCACCGATAAGAGCGCCCTGGTGTCCGGCGCCACCGCCACCACGGCCAGCTTCTCCAACATCAGCAGCTATTTCGACGGGATCAACGGAATCCTGATCGATTTCGCCAACCTGCCTGCAGGCGTGACGTTCTCGGCCAGCGATTTCCAGTTCAAAGTCGGCAACACCAGCAATTCCTCGAGCTGGTCCACCGCCCCCGCGCCCACGGCCGTCGCCACTTGGACGGGCAGCAACGGCGATACGTTCGCCGACATCGTCTGGGCCAACAATGCGATTTCCGAGGAATGGCTTCAAGTAACCGTTCTAGCCGATGCCAACACGCACCTGGCCAGCAACTTCACGTTCTACTTTGGAAGCGAAATCGGCGCCACCGGCATCAGCACCGCGAACACGCCCAACGGCTCGGTCATCCGCGTAACCTCCGCGGATGTCGTGGCCACACAGAACAAAGCGTCACTGCTCCAAGCCGTGCCGATCACGAACCTGTACGATTACAATCGAGATAGCAAAGTGACGGCGGCCGACATCGTGCTCTGCCAGAACAACACGACGCTGCTGGGCGGGTTGGTATTGATCACCGTCGGCGGAAGTTCCGGCAACACCCTGCCAGCCCATTCCAGACCCGCCGGCACTCGAACCACCACCGTCGCCGCGGTCACGCGGACGACTCCGATCTCTTCCGACACATCGATCACCGCCAGCTCATCCACGAACGCCGTGCTGGATAGCTCAACGGATGACCTGCTCGTCCGAACCCCGCTCAAGCATTGGTAATCACTTCTGGGATGGGGGTTGTCCCGAAAGGAACCTTCATAAATTTTTTCCACGCCTGGTTCGAACTGAGATTGGGTTCTGCGAATTGATGGATTCATTGCTGGGCAAATGAGTTAAATCAAATCCTCTATGAATGCTGCCTGAATTGCGGGAGATAGGGGGTCGTGAATTCTGCATGATGTTGATGATCTTAAAACTGTGCACGCGTTACGAGAAGCTGGCCTTGAACCTTCGGGCGATGCCAAGTTCACTATGATCCGCCGATATTTTAGGATTTTGGATTCATCAGACAGGCCTTAGTCTCACAGCATAAATTCGCTCAGAGATATCGCGGTTCTGGCCATGTTCTGACGCCCTTGTCTTCCGGCACGAACCTCTCAATCTCCTGGAATCCCGCGATGATTCGCTATTCTGTGGCGGAGCGCAGGCCGGATGCGGAAGCGCTCGAGCGGAATGACGAGGTGCTGGAACGCATCTATATCGGGCGGTGGTTTCAAGAACGAGATCGAGCGGCTGGAAAAGGTGTTCGAACTCTACGCCTAGATGACCGCAAAGCATGACGCAAAGGAGCCGAAGAACTCTGCCGGGCGGAAGAAGAAAGGGTAAGATAACCGACCTCTTGTGATGCGAGTTCCCATACAACCTCGGATGCTTCAGTGGGCCGTCGATCGCGCGGGAGTCACTCTGGATGAGGTGCGCGCCCGTTTTGCGAAGTATGACGACTGGCTGGCGGGAACGGTGCAGCCGACATTGAAGCAGTTGCAGGATTTCGCGCGATATACTTATGCGGCCGTCGGTTACTTCTTCCTGAACCGGCCCCCCGAGTTAAAGGTGCCAATACCCGACTTCCGTACGCTGGATGTCGGGCCTCCGGACGATCCCTCGCCCGACCTACTCGACACGATCTACGTCTGCCAGCAGCGCCAGGAATGGTACGTTAGCTACGCCAGATCGATGGGGACCGAATCGTTGCCGTTTGTCGGCACGCTCTCCCTTCAGGACGACATTGAGGAAGCCGCCGAGACGATCCGCAAGGTGCTGGGTTTGGATCTGTCGACCCGCCGCCGTTTGCCAAGATGGGAAGATGCGTTACGCCAGTTAATTCAGCTTGCCGACGACGCGGGCGTTCTCGTGATGATAAGCGGCGTGGTTGGCGGCAATAACACACGCAAGCTCGATGCCGGCGAGTTTCGCGGCTTTGCCCTCAGCGATTCGCTCGCGCCGCTGGTGTTCGTCAACGGCTCGGACACCAAATCGGCCCAGATGTTCACGCTCGCGCACGAGTTGGCGCACCTGTGGTTGGGACAGTCGGCACTATCCGACTCCACCGCGGACCGTATTTCGCAAAACGAGGTGGAGCAGTGGTGCAACCGGGTGGCGGCGGAGGTGCTGGTTCCCCTCGAACAATTCAAGCTCGATTACCAGAAGTCGGCTGACGTTACGCTGGAGATGGAACGGCTCGCGCGCGCGTTCAAGGTAAGCACGCTGGTTATGCTGCGCCGGATGTACGACGCCGGGGGTCTGGGCAGAGAGCGGTTCTGGCAACTGTACAAGGATGAGGTCGCGCGGCTCGTGGCGATCATGAGGAACAGACACTCTGGCGGCGACTACTACCGCACGACGACATTGCGCGTCAGCCAACGGTTCACGCGGGCCATCGTCACCTCCGCCTTGGAAGGCAGGTCTACATTTACTGAGGCGTTTCGCCTGCTCGGCTGTAAGAAGATGTCCACGTTCGCCGAACTCGGCCATCATGTGGGCGTGGATGTCCGGGAGAGCGCTGTCTGATGGCCTATCTGATCGACACCGATATCTTCATCGCAGCCAAGAATCTGCATTATGGCATGGATTTTTGCCCGGCGTTCTGGGAGTGGCTGGTCGCGGCGAACAATGCGAAAAAGCTGCTGACCATCGAGGCGGTCCATGACGACCTCGCCGATGGTGGTGACGAACTGGCTGCATGGGCGAAGGCAAGCGACGGCGGTTTCTTCGTCTCTCCCGTCGAAAGCGACCTTGCCGCGCTCGGCCAGGTCACGCGGTGGATCAATGATCATAAGACCTACACGTCCGCAGCCAAGCAGACATTCCTCGGCTGCTCCGACTACTTCGTCGTCTCGCAGGCGCTGGGGGGCGGCCACACAGTAATCACCCACGAGAGACTGGAGAATTCTGTCCATCGCGTGAAGATTCCCAACGTCTGCGTCGCGCTGAACGTCAAATATATGACGTGCTGGCAGATGCTTCGAACCGAGCGGGCGCGTTTTGTGCTGCAACAAGTGGCCGCAGGCGAAAACGGAAGCTGAAAGGGGCTGAAGCATAAGCGATCCAATCTCGATTCCTTCCGTTTGGAACGGTGGCCAATTCTTTCGATGTTGCACGTGTAGTCGTGGCGGGTCCATCGCAGGCGATGGGGCTGGCCGATCATGTTTGCGAACTTGATGAACTAGTGGCGTTGCTGGGATAAAGGCTCTCGATAATGCGCGCTCAAACCCTTGGTGGACGACGCTTCCGCACGAGCCACCAAGCGATCGACACCCCTTAAGCGAAAGCCATGGCGACCATAAACCAGCCAATGGGGGTTGCTATCCGATTGTCCGCTAAGCGAATAATCGATACGCCGACATAGACGAAAATTGCCAGCGCAACTACACAGCTTGAGACGATAATCGGGGAAACTTTCTGCGCCTCTCGCCTCATGTCCAAATGCACACTGACTGAGGGAGATACCGCAACAAAAGGGCGCAAAAAACCGAAATATTTTCAAACTGACCAACTAGCCCATTCCAGGCTCGCTGGACTTTTGGCACACGGCATTCGCAAGACTACGTCTGCGTCCGCGGGGGGCCGTCGCGGGTTTGGGCGAGGTAGGCGTAGATGGCGGAAATGTCTTCGTCGCCGTGGCCTTCCCGGATTGCCAGGCGGTAGATTTCCTTGGCTACATTCGTCAACGGCATGGCCACGCCGGTCTCGTACGCGCTGATGGCGGCCAGGTGCAGATCTTTCTGGAGCCAGCGCAATGCGAAGTCGGTTCGATTCGCCGTTGATCGCCACCTATCGCGCGTGCGAATACAGGTTCCCTCTAGGCGTTTTGCCGAACGCGTGACGGCTGATATCCTGTTCTGGGCAAAGGATGGGATGGAAGGGGGAAGTCAAATTGAGTGCCTGGCACGATCGATGACGGGACATGGTTCTTCCAGCGGCGCCGCGGTCGCCTGAAGTGTCGGTGGTGATGGGCGCGTTTAACGCGCAGCGGTTTCTGGCGCCCGCGCTTGATTCTCTGCTGGCCCAGACCCTGAAGGATTTTGAGCTGATCGTCGTTGACGATGGCTCGCAGGATCGCACCTTTGAAATCCTCGAGGAATATCAGGCGAGAGATTTCCGCGTGCGTCCGATTCGAATCGCGCACGGGGGCATCGTGGAGGCCGCCAACACCGGGCTGAACGCCGCCCAGTGCGAGTTGATCGCCCGCGCCGATGCCGACGATCTGCATCTACCCGATCGCCTGCGGAAGCAGTTTGATTATCTGCAAGCGCATCCGGAAGTCGTGGCGGTTGGTTCCCGCATGCAGGTGATCGAGCCGTATGGATCACCGCTGCACATCGCGGACCACAAGCTCACCCATGAAGAGATCGAGGCGGAGTTTCTTCACGGCAACGGTTGGGCGCTGCCGCAGCCAGCAGCGATGCTTCGTAAGAGCATTGCATTGAAGGTCGGCGGATACCGCCACAAGTATCCATATTCGGAAGATTTTGATCTTTTCCTGCGCATGGCCGAAGTGGGCCGGCTGGCGAACCTACCGGATGTTCTGGTCAAATACCGGCTTCACGCCTCCAGCAGCAACTGGAAATACAACCGCACTCAGATGGCCAACAAACCGGGGCTGTTGGCCGAAGCCTATGGCCGACGGGGACGCACGATGCCGGCTGACCTAAAATTCCGCAACCCCTGGGACCAACCCGCGGCGCAGCGGTACATGCATTGGTTGTGGTCCGCATTGAAAGATAAGAACATCAGCGGCGCGCGGAGGCACGCCTGGTCGGTGTTGAAAGCGGCGCCGTTGTCGATTTCATCCTGGCGGGCGGCCTATTGTGCGATGCGGGGATATTGATGAGCGACGTAATGCTTTCGGTCTACATGCCCACGTACAATGCGGCGCGTTTCGTGCGTCAGGCGGTGCAAAGCATCCTTGAGCAGAGCCTGGACGATTTCGAGTTCATCATTGTCGATGACGGATCGACCGACCAGACGCCGATTATCCTTAAAGACCTGGCTTCCCACGATAGGCGAATCCGCGTGGTCAGCCAACCGCACCTGGGCGCGGCGGCGGCGGCGAACCGCGCGATCGCCGAGGCCCGCGGTGAATTTCTTGTCCGCATGGATGCAGATGACGTCGCTCTGCCGCGACGCGTCGAACAGCAAGTTCGTTATCTGCGCGATCATCCTGAATATGTGGCGGTCGGGGCGCGCATGTTGTTGATCGACGAGGATGGATTACCGCTGTACCATTTCGGGGAAACGCTATTCGGCCACGAACGGATTGATGCGTCGCTGATTCAGGGCGGATGGGGGATAGCGCAGGGGTCGTGCACTTATCGCCGGGTGGCTGTCATCGCCGCCGGGGCTTACCAGACCGATATTGCGTTGCATGAAGACCTGGACTTGTTTCTTCGGCTTGCGGAGCGCGGCCGTCTGGAGAATCTGCCGGAGATTCTTCAAATGTACCGGCAATCCACTGCCAGTTTGACCAACGTTGGGTTCCCCACCTCCAAAAAGGTTGTGCATTCCATTTTGTGCGCCGCGTGCCGGCGGCGCGGGCTGAAGGAGCCTTCGACGTTGAACGGCGGGGACAGCAAACCCTGCGCAGCTTTGGACCGATACCGTCATTGGGCATGGGGGAGTCTGATGGCCGGCAACGTGAGAACGGCGCGTACGTACGCGCGGAGAATTCTGCGGCTGGCGCCGTTTTCCGCGCATTCGTGGAGACTGATGTACTGCGCCCTGCGGGGCCGATAACAGAATTCCATGCGGTGCGACGCTTATGAGCGAGCCGTCAAACCTGTCCCCGACGATCTCCGTGCTGATGCCCGTCTACAATGCCCAGCCGTACCTGCGTCAGGCGGTTGACAGCGTTTTATCCCAGACTGTCGGCGATTTTGAATTCATCTGCGTTGACGATGGCTGCACCGACGGGTCACCGCGGATTCTCCAGGAATATGCCCAACGCGATTCGCGCATGCGCATCATCACCCGGGCCAACGGAGGTGTGACCAGCGCGCTCAACGCCGGCCTCGCCGTGGCGCGGGGTGAATATATCGCGCGCATGGATGCTGATGACATTGCCCTTCCATCCCGTTTCCAGCACCAGCTTGAATATATGAGCGATCATCCGGAGTGCGCGGCGGTGGGCTGCTGGGTGATTCATATTGATGCCAATGGCGTCGAGCGGCTTCGCGCCCAGCGGCATCTTCTGCACGAGCAAATCACGGATTGCCTTTGGGAGGGCAACGGCGGGGCATTGCCTCATTTCGGCGCATTCATCCGCCGTAGCCTGCTCACCCGACTGGGAAATTACCGAGAGCAGTTCCGGACGGCGCAGGACCTGGACTTGTTTCTGCGGCTATCGGAGATCGGCCGGCTCGCCAACGTTCCACAGTTCCTGATCCGTTATCGAGAACACGAGGCCAGCGTCGGCGCCAGTCGTGGAAAAGAGCAGGCGCGTAATGCCTGTGAAATCCTTCGCCAGGCATACGAGCGGCGCGGCATGAAGCTTCCCCGGCGGTTGGAGAAATGGGAGAACTTCCACGTCGCCTTCAATCGCTCGCGGTGGGGCTGGGAAGCGCTGGAGCAGGCGCGGTATGCCGATGCCCGCAGACATGCCTGGATGGTTCTTCGCAGCAGGCCCGCGCAGAAAGATTCGTGGCATCTAGCGGTCCACGCGGCGCTGGGACCCTGTCGCCCATACCTGCGGTCTGCCATCCGCGCCTTTCGCCAATTCACGCGCTAGGACAGGCGCCGCTGCACATCGTTCAAGTTTTCCCGCAGACGTACAGGACCGAGCTTTGCTGAATGCCGTTTTTCTCCAGCACTTCACCGCCGAAATAAGTGTATCCCAGGCAGGAAACATCGAAGCCGGCCTGGGTTAGCCGGTCGATGAAGTCGTGTCGCGCGTAGAGCCGCAGATGATCGTCTTGACCGAACCTGCGAACGCGCTCGGCCGGGTCCGAAAGTGTCGTGTCTTCAATCGTCGCACGCAAACCCAGACAGATCGGCGCCATTGCGATGCCCCAACCCCCAGGCTTGAGAATGCGGAAAAGTTCCCGCATCGCCTGTCGATCGTCGGGAACATGCTCCAGCACGTGTGAGCACATGAAGCAGTCGAACGCGTTGTCAGCGTAAGTTTTCATGTCCGTGATATCGACGTGGTCGTCGACATCCGACCGGAGGAGATCGGCGCTGCGATAGTCGAAGCAACCGAGCGTCCGAATCAATTCCTGCAGTGTCCTGGCGGGCGCGATGTCAAGCATACGATATTTTGCGGCATTGCCGATCCGCGTTGCCTCGGCTCGAAGAAACAACGCGTACAGGCGCGTTCGGTCGCTGGATCGGCAGTATGGGCAGGCGTACTGTTGCAGGTTGAGTGTTTCGGCTTGGGCGAATAGCTGCATGTAGAATCGGTGCTTCGTCAAATCTGCGATCAAGCCCGGAAGCGCTTGAGCGAGGGGAAGGAAACGCTCTACCCGTCGCTGGCAGAGCGGGCATTCATAACGGTATGACCGGATGGCCGCCTCCAGCCACCGCAGATGCCGTTTCAAGCGTCTTGGAACGAGCTTTGCCACTGTCGCGCGAATCTGGCGCATTATCGCGAGTATCCCATCCACCGTGTGGATTTGAAGTCAGTTCGCCTGGAGCGACACGCCCACGCGCGCCAGCAGCTTTACCCCGTTGTCGTGGTAGATTTTTTGCAGGACGTCGTCGGGCAGGGCCAGGCCGCGCAGTTGCGGCTGGTGCTCTTCGTCCAGATCGGGATCGAAGATCGGGCTGGGGCCGATGTAGGCGGTCTCCCAGAGCTTGCGGTGGGCCCAGAATCGGCTGGCTAGGAAATCGAAACCGCGGTCGTCGCCGCTGACCTGGTCGGTGCCGAAGAGGATTCGATCGGCGTTGCGGATGACGAACTCGCGGGCGGCATCGCGGCGGGCGCTGATCTCGCGCACCATCCAGCGTGTGGCGCTGTTATCCAGATAGAGGTTGGGGAATTTATCCAGTAGCGCCTGCAGACGCGGGAGGTTTTCCGGATTGCCGCCCATGTGCGCGCCTAGCCAGGGATGGTCGCGGTATTCCTCGAGCACGCCTTCCCACATGGCGTAGTGCTCGTCACGTGTTCCATACTTGGCGGTATCGGAATACTTGCCGGAGTACCACGTATCGGGATCGCCGATGTGGCTCATGAGGATCATGCCGCGGTCGGCGGCCTCGCGCAGGACGGGCCGCAGCACCGGTGAATCCAGGCGGATCTGCCGCGCCGCCATCGTGCCGGGGGACATGTGGAATTTAATGATCCGGCTGCCCAGGTTATAGAACATTTCGAGGCGGCGCAGCCAGTCGTTCACGTCGAAGGCCTGCCAGGCGGGGACGGCGATGAAATGGATTCGCCCCGGCCAGTCGCGCTGCAAGCCCAAGGCTTCTTCCAGCTGGCACATGGTGACGAAAGCATCCAGTCCGTAATGCGCGGCGGTCTGGAACCAGATTTTGCCATGGCGAGCGGCCAGGAGATGAGTGTGGAAGTCGATGGTGATGCCGCGTACGGGTGGCCGCGGCATGGGCTTGTGGAAGTCGAGGCCGAGGCGGTTAAATTCGCGCTCCTTGGCCGGCGCCAGCACGGCGGC
>Ga0182024_10001494_pt1 | contig 60202 bp, 52 predicted proteins | sample P32metaG_FD_120480 | JGI IMG/M metagenome (GOLD analysis project Ga0182024, IMG submission 120480) | Permafrost microbial communities from Stordalen Mire, Sweden - P3-2 metaG (Illumina Assembly) | ecosystem: Environmental > Terrestrial > Soil > Wetlands > Permafrost | place: Sweden: Stordalen...
AGCCAGATGTCGAACGTGCCGCTCCGATTGGAAATAAACGCAGCGAAGTTCCCATCTGGCGAAATAGCAGGATCGCTTTTGGCTCCATTGAAGTTGGCAAGCCGTGTGAACTGGGCACTGGAAAGTGGATTTCGGACCGCTGGCCGGCGGCCATTGGCGGCAAACCACCCGATCAATCCCGCTACCAGCAATGCCGCAAAAGTCCAGAGCACCCAGGTGTAACGCTTCGGCGCGGACAGAATGAGCCAGCGATGTCCGCGCGGAACGGTCGTTTGACGGCCATCCGCGCCAGCAGCTTCCATGGCTAGCTCTTGTTCCTCTTCGGAACGGAGTTTGCGGCCTTGCCGCCAGGCATCGAGCTCGGAACTCAAGGCATAGACGGAGCCTCGCTTGTGGTGCAGGTGGCGGTGGACAGGCATTGCCTCCTGCCTCTCCCAGCGCTGCACGGTCGTCACGTCCCGGCCCAGGTACGTGGCAATCTCCTTCCAGGAATCAAGGCGACGCTCGGACGGGGTCTGGGACAGTGTTTCGTTGGGGAATAGTTCGCCCATTCGCCCTCCTGGGAGCGGTCAGGAGACAATCGCCCCGATTGTAATGCCCCGGATGAGAACTGCAAAACACGGCATTTGGCCGCAAATGGGCCGTTCCGTTTATTGCTGTTTGATTAATGTCCTCAAGCTGACCCAGTCTGTGCATGGCGTCTCGGGCTACGACTCGCCCGGCACCGCCCTTGATCTCGGGTGGAGGCTTTCGGCGCGGTACGACCAATTCCGAACAGACTGGAGGCCGGACAATGAAATCCGTAACAAAGCGTTCATCGAGCTCCTCTTGGCTGCTTTCGGTTCTCCTCCTGCTGTGTGGGTGCGGAGGAGGAGTAAGAACGCCTCCTTCAAGTTCACCCCCGGGCCCTCCTTCAGGTCCACCAGCGCAGGGCCAGAACATTTCAGGCAATTGGCAGTTAAGCACGACGTCCACGGCAGAGATGCCCGCCTTGACGATTGCTGGCAGTATCAATCAATCCGGCAGTTCGGTAAGTGGCGCAGTGCATGTGGCCGGTGGGAGTTGTTTTGATCAGCGGAATGTCATCGGCCTCACTGGTACCCTGACTGATGGCAATGTCTCCCTGACCTCCGCGTCCGTTGACGGACAGATCCTTACTTTCGCCGGGAGCATCCCCATCCAAGCCAATTTCCCGGATATGCTGACTGGGACGTATGCCATCAATGGTGGGTGCGCCAACGGCGACCAAGGCAATGTGACCGGCTACAGTGTGGGTGCATTCAACGGATCCTGGTATGGCAACTTAACCACTGCGGGGGGCGCAGATATTCACTGGGGTACTGACCAGTTGGGTCAGGTTGGCCCCAGCTCGGAGGGTAGCTTTGGCCTAACCGGGACTTTTAATTTCGACGGTGCCTGCTTTAATTCAGGAAAGCTGACATCAGGAACGTACCCCACACCCAGCTTCATCTTGGGTACGTCCGTGGCGATTAATATTCCTACAGACAATGGCACCATTGCTTTTGTTGGCACGGCGGGCCCGGACGAGGGCGGTTTGATTCGAGGGACCTACACGGTCACCGGCGGCTCCTGTGAGTCTACCGGCACGGGATACCTGTCGCCATGGGAGTATTGACCATTTTTGGCACTCCTGACAGGGGCCGTGGAGACCCGGCTGCGGTGAAGATAAACGTGTTGTGACAATGGCAGCCGTTTTTGGGGCCAAAAAGGAAATTCCGGGCTAGATAGACGGACGCAAGCAAAAAAACAGGGAAGAGGAGAGCACCATGGTTTCCAAAATGTGTCGCATCGCTCGAATGATTGTTCTTGCCACCTTTGCGTTCAGTTCCGCTGCCTGGGCGGCGACTTGTTCAAACGCCTCTCTGAGTGGCACCTACGGGTTTCTGCACCTCGGCACAGATAGCAATGGCACCCCTGCCACTGCCGCCGTGAGCCAGGTCACGTTTGACTCAACCACAGGCACGTTTACCGGAGAGACCATAGCATCCCATGACGGCGTGATTGCCACCGAGTCTCTCACCGGAATATACGCAGTCGCTTCGAACTGCACCGGCACGGGTAGACCCACGGGAGGCAGCCCCTTCTCAATTGTGGTTACGTCAACAGGGTTTTTGGCCGTTCACCTTCTTTCGGAGGGATTCGCCGTGAAGCAGGGCTCCCCGACCTGCACCAATGCCGGAGTTAAGGGTAGTTTTGGGTTTGAAACAACCGGCGTCATCCTCGCAGGGGCAGACACAGGAGCGGTGGCCTTCATCGGTGAGTTGAAGTTAACCGTCAACCCTTCCGGAGAAGGAGTGATAAACGGACACGTAGCGAGTAGCGAGGATGGCACGTTTCTAATGTTCGCAGAGGAACCTGTCACTGGTTATTACAGGGTCGCCCCGGACTGCAGGGGCAGGGCTACCATAACGCCGAAGGGGCGCTCCGAAATGCACTTCAGCCTCGTGGTCGTGGACGGCGGGAATGAAATGCTAGCCATTGAGACGGACGCGGACACGGTTGTCAGCGGTACTTTTCAGCGTTAGTCCCATCGATCCGGGCGATTGGCGCCATTGCCCCGTCCCACCCTCCGCTGGGGCGGGCCCGCCTAGCAGGAAAGTAACACCTTGACACCGCCTGCTAAACTAGATTCATAGCAAGCAGAGTGTTGCTCCGAAGCGCTGCTCCAGAAAGACTCCGTTATTTGACAAGTAAAGTCTTTATTTCTCAAAGACCTGGCGAGCGCAGAACGGATTCGTCGTCGATCCCGGCAAGCTAAGTCTTTGATTTATAAATACTTTACAAGTAAGTCCTTATTCCCCAAAGACCTGGAGGGAAATAATCGCCAAGTTTTTGATTCCAAGAGACCGGCGGTGAGGGGGGTTAGGGGTACCCGGGATGCAGATTGGGGGCTGTTCCGCGGCTATTTCTTCACCACCCCAATCCCCAACTCCCGCAACTGTCCTTCCGCCACTGGGGTGGGCGCTTCCATCATCAAGTCCTTGGCGGCGGCGGTTTTGGGGAAGGGGATTACTTCTCGCAGACTATCGGCTCCGGCGAGAATCATTACTATGCGATCGAGGCCGAGGGCGATTCCGCCGTGCGGGGGGGTGCCGTACTCGAGCGCTTCCAGGAAGAAGCCGAAGCGTGAGCGCGCTTCTTCTTCCGTCATGCCTAGCGCGTGGAAGATTCTGCTTTGCACATCCTGGCGGTGAATACGGATCGAGCCCGATCCCAACTCTGTTCCGTTCAACACTATGTCATATGCTAGCGCGCGGACCATGGCTGGATCGGTCTCCAGTTTGTCCATGTCTTCGTCGTGCGGCGAGGTGAAGGGGTGATGGGCGGCCATCCAGCGCTTCTCGCCTTCGTCCCATTCAAACATGGGGAAGTTTGTGACCCACAGAAAACGGTAATCGTCTTTCTGGAAAAGTTTGTGCCGGTCGGAGTATTTCTGCGCCAGCGCGACGCGCAGTAGTCCAGCCGAGTTATAGATGGCCATTTCCGCGGGTGTAACTTTGCGTTTGCCCGCGGGGTGGTCGTCTCGAGCAGACTGCTTCGAGCCCACCACAAGCACCAGCAAGTCGTCAGGCGCGGCTCCGGTTTTCGCGCGGATTCTCGCTGCCGCCTCGGGATGTTTACTTTCGATGCGCTTGAAGTCTTCGAAGACGCGCGCTCCGCCCTTGGAGACAAAGAGCGGATTGATGTCGTCGCGCTCCTTGCGAGAAAGCTCGCCCACGTGCGGAATGCGGATGGCAATCACCGGCAAGTCTTTATTTATAGCTAACCCTTCCAGTTCCTCCGACGTAAAACAATCCGCCACGGCGGTGAAGGCGGGCACGCGCAGATCGGGCTTATCGATGCCGTACTGGCGAATGGCGTCGTCGAAGTCCATGCGCGGGAAGGGCGTTTTGATCTCGTGTCCCGCGGCTTTGAACGCAGCCGTCAGAAAGCTCTCGACCACCTCCCAAACCCGCTCCGGTTGGGGATAGGTCATCTCCAGATCGATCTGTGTGAACTCGGGCTGGCGGTCGGCGCGCAAATCCTCGTCGCGGAAGCAGCGCACGATCTGGAAGTATTTGTCGAAGCCAGAGATCATCAGGATTTGTTTGAACAGTTGCGGGGATTGCGGCAGGGCGTAGAACATTCCGGGCTGCACGCGGCTGGGCACGAGATAATCGCGCGCGCCCTCGGGGGTAGAGCGAGTCATGAACGGAGTTTCGATTTCGAAGAAGCCCAGCGAGGCCAGGTTTTCGCGGATCGCGAGCGCCACTTTGTGGCGCAGTTCGATGTTGAACTGCATGGCGTCACGGCGCAGATCGATGTAGCGGTATTTCAAGCGCATCTCTTCGTTCGCCAGCACCGTGTCCGAAGGCAAAAAGGGCAGTTGTTTCGACACGTTCAGAATGCGCAGGTCTTCCACAACCAGTTCGACTTCGCCGGTGGGGATATTCGGATTAATGGTGTCGGGATCGCGGCGTTTTACGGTTCCGATGGCGGCGATCACAAACTCATTGCGCAGCGCTTCCGCCTTCTCGTGCACCGACCCGCTCAATTCGTGGCTGAACACGACTTGGGTCACGCCGGTGCGATCGCGCAGATCGATGAAGATGATCTGGCCGAGGTCGCGCCTCCGGTTGACCCATCCCATGAGCACAACTTTCTTGCCAGCATCGGAGAGCCGAAGCTCTCCGCACATATGACTTCGTCTGAGGTCGCCTAAAAAATCGAGCACGTTTTCGCCTTGTGTAGCCAAATTGTCCTGCTGAAACGATGGAGCTGAAATTAGGGGTGCGAGTGAATCGATGATTATAAATGGGACGTGTGGCTGGCCGGGGTGCGGCGATGCCTGAAGGGGAGAATGGGTTGGTTGATCCTGGCACTTCATGCACAAAAAGATTTAGTTTCCGAAGCGAAAATTTCGCCATATACTGGCGACGGCAAGTTTGTGCAATTTGCGTGAAGGAGAAGAGGACAACATGAGAAAGCTATTGGCAATCTGTATCGCGGTGTCCATGCTGAGCTTTGGATTGGCTCTGGCCCAGGACACGATGAGCCATGACACAATGAGCGCCGATGCATCCAAGAAGGCGGTTAAGGTCGAAGGCAAAATCAGCGATGACGGCAAGATGTTTATGAGCGACAAAGACAACAAGAATTGGACCATCGTGAACCCAGAGGCAGTGAAGGGACACGAGGGACACCATGTCATTCTGACGGCACACGTGTATCCAGACAAGAACGAGGTTCACGTGATGTCACTCAAAATGGCGAAGTGACGAAATAAGGAATGCGGTGGTCGATTGATATTTCGTGGGTCGCCCGAGCGGGGGACGAGCGCAACGCCGTCCCCCATTTTCAGCGCGACCCGGTGTCTACATCGCCGACTCCAGACTTCCGCACTTCGGCCTATTTATTTTTCGTGCACTTGCCGTCCATGACCGGCGTCCAGTTGGCGCCATCGGATGACATCTCAAACTTGAACGTGTAGGAAGCCGGCGACAGAATCTTTTCGCTGAAGCGGCCCTTGCCGGCGGGCTGCTTCATGTCGCCGATCCAGGTCCAGGAATCGCCGTCCACTGTTCCTTTGGAGACAACGGCCTCGCCGTCACTGTTGAACTCGTTATAGGTGTACTTCTTTTCGTCGGAATCGTACCCGAGGAAGGCGAGTCCGCTTCCGTTACCCATGGGACTCTTGTACTGACTGTGAATGACGACAAAGAAGCCGCCGTCCATCCACTTGGTGTCGTCTGTCATGGTCATCTTGCCGCCCGGTCCCATCGGTCCAGGCTTCAAGTCAGAATCGCAAGTCCAGTTCCCGGTAAAGTAGTCGAGTTTCTTTTGCTCGGGGCCAGGCTTGGGCATATTCATTTGCGCAGAGGCCGTGGCGATGAGCAGCAGCGTGGCAATAAAAAGAGTCGGTGTATGTTTTGACGTACGTGTCATAGAGAACGCCTCCTGAGAGTGAATGGTTGCGCTGGCGATGGTAGACAGACGGAGCGCGCAAGTCAACCTTCGGCGTGTCCGATACGCAGCTGAAAATACCCTGCCCAAGCGAAGCTTGGACAGGGCACTCTTCGCACACCCTTGGAATTCCTGTTCCGCAGACTATTTGTAGGTTCCCGTGGAGCTCGATAAATAATCGCGGTGGGGGATGAAATCCACCATCGAGCCGATCACCGGTCCGGCGAGGGGGCTCGTCTTATTCGCCGCCCGCAGCGCGGCATTGAATTTGTCTAGGCCGTCCGCGTTGGTTGCAATGAAAATGACCCAGAACGAAGCGGGATCTTGCGTATGGATCGCTTCGGTGTCAATTTCATATTCGAGAATGGTGCCGTCGGCCAGCAACTTTTCCATCAACGGCACGAACAGGCTCTTGCTGAGCGTCTCAACAGCGTCGTTTGGCGCATCGGCCTTCAGTTTGTATTCCGCCGCGCGCGTGTAGGCGCCCTTAAACGAGCCCGAATGCCAGCCGTAATAGCGGCTGACCATGACGCTGTCCCAGTGTTTGGTGGCGCTGCCGAGGACGGATGTGGTGGACGACCCATTCTTATAGAACTTGTCCAGCACGCTCAATATGCCGGCCATGGACATCGCCGACCACCAGTTGTCGTGCGTGGCCCCGTCTGGCTGATGCACGAGGTTTATATCGGTGCCGTAGCCGATGATCGTGCCATCGGCCATCGCCTTGTCCAGAACGCTCTGATTGGCGGCGTCCGCTTTTTCCATGTCCGCCCAGTGCGCGCGGGGAATGTTCCAGAAGCCGACGTAACTGTACATCGGCGGTTTTTCTTTCATTTCGTCCTGCGCAAACGCGGGCGCAGTCCAGGCGGTTATCATCGCGAGCGCGCCGACGACTGTAAGAATCCCATACAAGTTTCTCTTCATCCTTGTTGTTCCTCCTCAATGTTTTGGGGTTGCGCTCCGAACCTTACACTTGCGGGTAGCAAGTGTCAACGAGGAGCGTGTAGATGCTCCAAGATAATGCCACCGAGCAGTCCGCAGCCGAAGTCTACCGATTGCAGGCCGCCAGCCCGCTCTTCAAGTCCGCCGCCAGCAACTGATGAAACAACTGTTCGCCAGCTTCCCTTCGCGCCGAGAGCCGCCCCGCTCCATAAGCGCGAGATTTCAACCCCCGCTGCACCGCCTCGCAAATCCCCAAATCTTCATCCTGCACGCGATTCCCCACCGCCACGCTCTGTTCGTTGTAAGCTCGCGCCGCCTCGCTCACGTCGCCGAAGTAGAAATCGAAAATCACCCGGCAATGGTCCACATCGATCGGAATCACAAGGTTCGTATCCAGATAGCCTTCGTAGCAATTAAACATGAAATTCGGGTATAGCCAAAAATACCAAGCCCGGTCGCCCTTGCGCGTCGTACCTGTCGCGGCGTCCTCACCCGAGCCCACCATCGGACTCGACTGGAGACAATACCGGTCTTCATTTTCGATCGTGTACTGCTTGTAATCCAAAACTGAATTAAGCCCCTTATGCAGATGGGGCACATGGTAGCCGCCGTCGAGATAGTTATCTACAAACACCTTCCAGTTACAGTGGATGTCATAAGTATGACTTGTAAAATAATGCAGCTTTCTCATGCCGAGGGGAGCGACGCGCTTAACTAATCCGCCAAGAAACTCCGCCAGCGGAGGCGCCTCCGCGTGCAGATTCACAAATACAAACTTCTCCCAGGCGTCCACCTTCACCGGAACCAGACCATTGTCCTTGCGTTCGAAGTTCTTCACCCCATCGAACTCCGGCATCCCTTTGAGCGTCCCATCCAGACCATAGTTCCATCCATGGTATGGACAATGCAAAATCGATGCCTGCCCACACTTCTCCGTGACTACCGCCGCCGCATGATGGCGGCAGACGTTATAAAATGCTCTCAAAACGCCATCGTTTCCGCGCACCGCCACCAGAGGCTCTCCCGCGACGGTTGCCGTTACAAATTGTCCTGGCCTCTCCGCCTCGTCCACTCGTCCCATTACCTGCCAGCTTCGCGAGAAAACCGTCTGCTGTTCCAACTCGGCGATACGCGCATCCACATACCAGGGCGCCGGGATCGTGGACGCTTCCGTTAACGGCGCCTTCTCGTTATAACTCGCGACAATCTGCTCTATTGGCATTCCGGCTTTCATGTTCTCTGCCCGGCCACTTGTGCTTTCTCCGACCCGACGGCCCGCCGCAACAATTCCACAAACTGCTCAATGCGCGCTTCTTTCTCCTCCGGTACTGTCCCCGACTTCCGGAACAGTCCCGGATCTAACTCCTCTGTAAGCAGCGCGTCCTGAAACCGGTCCATAGTCCACTCGAGGATCGAGCCGATCATGTCTGCATCCAGATCCGACCGTAACTCTCCCCGTTTGACTCCGAAGCTGACAAACTCACGCCATCCGTAGGGGTCCTCGGCCACCAGAAATCGATTAATTTCCCGCCGCAGTGCCAGGTCCGTCCCATAATTACCAATCAGATAAATCCGGTATGACGACCAGTTATCCCGCACCATGTTTTCGGTGCGTCCGAGCCAGTACCGCAGCACTTCAAAAAATCCCCGCTCGTGCCCCGGCGCCTGCATATATCTCGGAAACGACTGGACTGCCTTCTTGTAGGCCTCGAAGAACAATCCATCCTTGCTCTTGAAGTGCTGGAACACCGATCCTTTGGCGATACCTAACTGAGCTGCAATATCTTCCACCCGGGCCGCGCTGTATCCGCGCTCGGCAAAATGCCGGATGGCTACCTCCACAATTCGTGCCCGCTTGGCTTCCGAACGCGGACGCGGCTTCGCGTCCCGCCTCATCTGCGTCGGTTTCGCCAGACTGCTTGTAATCCCTTCCATGGCCCAACTCCTCCCGGGTTCTTTGACCTGCGGTCAACGAAAGATACAGTAGTCACAAACCATTTTTCAACGGCTTTTTCCATAGACTTTCGTTTATGTTTCCAATCTGGTTTGTTTCCCGTTTTGACCATCGGTCAGTCGTAGGTTTAGCCTTCAATAAAGGGATGTCGTGGCATGAACCGGTGTGGATTGCGAGCCTGCCTTGCCTTACCGAAGGCCCGAGAGGTAAGTCGAAGGATCGAGCCTAGCGAAGCTTTGGAGGCGCAGCGAGCAGTGAGACGACTCTGGATGGGAGAGTGCCGTAACAACTACATTTAAGCGAGGAAGGAGATTCAAAAATGTCCGAAACCCCTCGGCAATACACCAAACGCATCATGGCCAACGCGCACGGACAAGACCCACTCAAGATCCAGTCCGCGACTAACAAAAAGCTAGCTCGGCTGATCAAGGGCATCCCTACCGCCAAACTCCGCAAACGCCCCGCACCCGATAAATGGTCGGTCGCCGAGATCCTCGCCCACCTCGCCGACGTCGAAATCGTAATCGGATGGCGCATGCGCTCCATCCTCGGAGCGCCCGGAACCCCCGTCCAGGCCTACGATCAGAACGCCTGGGTCATCTCCGGACATTATGAGAAACGCGATCCCGGCAAATCCATCGAACTGCAGCGCATGGTGCGCGAAGCAAATCTCGCGCTCCTCAAATCGCTTTTGCCCGATCAATGGAAGCAGTTCGGCCAGCATGCCGAGCGTGGCCAGGAATCGATCGAGCACATCGTCCGCATGGTTGCTGGACACGATATCAACCACATCCACCAAATCGAGCGCATCTTAATCCCGACAAAATGATCGCATCCTGTACCGGAGTTCAAGCCGGGTACGGATAGTGACCACGATCCCATAACGATGTATAGCTGGCTAACAAAAAAAGCGGGAAGCTTCCGCTTCCCGCATCCACTGCAAGAACACTCTCTGCTACTTCTGCGTAAATGGCAGCCCGGGCAGCGTTTCTGTATGCTCGGACTTCACCGCGCTCAGCAGATTCGGATCCAGCCCCAGTGCTCTCATGATCGTCGGGGCAATCTGTCTTGTCTCGACCTGATCGTTAAACGTTGAGGGCTTGTAGCTGGGATTCGAGACAATCAGCAGAACGTTCCGGTCGTCGTAGGCAAAACCACCATGCTCGGAGACTTTCTTCTTTCCTCCCGTATAGACGACCCCAACGTTCGGAGTCACGATAATGTCCGGCGTCCGAGAATCGGTAAGCGGATCGTTGAATTGAAGTGTGAGCGATGGACCCGCGAAAATCTCCCCCTGTCCAAAGAGGTTTTCATTCGCGGCCTCACCTAATGTTAACGCTGCGCTCTGGGTCTGGCTTTGATCAGTCAGCCAGATCAGAGAGACATCATCCTCGTCTGCTTGGGCAACCGGCAGACCCGGACCAACCCCGCCCGGCGAGAGAATCTGCGATGGCGGTTCATCCGAAGGATCGTCTGCCGGAATGCGCAACACTCGATTGGGATCAATCGGCGACTGTCCATGCTTCGCCGACACAATTATCAGGGTCGAATCCAGCAGCCCTTGCTTGGTCAACTCCGAAACAAATTGGCCAATCGCGCCGTCCACGTACTGGATTTCGGCGAATAGCGAATCGCTCGGCGTTCCCAGCGCGTCGACGTATCCGCCAGTTAGGTTAAGCGATGGTTCTACCAGCTTCTGGCCCACGCTCACAGCCTGGAAATTCATACCAAACAAATTTGGCACCGGCGCCGTGGCGCTGCCGTCGTGCGTCTTGCCGTCAATCCAATTCAGCAACGCCTGCACTTTGAACTGGTCGTAGCAGCGGATGTTCTGGAAGCTGTCCGTCCAGGCATTTGACGACTGCGCCGCGCCCGGGTCGGGCAGCGGACTGCAACCCTGAACCGCCGGTATCGGCACCGGAATCGAGTTGATCTCCGGCGACCACAAATCAACCACGCCATCGCCGCTCGATCCATTGGTAAAGTCGTAGGAGGGATGCTTGTCCGACCACGCGGTGTAACCGCCCGCATTCTTCACCACGTTGAAGATCGTATTCGCCCGGATGAAGCTGTGCGGATAGACCGGCGCGCAACCATTCTTTGGATTGCGCGGCAGGTAATCGGGATTGATCCCGTTGATCCCCGAGCTGCCATCCGGCTTCCCCGAGTCAAGTTTCAGATAATTGAAGTCAATTTCTTCGTCGAATCCGACTTGCGTGCCGATGACGCTGGGGCAAAGCTTGGCTCCGCCGCCGATTCCGTAAGGCGTAGTTTTCGCCGGAGGGGACAGCGCGCGGTCGTAGCTGACGTCGTAGTACATTCCGGCCGAACGCGGTGTCCCGCCGGTGATCTGAGCCACCAGCCCAGGGAAAGAGTCAGAGGGTTTGGGAGTGAAGGCTTGCAGGTAATGCACTCCGGTAGCCGAAAGCGCCGCCAGATGCGGACAGTAGGTCTGATTGCCGTAAAGGGGAACGCCCTTGGCGCAATTCGCAAAATCCAGCGAGTGCATGCCGTCAATGCTGATGAGTAAGACGTGTTGAATCTTGCTGTTTCCTTGCGCAGCGGCGGTTACCGAAAACGCCAGCGCCAAAGCAATCAGCCCGAGAGGGAGAAAACGACGATCAAACACTTTAGCCTCCTTGGAATACAATTGAGTTAAAAGTATTCGTCGTGCGCGGTGCGACCGGGTTAACGGGATGTGAATCGCTGATTAATTAACGGTAAATAGCAGATTGAGACAGAGGTAAATCATCGCTCCGGCGCTTCCTGCAGTGCTTTTACCAAGGGCAGGTCAGCGGGCTTCGCCGCGCGGGTGGTGGTAATGACAATCACGCTGACCAGCACCAGAAGCGTTCCGAGCAAAGTTCTTGGACCGACGGTCTCGCCTCCCAGGAAATATCCCACGATCACTGCCACGACCGGATTGACGTATGCGTAGGTGCCAACTTTGGTTGGCGATTCGTGATGGATGAGCCAGACATAGGCCGTGAAACCCACGATGGAGCCGGCCACGATCAAGTAGGCTAGCGCGAACCATGCACCGCGCGAGACTGTCTGCATATGAAATCCGCGGAACTCGCCGAAAATTGCCGCCGCAAGCGCGAGCATAATTCCTCCCGCGAGCATTTGCGCTCCGGAGCTCATGACTTTCGACGCGGGCAGCGGCAGCTTGCGGGTAAGAGCCGAGGCGACCGACCAACTCATGGCAGCGATCACCAGAGCAACCGCTCCGGCGCGATCAATGGGAGCTTCGCCGAGATTTAGGCTCAACGATCGGCTCAGCAGAACCGCGACGCCTCCGATTCCTACCAGAAGAGCTACCGCGAGTCGGACCGTGAGCCGCTGGGTGCGCAGAAAAATAATCTCCGAGAGCGCCATGAACACTGGGATGGTAGCCAGCATGACTGCGGCAATTCCGGAAGGCACGCGCTGTTCGGCCCAAAACAGAAGGCCGTAATCGAGGACGAAGATACAAACCGCAAGAACCGAAGCGGCGGCCCACTCGCGGCGCGACGGCGATGGAGTACCGCTCAGGCGCATCCATCCATAAAGCACGACTCCAGCAATGGAGAAACGCATGCTGGCGAGAAGAAGTGGCCGAACCTCACGCACACCGACACGGATGGCCAGGAAGGTCGAGCCCCAGACAAAATAAATGATCGAGAAGGCCAGCACGGTCTTCCATGCCGGAGGACGAACCGTTGCTTCCATAGCGGTGTACCTTGCGCCCAAAACGCGATTCGTTCTTATAATGATCGTTCCTGAAATAGATCACTCTCAAGACCGCGAGGACGCAGATTGTTCGGTACCGAGAATCGGTTACTGACGTCCCCTTTGCAATATCGAGAATCCCGCGTAGAAAACGCTTGAATCAATTCCAGGATTCAGGGGCGCCTGGTAGTTGTTGGAAAGGTGGTGATACTTCCACCCGACAGAGAACGAACGGCCCGACCGCCGGAAAAACTGCGCTCCCACGCCAACAGTAACCGTGTAATTGAACTGCGATGATCCGATGATAGGAACCTGCTGATTGAAGTACAGGAATCCCACGCTTCCGTTGGCAAAAGGCTGAATGCTCTTCCGGCTGAAATTCCCCTGAAATCCTATGGGCTTGCGCCCGCGCCGTAGACGGTGCCGGCGGGGTTGACCAGCACAGTCCCGTTAACCAGGAACACTTGCGTCGGCTGCATCTCCAGCGCCACCGGCACAATCTCTGCGGTGTACTTTAATGTCAACGGACACGTGGTAAAAAGTGTCCGGGCATATTGCAGGTTCAATAGAAAAAGCTTCCGATCCTCCGTCTGTCCTTTTAATTTGAATGAGGACGGAGAATAACCGGTCCACACTCCGAACTCGTTGCTGCCGCGGCGCAACGGGCTTTCATTGTCGTTTTCCCTCTGGCTGGCAGGGGACGAGTCTTGTGCTTTCGCAAGCGGGAGATCGCTCAGCAACAGTGCGAGAAGCATCGCCACAAGCCAGAGGGAATGTCGCATTGCCCAAGAACTCCGCCTCACGAGCTCCCAATCAAAATCCCGACCGCAAACACCAGCACTCCGCCCACCACCACCTGGAAGGCTGCCGAGAGCAGGGGAGTATCCATGTACCGGTTTCGAATCCAGGCAATTGTCGCCAATTCCAACGCCACGATAATTACCGCCGCCGTAAACGCCACATGGAAATTCGTCAGCAAAAACGGAAGTGTATGCCCAATCCCGCCCGCCGCTGTCATTAATCCCGTTACCGCACCGCGCAGCATCGGACGTCCCCGCCCCGTCATCGATCCGTCATCCGACAGCGCCTCCGCAAATGCCATCGAGATTCCAGCCCCGATCGAGGCCGCCAGTCCTACAAGAAACGCGTCATGGCTGTTTTTTGTCGCAAATGCGGCGGCGAACACCGGTGCCAGCGTCGATACCGATCCGTCCATCAACCCGGCCAGCCCCGGCTGCACAATCTGCAGCACAAACAGGCGCCGCTGCGCTTCGTCCTCTGTTTTCTTTACCGACGGAGCTATGCTTTCCGACATCGCCTCCGCCGCCACCTGGTGCTTGCGCTCGGCCTCCTCCAGATCGCCCAGCAACTTCCGGATGCCTGCATCCGTTACCTGCCCGATTGCTTTTTGATAAAACTGCCGCGTCTCCAGTTCCATCAAAGCCGCCTGCTTGCGCACATCGGAAATTTTCAAGGGACGCGTCAGCCAGAGCGGCTTGCGCTGCACGAAGCCTTTCACATCTTCGCGACGGATCAACGGAATGTGCTCTCCGAAGCGTTGCCGATACGTTTGAAACAGCGTAGCCCGATGGCCAGATTCCTCCGCCTGCATGTCATCGAACAGCTTCGCTGTAGCCGGATACGTTTCGCGGAGCCCTTCCGCAAAATCCGAAAACACGCGCGCGTCCTCTTCTTCGAGGGATATTGCCAGCGCCAGGATTTCGCGCTCCGACAAGTCTTTGAATTTTCGTGCCATGCCGACAAGTTTACTGTTTCTGAATTTGGATTCAACAATGGCTTTTCATAAGGTCTAATCAAATTGGTTCGCGGAATAGGGTGGAGGGGCCATGGCTTCACAGTTTGCCGAAAAACTGACTTTCCAATGCCCAGGCCCTGAAGGGGCATCTCAATTCAAAGCACTTACGGCATCGCTAAAGCGATGCCCTGATACGAAACCTGGCTTTTTTAGCAAACTATTCAGCCGTGCCATCCGCGCAATGCTGCCCGGAGGGCTTGGAGAGATAGTCTTGACAGTCCTAACGGTCTCGATACCTTCGTAACATTCCCCTCCGCACCCCAAATCGGGTCTAATCTCCAACATCCCCGAGAGGAGACCTATGACTAGAATCGCAATTCTTACCTTGCTTTGCGCGTCTTTCGCCTATGCCCACGACCATCAACCGCCGCAATCCGGTACCATCCTGCAAATGGACTCCGTGAATTGCGGGACCGACCAGAAAAGCGACAAGAGTCTAGCCGGCGAAATCATCGGCACCGACAACTCTCACCAGAAAATGCACACCCTGCTCTGCCAGGAGTATCTCTTGCAGACCGACCGCATTACCTACCGCATTCGCCCGAAGGACGACAAACATCCCGCCCTGCTACCGGTCGGCGAAAAAGCTCAGTTCCGCATCGAGAAAGATCACATGAAGCTTCGCGTCGAGGACCTCGACGACAAGGATCGCGATTACGTAGTCGTTTCGATGACTCCGCGCGGGGAAGCTCAAACCGCGGCTAACCACAAGTAGGGGACCGAAAGTCACGTTTCAAGCTTTCAGAGTTTCAAGGTTTCAGGAAGAAACGCCACACCGATCTTGAAACTCTGAACCTCTGGCGCTGGCCCACGGCAACCGGAGACCGATCCAGCGCTCAACAGGCCTATGATACGCTGCAGCAACAACTGCAACAGTTCGCCCTCGGGGGTCGGAGCGATTATCCACCGAGTCGCCGGACTCGTTTGACGCCTGATCGGACCTATGTGGGCGCAAAAAATAGCTATCAGCCGTCAACTATTAGGCATCAGGCGAAAGTCCTCGATGTGCGATATCTGATGTGCGATATCTGACGACTGATAGTTGACGACCGATATTTGAGAGCTGACGGCTGAGCGCCTACCGCGCTGCGCGGGCTGCCTCGATCGATTCGTGGATCTCATGCTCGGCCGCGTGCAGATGCTCTTCCGCCTTCGCGCCATGCCCAGCCATATCGTAGTGGTTCGCCGCGCGGGCGTGCTCCATCTCTTTGATCGCTTCGAGCGTGTGGTTGTGGGCTGCTTCCAAGTCGTGCCAGTCATGAACTCTGTCGGCAACCGCGATTCCGGCGACGAATGACAGACAGACTGAAAGAACCGCAACTGCAATCGCTTTGGTCATAAATTTTCCTTTCAAAGTTGTGGGTTAGGTTTTTCCGGACACGCACGGATACACGACATTTTCTCCGACCGCAATCCTCCTGTCAAAACGAAACAGGAGCATCGTAGTGTGACAAGAGGTTCGGCTGGTCCATTGCGTTTTGCGCAGTCGGGTAGAGCCAAAGGCATCGGGCAGGAGTGTCCGCGCTACAAGCGCCGGGAAATTCAACTCTTGACTCGCGGCTCGTTCATCGCTATGAGTGCACTAATTCCCGGTGCGAACCCGCCTTGAAGGCGATTTCCTTGTCCTCGGCCCGAAACTAGTCCGCGAAAAATGCACATGCCGTAGAGATTGCCGAAAGGCGGCATGGATCCGGTTTCGCAGTCCGGAAAACGATCGCGAAGTTCGTACTCGTTGGCCAGTTCCGCCGAATCTGGCGCCAGATATTTCTTGAGCCGGTTCAAATCCACTCGGACCGAACCTGGTACGACCGGCATGGCCAGACGTCCGTCGACCATCACAATCACGGTTTTTGCCAGTTCTTTTCCCGGGGTGTGGGTTAGCACTGCAATCCCCTGGGCCGTGTAGGCCACCGAATGCGAGATCACCAGACGGATCGGCCCCATTCAATTATGCCCTCATCTGAAGCTGAGGAGTTAGTGAAATTCTAAGAGAGGAGATTGAACCAAAACGGGAAAATGCGAAGCAAGAACTGGCAACCGATAATGAAGAACGTTCAGTTTTGGCCACGCGTTCCCGAGAAATTGCGGTATCGGAATCACGCGGCCGGAATCTTCTTTTTGTGACCCTACGCCGCTTCCTTCGTCATCAGGGAGTGCGCAATCTCCCTTGTCCGCGATCCCACGATCTTCATTTCTTGCCAGTCGTAGCGGAATTCCTGACCGCAGTCCAGGCAGACGACGTAAGTGCCCGCGCGCTGACCCGTCTGTGTGCGGCGTGAACCGGCGCGCACCGTTATAGGAAAACTATATCGTGAGTGCCGGCAGCCGAACATGGCGTCCATCAGCTTTGAAAGCATCGGTTAACCTCCGCAGAATAAAAACAAAACTGGCTCACTCTCTTCGTCCTAAAGTTTGAGATAAGCTCTGTTTACTTAGATTCCAGCAGTCGGGAAAAGGTTCGCACCTGCAGATAACCCTGTAGGTACATCAGAGCAGGTTCGGAATGAGGCACTTGGCAGCCAAAGGCAGGAAATAACAAGGCGAAAGAAATGATCAATCCAGATCATGAAGCGAGTCGATAGCGCACTTCGGGATCACCTGCTGGGCGGGTCGGCCTTCTTTTGCGCCGTGCACTTGCTCATGATGGCCGATCGGAGCCGCACCCGCAGATCTTCGGGCAACTCGTAGAGTTCCGAGTCGCGATAGATTTCAATGGTTTTGCGAGTGGTATCGCAGACGACATAGCAGTTATGGCACCACGCCAAATGATCGTCAAGCTCGATCTTGGTCCGGGCGTCCAGCACCCCGTCAAGATAATTGGTTAGTTCGCTCAAAAACTCAGAACACTTCACTGGTCGCCATCTCCACTCGCCTTTTTCTGAAAGAAACGATTCAGCCGCTCGCGCAATTGCAAACGCGCTCGCAGCAACCGCGACTTCACCGCCGGGATGCTCAACTCCAGCGCATCTGCCGTCTCCTCAGTCGAAAGGCCTTCTACATCACGCAGTACGAACACCGTCCGGAATCCCACCGGCAATCCCTGAATGGTGCGCGTCAGTATGTCCCGCAACTCCGCCTGGTTGTACATCTGCTCGGGATTGGGACTCCAATCCGCAACCTCACGGGGCAGCGAGTCATCCTCAGTTTTTACCTCTTCGTCTAGAGAAACCGTGCGTTCCGGTTTTCTCCGGCGCAACTTCATCAGCGCTTCGTTAACCGCAATCCGCACCAGCCAGGTGTAAAACTTGGACTGTTCCTGGAACTTTTCCAGGTTGCTATACGCCTTGAGGAACGCTTCCTGCACTACATCTTCAGCGTCCTCGCGATTCTGCGTAATGTGCTGTGCGATGCGGAAAACGTTGCGATCATAGCGCCGTACCAATTCTTCAAACGCCTGATCGTCGCCGCGCTTGGCACGCCGGACCAGCTGCATTTCTTCGCTGACCGGTTGCTCTATGTTGGGTTGGATGGTGCTCATTCGTAACTTGATGCAGATTTTTCCGAGATCTAGAAACCGGCCTCACCGCTATTGTACGTCCTAGCTGCGGTTTTCGCTGTGCTGGTTTGGCGCGCCAAGTTTCTCACCTCTGGGCGACGCTGTAAAACCACAGGATATGCCGGAAAACTAGGCGGCACGGCCAAGTGGCGCCCGGGCTTGAAATTGATTCAAGTCCTGGAGGGACGACCGAATTGCTCGGGGCAACTCTCTAGGCCACGTACCAAGGTGTCCCAAGTACGCCCACAAGCGGCCCTATAATCAGAGGTTAGAAGGGTTACGCCCTTCTCCCCCCAAAAAAGACTACCTCGGAGTATGCATGAAGGAGCGCGGTCGGATTGAACCAAGTTGGATTGAGCCAATTGTCGAACGGGCGATTGGTCAGGCCTTGGAAAGCCATGCGGCCCAACTACGAACCGAGATTGTCCGCCGGGTGATGGAAGAGATCGCCGCCGAACCAGGGAGCCACAGTTCGGCTCCCGCTTGCAGTCCGGCAGACCTGGCGCAAGCCGTTGGCGAAATCCAGTTGGGTTCCTCGCAACGCGAGATTCTGCGCGCATTGCTCGATACCGGCGCCCGCTACGCGTCCCGCGTCGCGCTTTTTGTGGTCCGGGGCAGCCACGCCAATGGATGGCAGGCACGCGGTTTCCCCTATAACGAAGCAGTGAAGGATTTCGCCCTCGACGAAAACGCTCCCGCTGTCGTTCGTGCGATGGGCCGAGCGATTGGCGGTCAGGCGCCAGCGAATGCGCCGGTTACCGACTTGGACGCGCGTTTCCTGCAGGAATTCGGAACGCCAGCCAGCGGCCAAGCCAGCGTCCTTCCATTGCTTTTGAAAGACAAAGTTGCCGCCCTGGTGTATGCCGACAGTGGAACGGGTGCGGCGGGCTGGGTCGACGCCGGCGCGCTGGAGTTGCTGGTGCTATCGGCGAGCGCATGGCTCGAGGTGAACTCGCTCCGTAAGCACGCCCACAAGGGACCGGCGCACACCGCCAATCACGATGGGAGTAGTCATGCGGTCCCGGCGGCTGAGTTGCCGTGGTCTCAAGCGCCGCAGTATGCAGGATCGGCCTACAACGATGCCTTTGCCGTGCCTGAGCACGACCACGCGATGGCAGCAGCGGCCTCAGCGGGCGAAGTCTCGGTGCCCGTCGCGAGCAGCGCAGCGGAGGCTCCGGCGATGGTTGCAGAAACCGAGGTTGCGGCCTCCGAGCTTCAATATGAAGTGGTCGAAATGGAGCCGGTCTTGGTCGAACCGCCGCCCATCGAACTGCTGCCCATCGAACCGCCGACAATTGATCACGCGGAGTCGACGTCTGCTGCTACACGCGAGGCGCCGCCGGATGTCTCCTTCTCGCCCGAGGATCAGGCTATTCACCGCAAGGCTCAGCGCTTTGCCCGTCTGCTCGTCGATGAGATCAAACTCTATAATCAAGCCAAGGTCGCGGAGGGCCGGAATAACAAAGATCTCTACGACCGCTTGCAAGAGCCCATCGAGAAAAGCCGCGCCACGTACCAGAAACGTTACGGGAACACCGTGGCGGCTCCCGCCAATTACTTTCAACATGAAATAATAAGAAGTCTCGCAGAAGACGATCTCTCAATGATGGGTGCCAATTTTCGGCACTAGGTAGGGTTTGAGTGCGCTGTATTGTGGTCGTGGTCTTCGCTGGAATTTTCCTTCTGTCTAGGCTCGGCTTTTTGTCACCCGCTGCCGCCCAGTCTGCACCGTCCGTAGAGACGGGGCTTGCCTCGTCTCCCGCCGCGAACGCACGGGCCCAGAGCACGACCTCAACCAGCACAGCGTCGAGACCCACTTCAGCGAAGAACACACCCACCAAAAAGAAGTCCGCCGCTTCGACCAGCACTAAGAAAAGGCATAAAACCATCTCTCCGCATGTGCGCCGGGTGCGGCGGGCCTTTGTCGCCTCGGCCAGTCTTCGTCCGATGGCGCAACAGTTGTTGCAGGACCGCACTCCCACCGCTTATGCCGGAGTCGAGGCCTTTGCGCGCCGTCATTCCAAAGAAGATGCAGATGCGGGAGCGCTGGCCTGGCTCGTCATCGGCTACGCCCGCACCCTCGATCGCGACTATGGCAAAGCGATCGACCCATTGAACCGCGCCAAGGCCGGCGCCAGCGAACTCGGAGACTACGTTGCTTACTACCTCGGCGACGCCTACCTGAAAACCGCGCACAATGCCGAAGCGCTCTCCACGCTGGCGGATTTTACCAAGAACTTTCCCGACTCACTTCTGATCCGCGATGCGAACGTGATATACGCAAATGCGCTGCTGGAGGAAGGCCGCGCGCAGGATGCTGCGGCTTTGCTCGAAAAGCAACGCACACCGGTGCGCAGCGATATTGAACTGGCGATAGGCCGTGCCTACGAAGTAGCGGGCGACAGCCAAAAGGCCGCGAGTGTGTTCCGCAATCTATACTTCAACCTTCCAAACAGTTCCGAAGCCGATGTGGCGGGAGCGGAATTGCGCAAGCTCGGAATCTCCGGATCGGTCGCCGAGCGCCGCATCCGCGCCGATCTTCTATTCAAAGCCAAACACTACGGCGAAGCCGCCCACGATTATCGCGAGCTCGTTAGTGAAGATCAGGTAAGTCCCGCAGACCGTCCGCAAGTGCAATTGGCGCTGGCGGGAGCGCTGGAAAAGAGCGGCAGCAGTCCCGACGCCCGCAAGCTTCTGATTTCCATGGGAGCGCAAACCGGTGACCTCGAAGCCGAGCGCCTCTACCTTCTGAGTGAGACCGCGCGTTCGACCAGCGACGAGGAGGCTGTTCAGCGGACTCTCAACGAGTTACGGACTTTTGGTCCAGCCAGCCCATGGCTCGAACAAGCGCTGCTTTCGGCCGGAAATATGTATCTGCTGAAGCGCGATTACGATCGCGCCATCGATTACTTCCGCGAACTGCAACAGCGCTTCCCTGCCGGCGGGCACGCATCCTATGCTCACTGGAAGGTGGCGTGGCTGAGTTTCCGGCAAGGCCGGACCGACGAGGCCAGGAAAGGTTTCGAAAATCAAATTGCCCTCTATCCCGATTGCGGAGAGATTCCTGCGGCTCTCTACTGGCGTGCGCGTCTCGCCGAAGAAGACGGCAACCCCGGGATGGCGCGGGCGTTTTATCAAAAGCTCTCCGATCGCTTTCGCAACTATTACTATGCCGAGTTCGGCCGGCTGCGATTAAAAGCCCTCCAGCCAGGGCAAGCCGGATCGGGAAGCTCGCCAATAGAAGACCCAGTGCATTACGCGCTGCTCGACCGCGTCCCTCCGCTCTCCACGGCCGGAAAAATCACCGCCAGTGATCCTCCCGACGACAACCTGCGCGTCGCGCGGGCGCGTCTACTTTCGAACGGCGGTCTAGCCGATATGGCCGTGCGCGAGTTGCAAGCCGCCGCCAGCCAGGTTGACGGAACCTGGGCGCCGCCAGAAATGGCGCGAGTTTATCAGGATGGTGGCCGCTACGATCGCGGCATTGAGATCATGAAGCGCTCGACGCCCAACTATTTCGCCGTGGATATTCCCGACCTGCCGCGCCCCTACTGGGAAGCGCTTTTTCCAAAAGCCTACTGGACCGATCTGCGCAAATATTCGGTGCTAAACGGACTCGATCCCTATCTGGTCGCGTCGCTCATACGGCAGGAATCCGAGTTCAACGCGTTGGCACTCTCCCGAGCCAACGCCGTAGGCTTGATGCAGCTTCTGCCGAAAACAGGAAAGACGGTCGCGAAACAAGTCAAGCTCAAGGGATACAGCGCGCCGCAACTTTTCACGCCGACCGTAAACCTCGAACTCGGCACCCGTTACTTCAAAGACATGATCGATAAGTACAACGGCCAGTTCGAATACGCCCTAGCCGCCTACAACGCCGGCAGCGACCGTGTAGGCGACTGGCTAGGCCAAGGCCACTACCGCGATCCACAGGAGTTCGTGGAGTCCATCCCCTTCACTGAAACCCGGGAATACGTGCAAGCCATCCTGCGCAATGCCAATGTCTACCGCCAGCTCTACGGGACGCCGTAGCAGGTTAGCGTAGGGACAGCCGCCCTCGGCTGTCCAGCGGGGCGAAGCCCGCATGTTTTAATCAGGGCTGGCGTCCCCAACCGCCGATCAATGAGGAGGCACCATGGCTCAAAATCATTACACTACCAAAACCAAACGACGCCCAAAGAACAGCAAGCGCAAAGACCCCTCCGCAGCCACCATGGCGGCCCTGCGCCAACGCGAAGCCGTCGCGAAAAAATAAGCAAGAGTCGTATCATCTATAGCTCCATGGCATTTCCGATCCGAGTCTGCGCTATCTGCTCAGAAGAGTTCGAACTGAAGCCGGATAAGCGCGGCTTTGCCAACCGCTGCCCGGCGTGCAGCGAACCCGAACCCGCCGATCCCATAACCGACCGGGCCATGGATGCCGATGAACGCAAGACTTTGATGGAAGCGAACGAAGCTCGAAGACGAGCGATGCGTGAACTCCTCTATCGTAAGGATAGCTGATAGATGGCGAGATGACGGCATCCCCTACGCCGATTGTTGGCTTGGCGCCTTTGTAAATAGGATCTCAAACACCAGCAGCCCCGCGCCCACCACAATCGCGCTGTCGGCCACATTGAAGGCGGGCCACTGATGCGGGCCTATATAGAAGAGCAGAAAATCCACCACGTGCCGGCTGACCAAGCGGTCCCACAAATTGCCGACCGCTCCCCCCAGAATCAGCGACAGCCCGATTCCAGTCGAGGTCAGGCTGTGGCTGTTTTTCCAGAGCAGCGCGCAGACGATCAGCAACGCAATGATAGAGAACCCGATCAGCAATCCGACTTTCCATTCCGAAGGAGAGTCCGCAAAAATGCCAAACGCAGCGCCTGGATTCTCAGTGTGGATGATGCGAAAAAATCCAGGGATGACCGTGATGCCGTCGTGCAGAGAGAGCCGGCGGGCGATCGTCCACTTGGTGACGCGATCAAGAGCGATAACCAATAATGCGATCAGGAAATGATATTTGCGCATGACTCGGGAAATTCTCGTCTAGTGATGCCCCGCTATGAGAGTCCAATTCGCCAGACTCTGTCATTCCGAGCGAAACGAGGAACCTGCAGTTCGCCGCATTATGCAGATCCCTCGCTTCGATAGGGATGACAGTTCATGAAAGGTATCACTCATGTGATTCTCAGCGTGATTTCTTCGCCATAGCGCACCGCGTTTGCGGAAGCGGCGGTCACGCGCCGACGATTTCCAGTTCAATTTGTTTGAGCACGGCGCTGCAGCGCTCGCACACCGTCGGATAGTTTTTATCCTCCCCCACGTGAATTGAATAATTCCAGCAGCGCTCGCATTTCTGGCCATTGGCTTTCGCGACAGCGATTGTGGCGCCGCGGCTGGCGTCGCCAGATCCTTGCGTCAATGTCACGGACGAAACTATGAATAGATAACGCAGGTCACGCTCATGGCGCTTCAAAACCTTATAATCGTCGCCGTAGGCGTTGATGGAGACCTGGGCTTCCAGGCCACCGCCGATGACTTTGTCGTTGCGCATTTCCTCGAGCTTTTTCAACACTTCGTCGCGAATCGCGCGCAGTGAAGTCCAATCCCCGTCGGATTCGGACGATTTCGAGTTCTCGCCTGCAATTATATCGGCCGCCGAAAGGAATAAAGCGAGGTGCACGCTCTCTTCGCGGCCCGCGACCGGCGGCAGATATTGCCAGAGTTCCTCGCATGTAAACGTCATGATCGGCGCCAGCAAGCGAGTCAGCGTTTCGCCAATCCGCCCGATAGCAGTCTGTGCGGAGCGGCGTCCGTGGGACTTCGCCGCGGATATGTAGAGGCGGTCCTTGAGCACGTCGAAGTAGAATGCACTCAAGTCCACGATGCAGAAATGGTTTACCCGGTGATAGATCCGGTGAAAGGCGAACTCATCGTACCCGCCGCGCACATCGGCCACAAAAGCGCAGGTCTGGCGCAGCATGTACTGGTCGAGTTCTTCCATCTTCTCAAAGGGAACCGCATCCTTCGCCGGATCGAAATCGTAGAGATTGCTCAAAATGTAGCGAAACGTGTTGCGAATCTTCTTGTAGTTTTCGCCCACGCGCTGCATCAGGGCCTCGGAACCGACGACATCCTCCCGGAAGTCGACCGACGCAGTCCACAGGCGCACGATCTCTCCGCCGAGGCGGTTGGCGATGTCAACTGGGTCCACGTCGTTACCGCGCGACTTCGACATGGCCTGGCCTTTCTCGTCGAGCGTCCACCCGGGAGTCACGACCCCGCGATAGGGCGGGCTGGCGTGCGTCCCCATGCCGCAAAGAAGAGACGATTGAAACCATCCGCGGTACTGATCGCCGCCTTCGAGGTAGAGATCGGAAGGCCACGGATATTCGGGTTCGTCGGCAATCAGCGCAAGATAGCTGGCGCCGGACTCGAGCCACACGTCGAAGATGTCAAATTCCTTTTCGAACTTCGCCCCGCCACAATGAGGGCACTTCGTTCCGGCGGGAACGATGTTGTCGGTTTCGGAAGTAAACCAGGCATCCGCCCCCAAGCGGGCAAACAGTTCGACGACTTTGCGGTTGATGGCATGGTCATTGAGCGGCTTGCCGCAACTTTCGCAGAGAAAAACGGCGATCGGGACGCCCCACACCCGCTGGCGCGAGATACACCAGTCGGGACGGGTCGCAATCATGTTCGACATGCGCTCTTCGCCCCATGCCGGATCCCATTTGACGTTCTTGATCTCGCTGAGCGCGCGGGTGCGCAGCGTGTCCTTTTTGGCACTGGAGTTGCCGCGGGGCATCGGCGTTTCCATCGATATAAACCACTGCTCGGTGGCGCGGAAGATCACCGGATTGTGACAGCGCCAGCAATGAGGATAGGAGTGCTCGGTTTTTTCAGTGTGCAGCAGCGCGCCACGGCTCCTCACCAAGTCGATGATCGGCTGATTAGCGTCCCAAACGCGCTTGCCCTCGTATTCCGGCAGTCCGTTGCGCAGGATGCCTTTTTCGTCGACATTGCTGGTGGCATCTAGGCCGTACTTGACGCCGGTGAGAAAGTCCTCGGCACCGTGGGAAGGCGCGGTGTGGACGACGCCGGTCCCGGTGTCCATGGTGACGTAGTCGGCAAGCACGCCGAGAACTTTGCGGTCGAGGAAAGGATGCTGGAAGTTGAGGCGTTCGAGCTTCCGTCCGGGGAAGTGAGCGAGTTCGCGCGGATTGGCAAGGCCGCATTTCTCTGCGGCGTCTTTGGCCAGCTTGGAGGCTACGATATAAACCTCGCCGCCGGATTCGAGCGCCACGTATTCTTCGTCGGGATGGAAAGCCACGGCCATGGAGGCGGGCAGTGTCCAGGGAGTCGTAGTCCAGATGATGGTGAAGACTTTCTTGCCGGCAAGCGCGGGATCGATGACGGCCGGATCGTCGAGCAGCGCGTACTTTACCCAGACCGTCGAACTGGTGTGGTTTTCGTATTCGACTTCGGCTTCGGCAAGGGCAGTCTCATCGTGCATGCACCAATAGACGGCACGCAGCCCTTTGTAGACGAATCCATTTTCATAAAAAGAAAAGAACGTCTGGAGCACCACCGACTCATACTGCGGCGTCATCGTGGCGTACGGCCTGTCAAAGCGGCCGAAGACGCCGATGCGCTTGAATTGCTGCCGCTGCAGATCGAGAAACTTCTGCGCGTACTTGCGGCACTCCGCGCGGACGTCGGTAGGGTGCATTTCGAGCTTTTTGCCGCCGAGTTCCTTGTCGACTTTAATTTCGATAGGCAGGCCGTGGCAGTCCCAGCCGGGCACATAAGGCACGTCGAAGCCGGACATGGTTTTGGACTTGACGATGAAATCCTTGAGGCACTTGTTCATGGCCGTGCCCAGGTGGATGGGTCCGCTGGTGTACGGCGGTCCGTCGTGCAGTATGTATTTTTCCTTGCCCTTACGAGCCTGGCGAATGCGCTCGTAGAGGCCCATCTGCTCCCAACGCTCCAGCAATTTGGGCTCATTTTGAGGCAGCCCAGCCTTCATGGGGAAGCCGGTTTTGGGCAAATTAATGGTGGATTTCAGATCCATCGGCACTCGCAACGGTCTCCCAACTGATTGAATCTTTTCATTATATAGGCAGCGCGGAAGGACACGTCTATCGGAGCGACATCCAGTGAGAACGAATTCAAAAAGTACTGTTTTGCGTCCGCGAAAAGCGTGTACAATTTTCGGTAGATCATTCAACAGGTCGAGGCCGCTCGCATCTAAACTGACAAGGAAAGTTGCGTGGGGCGGGTTCGTCCTCTTTTTCAAGCGACCTTTAAGAGACGCTCACGCATCTAAATCAGCGTCTGCTTGTATCGTGGAGTTTGTGATCGCCGCTCGGGAAAATATGCCAGAATTTGAAACGCCGCAAAATCTGCAACCCTTGGGTCCAGAGCCCGAGTTGCATCTCCTCCTGAACGATCAGGCTCTGGACGAGCCTCTGTGGAAATCCCTGTTCCGCAATATTGACGAATTCTTTTTTCCCAAAAAGCTCCCGCCGCTGGTTTTGACCTCGAAGCCTATTCCCGTACGTGACATATGGGGCTTCTACAACTACAAGAGACGCGGAGCCTATGGCTCAACCGTTGTCCACTTGGTGGCATTGGCGCTTATCATTGCGGGCGCCTACATGGGCCGCAGTATCGTTGTAAAAACGCCGCCGCCCACCGTCGAGTTGATCGCGCCCGATGACATTCCCGCTCTGCCGCCCTCGAAGACCCTAAGCGGCGGCGGAGGTGGTGGCGGTGATCGCGACAAATTACAGGCATCGCAAGGACGTCTGCCCAAGCAGTCTATGCAGCAGATCACTCCGCCCATGGCAGTGGTGCGCAACCTCGATCCGAAACTGCCAATCGCCCCGACGATCGTGGTCCCCCCCGAGATTCCTCTGCAGCAGCCGAAAATGCCCGACCTGGGCGATCCGATGTCGCATCTGGCGGTGCCCTCGAATGGAACTGGCTCCGGCAGCGGAATTGGCTCGGGTAGCGGCGGCGGCGTCGGTTCGGGCGAAGGCCCCGGATTAGGCCCCGGCCACGGCGGCGGCACCGGAGGTGGTGCGTTCCGCGTAGGTGGTGGTGTTTCCGCTCCGAAGGTAATCTTCCAGCCGGATCCTGAATATTCAGAAGAAGCCCGCAAGGTCAAGCACATGGGTACGGTCGTACTGTATCTAGTGGTGGACCCCGACGGTAGGCCTCGGGATATCCGAGTGCTGCGGACTTTGGGATTGGGCTTGGATGAAAAAGCTATCGAAGCGGTAAAGAGCTGGCGCTTCGAGCCAGCCAAGAAAGATGGCAAACCGGTCGCCTGCATGATTAACGTAGAAGTCAATTTCCATTTGTACTGAACTTGTCACCATAGAGACGCGGCTGGCCGCGTCTTCCCATCTTCACCGGCTTCCACCTTGCGCCGCCTATTCCTTCAGATCCACGTGCAACACATCTTCCACCGGAAGCCCCAAAAACCGGTTCCCCATCCGTTTGAAGTTCTCCGCCGAATCCGTTGCAAAGAACGTGAGGCGGGAAACCTCATTACGAGTGCTCTTTGTTGACCCCGGCGACGGTTGGATTTGCGGTTCGACTTGCAGTTGACCCGCGACCTGCTGTGCGGTCGATTCGGCGGAGTCTACGATCGTGACGTGTCTTGGCGCCACGCGCCGCAACAGCGGTTTAATCAGCGGATAGTGGGTGCAGCCGAGCACCAGCACGTCGGCATCGCTCGCGTCGCCCGAAAAAGCTTCCGACAAATAAATCTTCGCCACCTGCTCGGTCACCGGATGCTCCACCCAGCCTTCTTCGACCAGCGGCACAAAAAGAGGGCAAGCCTTCTCCCGCACGGTGACCGCCCGCGCTTCGAGCGCACGCCGGTAAGCATGGCTGCCGATCGTCGCATCCGTGCCAATGACGACCACCTTTCGCTTCCGGCTGACCGCCGCCGCCGCTTCCGCTCCCGGTTCGACGACGCCGATCACTTCCACGCCAGCCGCCGCTTTGATCTTGTCGAGCGCCAGCGCGGTGGCCGTATTGCAGGCAATCACCAGCAGTTCCGCTCCCTGATCCTGCAGATAGCGCACCGCCCCAACCGCGTAATGCGCGACCGTGGCCGCCGATTTCGATCCGTAAGGAAGGCGCGCTGTGTCGCCGAAGTAGAGATAATCGGCGCCGGGAATTCGCTCGACCAGCGCGCGCAGAACCGTCAGCCCGCCAACGCCCGAGTCAAAGACGCCAATCTTCGGCCGCCGTGCCATAGACCTGCATGATACATGGCGCTCGCGCGGAACCTTTGCCGTGAAGCCGTGGCCGCGGCCGTAACCTTTTCATTTACATCCGCAAACGAAAACGCAATCGAAACGTTCGGATATTCTTTCCCATCGACCTCCACATACGGATAAACAAAATAATTCAGCGGCGGTCCGTCTTGCGCCGGAACGAGTTTCAGGTCGCGTCCCTGCGTGAACTGCATCCGATTTACATCGTGCGCACCGAAAAAGTAGTCATGCTTTTCCTGATGCTTCCACGCCTCCGAAATATCTACCGGAACCCAACCGGTAGAATCCAGATAGAACTCCGCCCAGCAGTGGTACCCCGGAATCTCGGCGGAGTGTTTGTCGGCCGGAAGTGGAAACCCGATCTGAAAGCGCGCCGGAATCCTCTCGGCCCGCGCCATCGAGATAAAAACGGAGTGAAAATCGGTGCAATTACCATGCTTTGAATCGCACGCCCAGAGCGTGTCGCCATGTCCCCAGCCCTCGCCGCTCTTGTCGTATTTCATGGTGCGATAAACATATTCGTAAATATCTTTAGCTTTTTCGAGCTGTGTGGTTGCGCCCTTCGTCTCCTGCGCGGCCAGTTGCGCCGGAACCCCCGTCACCGGCACTAATCGATCGGGTTCTAGGAATCTCGCCAACTCGACGCGCGGTGCTGGCGCGGGTTTCCCGTCAGCGAGCGGCTTTCCATTCACCAGCACGACGTGTTCTCTCCGCACCACCTCGTAGTCCACGGAGAACTTATATTCGCCCTTGTCCGCCTTCGAGGTTTCGGCGTAAAGAACTTCGTTCCGATACTCCGGCTGGTGAACCTGCTTCAACGATAAGTCGCCGCCTTTGGAAGTGACCTTCACGTCCTGGAAGGCATCGGAGTGCGCCAGCGGAATCCAGACCCGCAAGCGCTCTCCGGGGTTGACGTTCTTCACCGTGAATGCGTAGTGAAAAGTGAAATGCCGCTCGTTCTGAGCGACAGCGGACAGAGAGGAAAATACGAATAGCAGAGAGAACAGAGATCGACGCAGCATGGCACATCCTTTCGACGAGCGGTCGCTTTCTGTAAGCGCTAAGTGACAGGGAAACGGCCGACGGACGTTTTAGGCGGGACTATCGTCAAGTGAAACCGCGGCCGGAGAGTAGGGATATGCACCGCATAGTTCAAAGTATGTTTCGAAGTATAGTTTCGCAGTCTGCCTGTTGGAGTAGCTCGCTGTCAAATCCAAATTCGGGCGCGGCTGCGCAATTTGCTGCGTCCAGTTGCCTCCGCCATCCACCCCCCGTTATCCTTCAGGCCATGCCCAGCACTCTAGTCGAATGCGTACCCAATTTCTCGGAAGGCCGCGACCCATCCAAAGTTGACGCCATAGTCGAAGCCATGAAGGTCCCCGGCGTCTATCTCCTCGACCGAGAAATGGATTCCGACCACAACCGCTCGGTCATCACGCTGGTAGGCGAGCGCGAGGCGATCCAGGAAGCCGCGATTCGCGGAGTAGGGAAGGCCGCCGAATTGATCGACCTAACCAGGCATCAGGGAGCGCACCCGCGCCTGGGCGCAGCCGATGTCGTGCCCTTCATTCCGATCGACGGCGTAACCATCGAAGACTGCGTAGCCATGGCCCGCCACGTAGGAGCCGAAATTGCGAAGCGCTTCCAGATCCCGGTCTATCTGTACGAAGCCGCTGCGGCCACGCCCGAACGCCAGAACCTGGAAAATATTCGTCGCGGCCAGTTCGAAGGCATCCGCGCCGACATAGCCACCAATCCCGCCCGCAAGCCCGATTTCGGAGAATGTTGCGTGCATCCCACCGCAGGCGCAACGGTGGTAGGCGCGCGCAAGGCGCTAATCGCTTACAACGTCTTCCTGAATACGCCCGACGTAGACATAGCGAAGAAAGTAGCGAAAGCGGTCCGCTTCTCCAGCGGAGGCCTGCGCTTCGTGAAAGGCGCGGGATTCCTGGTGCGCGGCATGGCGCAGGTCTCAATGAACCTGACCGACTTCGAGCAGACGCCCATCCATCGAGTCTTCGAATACGTGAAACGCGAAGCCGCGCGCTACGGCGTCACCCCAGTTTCAAGTGAGATCGTGGGCCTGATCCCAAAGAAGGCGCTGGAGCAGGCCGCCGAATGGTTTCTGCAGGTAGAAAATTTCGACTCTTCGCTAATCCTGGAGAACCGCCTGGCCGCAGTGATGGCCGGCAAGATGGCGGTAGGAGGCCTGCGAGCCGGAGTCGAGCCCTTCATCGAACAACTGGCCGCGCCCACCGCGACTCCCGGAGGAGGCAGCGCCGCCGCCGCCACCGGAGCCATGGCGGCCGGACTCGCAAGCATGGTAGCGTCGATGTCGCGCGGCAAGAAGGCATATCTACAATACGAAGGCCAACTCAGCGAAGCGATCGCCAGACTCGGCCGGCTTCGCGAAGAGCTGAAGGCCGCGATTGACGCCGACGCCGAATCCTACAATCTCGTTATGAGGGCTTACAAGTCGGCCAAAGAGTCTTCGGATGGCGATGCTGCAATCGGTTCTGCTCTTAAGCAGGCGACCAGCGTGCCTCTGGGTGTCGCCGAGAAAGTAGTCGAGGTAGCCGAGATCTCGGCCAATCTGAAGCCGATCACCAATCCGAATATGAAGTCCGATCTGACGACCGCAGTCGCACTGGCAAGAGCCGCCCTGGAAGGCGCGCTCGCCAATGTTGAGATCAACCTTGATTCTCTGAAGGACAAGCAGTTTATCGCCGAGACGCAAGAGAGGGTGGCGACCTTTCAAAACTCAGGAAACCGAAGCCAAGAAACCTAACTTTCTGCTCGGATCATAGTTTTTGCGATTCTGCAGCAGCGGATGCAACCTTAGCACGCGCATTCTATTCTTCGCCTTGTGTTCGCCATGAACGCGCGCTAACATTGGGGGATATGAAACAAAGGGAGAGATTTCTCGTTGCATTCCTCGGTCCCCTTCTCATGTTCGCCGCTCAAGCCCCCGGCCAACAGACCGGGCATCCGCCCTATACACCGTTCGTTCCTAATACCAGCATCACCGGAGAAACCCAGAAGGCAATGGCGTTGGTCACCGCTCCGATATCCATTTTCTGTGGCGAGACGCTCCTCGGGAGCGCGACCGGATTCTTCTTCAGCACAGAAGACAATCACCGGCTTTTCCTGATTACAAATCGGCACGTTGTTGTCCTAGATCATCCTCAGCCCGGACAGGCCGGCCCACAGTTTCCTGACCATCTGGTCCTAAGACTCCACACTAGCGACAACGACTTTAGACTGTCGGCGAACTATATCGTGCCCCTATACCGCGCGGTGGCACCTACCTCCGTAGGCCAACCGCCTGGGAGAGAGAGGCTCTGGCGCGAAGTCGACGCGGATACGGACGTTGTTGCCATCGAACTTAGCGTTACGGAATTGAACAGGTTTTCCAAGGCGATGTTTACATCTGCGGATCTGCTAAGTGCCGATATGTCCCTCCCTCTCGGTGAGGCACTGGTCGTGATCGGATATCCGCTCGGCTTTTCTGACCAAATGTTCAATTTGCCGATTGCCCGAGAGGGCACGGTGGCTAGCGTCTTTCCTGTTCCTTTTCAGGGGAAACGCTTTTTCTTGGTCGATGCTCGCCTTCATCCCGGGACGAGTGGAAGTCCGGTGGTCACCCGTCCTACTCAATTTCTAGTTCAAGGAGGGGCTGCGACGCTGCTTGGTCACTATGTTACGTTCCTTGTGGGGATTAACTCTGGTAGCTTTGGCGAACTCAACCTAAATGCGGTGTGGTTTGCCGACGTTATTCTTGAACTCACAAGGTAAGAAGGCACGGCGGCGGTTACTGGGGAAGGAGATTCCTCCATTCTGCTCTCGCCCCCCATCCGTTTTCCACGCAAACTACCCCAATTCGAGCGTTCTAAGACCATACTGGGCAGGACGCACTTTAGTTACCGTTTCGCCCCACGTGTTAGGACTAAAATAGGACTACAACGGTCTAGAGACCGCCAAACATCGCTAACGCCGGGTCTGTGGTTTGCATCTAAATATGGCAGATCCCTTTTGAGAACATCATTTCGAGGATTTCGTTTCGAGGAAACTTCTATGAAGAATTTTTGTCTAGCGTTTTTGCTTCTGTGCGCCACGGCTGCCATTGCCATGCCGATCGCGTCGTCAGCACGTGCCATGATGCCTTCTGAAATTCAGCAACTGATCGGTGTCGATTACCGCGCGCTCAAGGATTCGCCCACCGCCCAAGCCCTCAAGGATAAGGTCATGCCCGACAACCTGAAGGAACTTGAGACGGCGCTGAAGGGCATCGGCATCGACTCCGACCACGATCTCGACCAGCTCAACTTCGCCTCTTTCCGCACCGAGAAGAAGGGAATTCAAACCATCGGCGTGGCCCAGGGGTCGTTCTCCGCCAAGGTGGTCGTCAAGAAGATGAAGCTCAAAAAGATCGCCGGCACCAAGTACGGCACGGCCGTCATTTATCCCATGGATAACGGTTTGGTGATGACCTTCCTGGACGACAACACGCTGGCCTTCGGCACTCCCGCCTCCTTGCACAGCGCACTCGATACCCGCGATGGTAAGCGTGCCTCCATGGATTCGAATCCGGTGATGACCGACCAGATGTCGGCCGTCGATGGCGCGCCCCTGTGGAGCATCCTCGACCAGCAGGGAACCCAAGCCATGATGGGTTCGGCGATGGGCGATGCTGCCAAGGTTGGCGACTATGACAGCATCAAAAAGCGCATTCTGGCTTCCCGCTACACCATGACCTTCCAGAGCGGAGTGAATTTCGATCTCAGCGTTCAAACCGCCGACTCGATGACCGCGGCCACGCTGTCCACGGTCCTCAAAGGCGTTATGCTTTACAAAAAACTCAATGCCAGCCCCATCGAAAAAACTGCGATTGATGCCTCCACCGTCAATTCCGACAGCTCGACCCTCCAATACCACTTCAAGAGCGACGACCAGAAGTTCCAGTCCTTGATGAACTCACCGCTGTTTGCCGCCGTTTCGCACTAGACTGTTAAACCAGACCGTTCAAGACTTCGCTGCGCTAATTAAAGAACGCTAAAAAAAGAAAAAGTCCCGGGATCTCATCCCGGGACTTCTTTCTGTGCCTCACAACGTTTTGCGTGCACCGTACAAACACGAGTGCGATCAAGGCTTCTTTATGGTGTCTCACCCAGCTTGGCCTGTCCGATTATGCGATTGCCAAGCTCGCGAAGTCGGACGCCATTCTTGAGGTTGAACTCCATCTCTTCGAGAGTGATTCCCTTCGTCTCGGGCACAAACAGAGCTACGAACGCGACCGCGAGCACGCAGAAGCCTGCGAACACATAGAAGATCGACGCGTTCCCATGCGCTTGCATAAAGGAGAGGGCGTTCGCCATTACGAGACCGGCGAAGGTCCAGTTGACCATCGTCGTGATCGTCATCCCGATTTCGCGGCCCTCGAGTGGGAAGATCTCGGAACACACGAGCCAGACGACCGGCCCCCAAGAAACCGCAAAGCCAAAGATGTAGAGGATCGCCGATACGAGCAGCACAGCCTTCGGCATGCCGCCGATCATTGCGGAGTTGGAAGCGGAGCCAATCGCCTGGAAAGTGACACCTGCCGCGATCATGGTGACGAGCATTGTTATCGCGCCCACGTAGAGCAGTTTCTTGCGTCCCCACTTCTCGACCAGCCGGATCGCTGGGAAGGTGAAGAGCATGTTCACGGTCGGCACAGTCATCGTCGCGAGTAATCCCTTTATGCCTGCGTAACCGAAGATCGTTGGTGAGTAGTAGATCATCATGTTGATGCCAACGAGTTGCTGGAAGACCTGCAAAAGCACGCCCACCATCAGCACCTTGATAAAGTAGCCGCGCATGACGATCCCGACACCCGCGCCTTGTGGTCCGTGCAGCGCCTGCTCGATCTCCTCGATCTCGACGTCGATCTCGTGCTGTGTATTCAGCGTCCGGCGCAGGACGGCGATCGCCTCCTCCTTCCGCCCCTTAAGCATCAGCCAGCGCGGGCTCTCGGGGAGCATGAAGCCGCCCAGGAACATTACCGCCGCGAACAACGTGATCGTCAGGAACATGAGCGGCAGAGAGGTGACCGGTTTCATGAAGGCCCGGGCGATCAAGACGTTGGTCAGCGAGATCAGGAATATGCCGATGGTGATCATCAGCTGGAAGAGCGTACCCATCGAGCCACGGATGGATGCTGGGGCCGTTTCGGACAAAAAGAGGGGAACGACGAAGGATGCGACCCCGACCCCGAAGCCGAGGGCAAAGCGGCAGGCCGAGAGCACCGGCAGCGGCGGAAGCAGCGCCGAGAGCGCTGAGGCCGCGGTGAAGATGAAGCCGGCCAAGAGTAGACTCCGCTTGCGCCCGAGTAAGCGCGCAAAGACGCCAGCAAGCAGCGCCCCGACGATGCCGCCGGTCGCCAGGATGGACGAGTAGCGCTCTCCGCCTTCGACACCGAAATGATAGTGCCGCTGGATCGTTTCTAGCGAGTTCGCGATAAACCCCTGGTCGAGGCCGAACAGCAGCCCGCCCAGTGCGGCCACCGAGCAGATGACGTAGACGATTGTCTTGTAACCGCCGGACTTCGCTCCGACCGGCACCGATTGAGCCATTTCCACCTCCACCCCCTGTTCTCTCAACTTAGATCGTCAAAAGGGGCATATCTTATTTGTCATTCAAATACTTAGTTTCCATTTAGCGTACCAGAGGCCGGTTCCATGGTCGACAACAGATTCATACGCTGCTGGTGCCCGCGGAGAACGCGCAGCAGCTAACGTAGGGCATTACGCGCCCTATAGCGAGTCTCGATCCAGCGCCCGGAGTTGACGTCCATGATCAGACGCCAGAGCATCAGAGCCATTTCGCCGATGCATCCCCCCAATGTAGTTATACGGCGTGCACAGGGCAGCAAGGCGTGGCGAGACAAACGTGAGCCAGCCAACACCTGCCAGGAGCAGAAGCAATCCGAGAAGACACGGCATGAAGGCCGAACGCAGGATCAAGACACCAAGCAGCGTGAAGCAGAACCCGAAGTAAACCTGGCTATGAATGTGGAAAGGAGACAGATCATAGCGCGCAAGAGCAGGTTCACCGAACCAGCGAGGCCGAACAGACCCGCGATCAGAGAGAGACTCCGACTCACCGGCCTTAAGAGAAAATAGAGCAAAACGATTACGGCGACAAAAGACAGGCGTGCCACCTCGCCCGTCGTGGAGCGGACTTAGTCCCCCGTGCCTCCACCGATCGGTCCGAGCGACAAATTCGGCCGTGGTTTCGGCTGCGGGTTCATCGGCCACGTTCGATAAGGCGATCGGGCTGCATCCGTAATCACAGTGCCTTCGGTCTGGGTCGCCGACACGATCGCACCCGCGCCCAGCTTTAAGATCAGCTTCTCGGCGCTTCCAACCTCATCTCCATCCGCGTACGAGAATTGCGGCACGATCTGCTGCAGTTTGGCGAGGATCGAAGTTCGCTCGCCGAGCGACATGGCAACGTAGAGTTCGTCAAGGCCACGTTTCAACGCCGGCCACGCGAGCTTTATACTTTCCGTACACGCGATCCTAGCGCAGGCGCTCGGTAGAACCCGCTCGTCGGGATAAAAGAGTTCTTCGAAGAGTTTTTCTCCCGGACGCAGACCGATGAACTCAAACTCCTGGTGAGATTTGCCCGAGAGGCGGGCCAGAGTCTTCGCCAGGTCCGTAACTCGAACCGGCTCTCCCATATCGAGCACCAGAATGTCGCCGTTCCGGCCGACCGCGAAGGCCTGCAACACCAGGCTGACCGATTCCGAAATGGTCATGAAAAAACGGGTCATCTCCGGATGGGTGATGGTGATGGGCTGGTTCTGACGGATCTGTTCCTGGAAGAGCGGAATCACGCTGCCATTCGATCCGAGAACATTGCCGAAGCGCACGGAGACCGAGCGCATCCGTTCCCCGGGCCAGGCGGCGAGAATCAATTCGCCTACCCGCTTGGTGCAGCCCATGACGTTGGTCGGATTCACCGCCTTGTCGGACGAAATCATCACAAAGGCCGTGCACTGCGAACTCTCGGCCACATTCAGCAATGCCAGCAGCCCATATACGTTGTTGCCCACCGCCTCTTCCACGTTGTCTTCCATCACGGGCACGTGCTTGTATGCGGCGGCATGGAAAACAATCTCAACCCCGTAGGTCACGAATATCCTGCGCATGCGCTCCGGGTTGCTGAAGTCGGCGACACAAAATACCTTGCGCTCGTCTTCGCCTTCGGCGGCGCCCTGGGCAAGCTGGCGCTGCAAGTGAAATATCCCGGTTTCATTCCGGTCGAGGCACAAAAGAAGCTTCGGCTTGTACATCGCGATTTGCCGGCACAGCTCGGAGCCGATTGAACCGGCGGCGCCGGTAACCATGACCACGCGGTCCCGAATATGTTCGCCGACCGATTCCAGATCGAGATCGACCGGAATGCGCCCCAGCAGATCTGTAAGTGAGACTTCTCGAACCTGCTGCAGGGTGACTCGACCCGCGATCAGTTCCGCCATTGCGGGGACGGTGCGGAAGGCGACACTCGTCTCTTTACAGAATGCCACCAGTCGCCGCATCTGGGTCTGATTCGCCGAGGGAATGGCAATCAGGATTTCGTCGATTCTTTGTTTGCAGACCAGCTTCGCCAGCGCCGCGACCGGGCCCAGCACAGGCACGCCGAGAACCCGCAATCCCTTCATCTGCGGATTGTCGTCGACACAACCGATTACGCGATAGCCAGTCTCCACTTGCTGGATCTCGCGAATGATCATTTGCGCCGCATGTCCGGCGCCCACCAGCAGCAGGCGTTTCGAGGCTGAGTCTCGCCGCAGCGCCTCCGCCAGCATGCGCGAGAGGACACGCACGCCAGTCAAAAGCGTAAAAGTGAGCAACGCCTCCAAGGCGTAAATCGACAACGGGAAAATTTTCAGCCCCAGTCCATAGCGCACGATGAGAAAGAACGCGAGCGAGCCGGCAAGGATGGCTTTCCCCACGTCCACCGCATCGTTGATCCCGGTGTGGCGCCACCAGCCATGCATCAGGTTGAAAAATGGCATGGCCGCGAGGCGAACCACAATCAGTAGGGGGGCCGCGGTCCAGAGCAGGTTCGCGTCCGGCAGCCGGAATTCGAAACGCAGCAGCCAGGCGCAGATCAGCGAGCAAAAGATCAGACCCGCTTGCGAGACCAGCAACACCAGCGACCGGCAACGCAAGAGCGCGGAGGACTGGTTCTGGATTGTTGTCATAGTAAGAACTGGGTACGAACCAGCTACGAGCCAGCTACGGCCAGGTCACTTTCTTAGTTATCGGCTCTAATCTGGTTAATCGGCAGGGGCGGGCGGTTCCTTGAGTCAAGCTTCGACTCAAGCTTCGATGTCGTTGCCGGGACGAAACCTACGGCGGGGAAGTGTCGCGGGAGAATGGAAGGAGTTACTCGTGGTTTGCCCACGGAGTTCTCCACGCGGAGTTACGGATGAAGTTACGGATGGAGTTACCCATGGCGGCCTATTGCCTTGAGCAGAAGATAGTACAGGTGGCGGACTGTAGCGCCGGCATCTTGCCGGCTGTCATAAGGGCGTCCCGCCCTCAGCGGGCGAGGACGCCCGCCGGACAGCCGCCGGGAGGGCGGCGCTACACTTTTCCGGCGCAGCCCGGTTCTACAGGCCACACGGTCACGGCTCTAGTGTTGCACGCCCTCCGCCTTGAGCACTCTCCCCAGGGTCAGCAGGATGATCTTCAGGTCCATCGGAAGCGACTGCGCGGCCATGTACTCGGCGTCGTAGCGAACCTTGCGAGGAATCTCCAACTCATCGCGTCCATTGACCTGCGCCCAGCCGGTAATCCCGGGAACCAATCGATCGACGCCACAACGGCCGCGCAGCGCGATCAGGTCGTGCTGATTGAAGAGCGCCGGACGAGGCCCGACCAGACTCAGATCGCCCCTCCAAACGCTGACCAGTTGCGGCAATTCGTCCAGGCTCGTCTTGCGCAACCGGGCTCCGATCGGAGTCAGATAGCGCCCCGGCTGCCGCAATAAGTGGGTTGCCACCTGCGGCGTGTCGACGCGCATCGTCCGGAACTTGGGCATAAGAAAAATGCGATTGTCTTTTCCAACGCGTTTTGACCAGTGCAGGGCGGGCCCGGCGGAGGTCAACCGCACCAAAGTCCAGCACACCAAAAATAGAGGGCTGGACAAGACCAGAAGCATGCCCCCGAAAACCAGATCCATGCCCCGCTTCCATGCCGGAAGCCGGTACGCCGCAAGACTGAACGCTGTTGTGACCATGGAGGCGAGGAGGGACGTTACTTACAGGGCCGGCGCCGAAGTCTTTGAAATCGAAGTCTTCGAAGCTGGAGTCCTCGAAGCCGGAGTTCTCGGAGGCGCGCCCGGGCCTTTGATTACGCGCTTATCGGAACTCAGGCGGTTTTCCGCTCGCTTCAAACAGGCGCGCGCCTTCACCGCGAGACGAACCAGAAGCTTGCTGGCGCGGCTCCTGCCGAAGTAGTGGTAAGCTTCATTGAATTCGATCAATGCATCGTGCAGTTCGCCAAGTGAGCTTTGCGGGGTCTGATTGACGCTCTGACTTCCAAAGTGGACAATCTCCGCGCAAGGCGTGTAATACACCCGGTAACCCTTCTGTTTCAGCATGAAGTTGTAGGCCAGATCGGAGACAAAGAGCCGGAAGCGTTCATCCAGCAGGCCCGCATTCTCCCAGGTCGAGCGCCGGATCACATAGGCAGTCGTACCGATGCTATCCACCGGCTGGGATTTCGAATAGTCGAAGCCCGTGGCGTAGTAACGGTCCGCGAGCCGGCTCCGGGGAAATAGTTTGTGCCAGTTGAGGGCTTGCAGCACCAAGGTTCCAGGTCCGGAAAAATGGCGGATGCAGTGCTGCACCGAACGATCGGGATTCAAGAGCTTCGGACCGCAGGCGGCCACTTGCGGGTTCTCGTCCATGTACTGGACGAGCGCTCGAAAAGCGTTGCCGATCAGCAGGGTGTCGCTATTTAAATGGCAGGCATAGCGCGACCGCGACATGCGCATCCCGAGATTCGTGTTTCGGACATAGCCCTGGTTGGCCTGATTCCGGACCAGAATGACCTGGGGGAAGCCTTGGGCTACCATGTCCGCGCTGCCGTCCCGGGAATTGTCGTCGATGCAAATCACTTCAAAGCGGATGCCGCGCGTGTGCTCGTAAATTGAGGAAATACAATCGCGCAGCAAGCGCCGCGTGTTGTAGTTCGGGATGATGACGGTAAGATCCAACAAATTGTTCATCGCTTCTCCTGGTCTCTATTGCGATCTCGTTACCTCGCTGCCGCCGTTCCGATATTGCCGCGTGGGCGCTCTGCGGGCGGGAATGCCAACCACGGTGCTGCCGGCTTCGATCGAGTCCACCACCACCGAGTTCGCGCCCACGGTCACGTTGTCTCCAATGTGGATGCCGCCCAGGACCTTCGATCCGGCGCCGAGCGTCACGTTGTCTCCGACCTCGGGACGCAGTCTGCAATCGAAATGCAGATCCATGTGCTTGGCGCCCAGCGTAACGCCTTGCAGGATGGTTGCGTTGCTGCCGATGCGCCAGGCCCCAATCACGGTCCCCGACGGGTGCGGGAAGAAAATCCCCGGGCCGATCTCGCAGCGGGCCGTGACCTCCAGGCCAAAGAGTACGATGTTGAGATAGGTCAACAGTTCGGGCAAGACGGGAATCCGCCCGAGCATAGCTGCCCGGCTCATGCGGCAGAACACGATGGGCAGAAACCGAGGGTGCAACAGGCGGCGCATCAACCTGAAAAAACCGGGCCGCGCGACCGGCCTGCCCTCGAGCTCAAACTGACGGGCGAGATCGCGATACAGAAGATGCATTAGGTTGTGCGTGCTTGCTAGGCAACTTATGGCCCCGCGCGGATCGCAGTTATCCTCGTTCACTGTTCACTCAGTCCGCGTTCACTCACTCCCCGTTTACTCCCCTCACGGTGTTCTGGCAGCGGATTGCCTTGCGCGCAAGCTTTACAACCAGTGGCTTTATCGCCACCCGGCGGCGCAGGAATACGGCGCAGGAACACAATGAGAACGCGAATCGGATATTTCACTGTTTCCATGCAAACGCCCGCCAGGTATTGCGCCGCTCCGATGCAACCCCCGTGGATCAATTTTTTCAAGGCGAGCATTCTCCCCAAGTGCATTCCCTTCACGTCCTGGCTCAAGCCCGACACGCCAAGGGTGCCCTTGAATCCACCCGCCAGGGCGCGTCTGATATAGAGAGCTCGACACCCCGGCTTCGAGAGCAACTCCATATACAAAGCGAAATCCTCGCCTCGGCGCAACGACGTATCGTATAAAACCATCTTCTGCTTCCTCACCATCACTGAATTTGTACTGTCGTTCCGCAACAGCGGGGTCCAGGAGGAAAGCGGCGAAATAGATAGATGCGAATTGTCGTGACCGTCTTCGCTGCCGCAACCTTCGCGAGTCATATCGGGGCGGTATCGGTGCATGGAAAAGTCGAGATTGCGGCTCGTCATCAGCCCATATTGGATCGAGAGCTTGTCCTGATACCAAATATCGTCCGCGTCGAGGAAGGCCAGGTAACGACCCATGGCGGCCGAGACGCCGGCATTTCTCGCCGAGGACGGCCCGTGATTTTTGGCCAGGCTAATAAAGTGGACCTCTATGCTGCCGGGGCGGGATTCCGCGATTTGTCTGGACTGCTCCCAGTCCTCACTGCCGTCGTCCACGACGATGATTTCCCGGGGAGGCAAAGACTGCCCATAAACCGAGTCCAGCGCCCTTCCAAGTGTGCCCGACGAGTTATAGGCCGGAATAATTACGCTTACGTCGCAACTCATTGGGCCTCCCAAACAAAACGATACGGAATGAAAGCGGATGGCTCTCCACCAGTCACCATAAAGTTCCTGGCGGTCCAGCCACACGCCAAGCAGCAAAGCAGCACGATTGCCGCAAAGTGACTTTTTCGGATTGGCCATAGCGTCCAATGGGCCAGTGCCAACAACTGGGCAAACAGGGCCATTTCCTGGAGTCGCAGCCCAGCGTAACTAAAAGATGAAATCTTGAAACAGGCCAGTTGTATGAGAAGGAAAGCGAATCCGAGATAGCGATGGCTATGGTTGGAAATCCATGCCGCCAGCAAGGCTGCGTACAACGAGAGAAGCAGCGGTCCGGAGCCACTCAGGCTTGTCGGCGAAGACATCACAGAATACGACAACATCTTATAGGCTATCTTGTCGCCCAGAAAGTAATAGGCTGGATAGAGCAAAGTGGTTGCTATGACTATTCCGTATGCACATCCTCTCCAGGACAGCCTCACTCCCCACCGGGCCAGAAACAGCATAAGTAGTAATAGGGCGGCCGTCATTTGAACACTTATCGCCGCGATCGCCAACACGTAGAACAGTGCAAAGCGTTTTTTCCCGAGTTGCTGGATCGAGATGGCAGCCAACGGAAATGCGATTCCCATTCGAAGCCCATTCATCGTGAAATCGAAATAGCTGATGGGAATTAGCACCAGGGACAGATTCCACCGGCCTTGTTCCCACAGGTGCAGCATCATAAAAAAGAGCACAGCGGCAAGCAGACTTATGAGAGCGACAACGACGCGGGGATCGCTGGTGATAATCGCGGACAGTCGTACGAGTAGAACATAGCCATATTCAAAGCCCGAGAAGGCTTGTGCGCCCCACCAGACTATGGCTTGCGCATTCTGGATGTAACCGGCGGTGTCGGGTCCAACCTCTCCACGTAAGGTGGCTAGAAATATCAGGGGCAGTGCGAAGACATAGTGGGGAGGGCGTAGTCTGGTGGTGGTATAGAGCGTCTTCCATGCGCAGAAGCCGAGCCACACCAGGAATGGAAGAAGGTAATAGATCACAGGTTCACTCCGCCGGACTTCACGCCAGAAAGCGCAGGTCTCGGTACTTTATGGCCTGCCGAAGATGGCAAACGCCACAATAGACGCGCGTGATCCAGGTTTGCATTCCGCGGCCTTCCTGGAGAAGACAGAGCGCGGCCACGCTCTCGCGGTGCCGCCGCAATTTGATCTCTACAGTTTCCCGGGCGAAGAAAGATAAATCATGCTGGATTACGCAGTCCAAGACCACGAACTGGCGGTTCGTCATGCCGTATTCCCGCATGAAGAAATTGTCGGTGCCATAGGACCGGAGGCGTTCGTCGTATCCCGGAAATTCTTCCCGGAGATACGATACCGAGATCGCCATGCCGCTGTTTATTGCCGTGCGGTGACGCGCCCGCACCAGCCCGCTCCGATTTTTCTTCCAGAGAAAACCCTTGAAGCCATAGAGGTCCGATGGGCTAACGATCCTTCCATGAGCGGTTACCAGCGGCAGAAAGAGTGAAATCCCGCGGTGCTCGCGGCTGTCGCGTTGCAGTCCGGCAAAATAGTTCCGGCCCACTTGCGAATCGTCGTCGAACAGGACCATGTAGTCGAATGTTTCCGGCGTTTCCGTTTTCAGGTAGCGGCCAATGACCCGGTTGTAAACCGACGCCAGGCCAGGGTTCGAGGCATCGTGAAAGTATGCGGCCCTGGGCAAGGAGCGCCGGAGCCATTGGCGTTCTTCCTCAACAGCGGGTTCCGGGCTGGTGTCCCAGACCACAACCAGAGAACCCTCCAGGGCGTCCCGGCTGGCGGCCAGCGAGCGTAAGGTCTCCGATGCGCTGCATTGGTGCCGATAGATCACGACCAGAACGAGCAGGCGCACGAGCCAGTCCCTCCAGGCAATACGGATGTGCTGCTCCGACCCCGGTGGCGGTCCAGCCGGACAATCCTTCCGGTCATGGTTTTGCCTCCGCAGCCCGGCGGGGCGCAGGCAGAGCGGTCCCCGAGCGGCGAAGGACCGCGGCCGCGCCGGCAAGAGAAAGAATGCAGGCAGATCCAAAGAATACCGGAGGCACGGACGAACCGCTCAGCGCCAGCCCCGCCAGAAGCACCAGCGGAGTTATCCCGAGCGCCGGAATCGCCACACCAGACAGCACGTATTGGCAGCGAGAGAAATCGATTGCCCGGCGGGTGCGAGGCATCGAGTAAAGAAGATGGGACGCAAGACTCACAAACGATCCGCCGAGAGTGCCGAGGGCCACGCCGATGGCCCCATAGCGATGGCCCAGCCCGACGCTGGCGGCAAAGTTGCCGATCCCCTCCGAGAGTGGGCTGATCTTGATGTATCCCTGTTGTCCCGCCGCGATCAGGATGGTCGCGTAGGAAGCCCCAATCAGGCGAACGATATTCGCCACTACCAGAACGGCCAGGACCGGCCGGCCGGCGAGGACGTACTGGCTGCCCATCCATACGTGCAGGATGGGCGCCGCATAAATCAGCAATGGCATGCCCGTCAAAAGCAGAACTAGAACACTGGCCCGGGTGGCGGCAATCGCGAGTTCGCCCAGGCCCTTCGCATCCTCCCGGGCGTGGAGCGCCGCGGCGTGCGGCATGATCACGCTGAGGGCCGCGCAGAGCAGGCCCGACATGAGGGTAACGAGGCCTGCCGCCACCGAGTACGCGGAGACCGCGCCAAAGTCGAATCGTCCCACCAGGACCAAGTCCAAGCCTGAGATCAGCAGAGTTGAGAACACCATTACCGTCAGGCCGAAACAGTAGCCGTAGAGCGTCTGCGCGGTGGAATAGGACACCTGCGAGCGCCGGAAGCGGATCTCGGGCGCGACCCGCCGCAGGAACGCATATTGCGCCGCATACGACAAAAGGTTGGAGGCGGCTATGACCAGAGACATCACGATAATCGACTTGCCGGCCAGCGCCACGGTCACCAAGCCCACCGCGGCCAGCACGCGTGTCAGCCCCACCGTCAGGGCGGGGATTTCGTATCTCTGGAGCCCCACGAAGACGCCAGTCCACGCGGATGCGGGCAGACCTATCGCCAGCGAGCCGCCGACAATCACCAGAGCCCACCGCATCTCCGAAATCAGTGCTGCCGGGATGCGCGGAAAGATGAGCGGTGCAGCCAACCCCGCGATGGGGAGGAGCGCCAGAGAGATCGTTCCCGCGAGCGCAAGAGCGGCAAACGCGGTGCTGAACACCGAGTCGCGCAGCTCCGCATCCTTCCTCTCATTTGCGTATGCGAAATACCGGCCCACCGCAGTCTGCAGACCAAAATCCAGATAGCCGATATAGCCAGCCGTCTGCAGCACCAGGACCCATACGCCGTAAGTCGCAAACGGCATATGCCGAACCAGCACCGGCGGCAACAACAGCACCACCAGTGCCGTGGCGCCGCCGCGCACCAGGTTCGCGATTGCGTTCTTCGCCAGATGCCAGGGAGGTCGCATTCTCAGGCGGACGGTTTTCTCGAAGGGAGTTGGAAATGCGGCTGGAAAACGGACGTCCGTAGCATCGTCAACCGGGCGTCGAAATCGGGATCCAAACGCACTCGGCGGAGGGCCTCGGCCGACAAAACATACCCTACGGCGCCGAAGAGCCCGAGCAGGGTCGCGATCGCGACGATCCAAGCCCGCGGCGGCCAGGATTTCCGGTCCGGTTCGATGGCCGGGTCGAGCACTTGGATTACCGCCGCGGTTTTTGCCTCATCGAGCCGGGCGGCTTCATACTGTTTTGCCAGCAACTCAAACATTGTCTCCGCATACTTCACGTCGCGCAGTTTGCGGACATACTGCAGGCCGGCTTCCGGGACGTTGCCCACCGGGACCTGGACATTGCCCGTGCTACTGCCTGTTTCATTGTCGGCGACGCCATCCGGACCGCCGCTTCGTTTTTCGAGCCGAGCCAACTGTGCGCGCAGGCCGGAGAGTTGTTGTTCGCCCATCAGCACGTCCGGATTCTGTTCGGTCGAAAACAGCCGCATGGCATGCAACTCCACCTCTTTTGCGGCCATCAGCGCGCGCAGTTTTACCACCGACTCGATAATGGCTTTTGCCTGTCCATCGAGTTGGATGAGGCCGGTCTTCTGTTCGGTCTCTTTCAATGCTTGTTCCGCGTCGGCGAGGTTGTTCTTGGCCAGTTCCAACTGCCGCTCGAAAAATATTCGTCGCTGTCCAGCTTCGGTCACCGCAAGCGCTTGCGTGAGCCGGCGCAACTCGTCCACGTAAGCATTGGCGATTTGGGGCGCGCGGCTCCGGTCTTTGTCCTCGACCGCGATACTGACGAATCCTTCCTTGCCGACCGCGATGCTGCTGGCTCCCTCCAGATCCCGGCGGGCATCCGACATTTTCTTGTCGCGATAAACGCGGAGCAGATCGAAGCGCCCGATCAACGCGTCTTCCACCGTGCGGCTCGCTAGCATCCCTAGATAAATGTCGTTCGGATTCTTGAACCCAAGATCTTTCTGGGCCATCGCCGCCATCGGTCCTAGAGCCCCCAGTTGTCCGATCATCGACGCGGCCAGCGATTGGCTCTGCTGCGGAGGCAGGATCTTGGCAATGGCGGTGTAGCGATTCGGTAAGACGAACGCGACGATACCGGCCAGGACGGCGGCGGCCAGCGTGGCCCGCAGAATGATCCATTTGCGCCGGGATAGAACGATGAGCGCATCGAGCCAGCGGCCCTCGCCCGGTTCGTCGCCGGCGCTCCCAAGCGGCTGCGGAGCGGCCCTCTGAAGGCTGGAGGATTCAAGGTCGAGTGCGTCATCCGCCTGCATTACGCTCATGGAATCGCCCTCATTGAATGGCCCTCATTGATTGAATGAGCCTCACTGAATGACCCTCACCGCCGCCGCTCCCAGGGCAAATTGCGAGAAGACCTGGCTCCAATCCCGCAACCCCCGCAGGAACGCGCCATGGGACAGGCGCTCTGGCACGACGATGGCGTCGCCCGGCATCAGGCGCAGCGAAGCGAAGCCTCCATTCCATAATCCCTTGACCGACTGTTTGCCGATCACCGAGCCGTCGGCCCGAATCACAAACATTCGGGCCGTGTCCGCGTCGCGCGTCGGTCCCCCGGCTCGCTTCAAGTAGTCGTCCACCCGCTCCTCGCGCCGGTAAAGGAACGAGTTTTTGTTATAGACCGCGCCCAGCAGCTCGACCGTCGCCGGACGATAGGGAACCACGAAGCGGTCGCCATCTTCGAGCGCGACTTCCGGCAGGTCGTTCACTCCCATGGAGTCCGGCCGCAGATCGAGGACCACGCGCCCAGTCACTTTGACTTCACGGAGTTTTTCGACCAGTTGACGCTGCGCTTCGAGTCGCGCGCGGTTGTCCGCGATTTCGTCGGGACTGGTTCCGGCGGGCGCGAGTGCATTGCGCGATATGTCCTCCTCCAGTTTGTCGATCAGCCGATCCAGTCCCTTCTGCTGGTCGATGCGCACCGATTCGCGCGTAAATTCAGCTCCATAGGGGTAGGCGTTCGCCGTGAACCCGCCGACCCGTTCGATCAGATGGCGAATGGTTTCGCCCGCTTCCGCCTGGTAAACGCCGGCGGCGCGGAACTCCCCCTCCAGGCGCACGAATTTGCTCTGTTCTGCGAGCGGCACGGCGAGATCATTCTGCGAAAAGATCGTAATGACGTCGCCCGGCTCCAGCGTCAGATTGTTTTTGGCATCCCCCTGCAGCACCAGCTTTCCCAAATCAAACGGGATAAGGCGCGTCGTCAGATCCTGCGGGTTGAGCCGTTGAATGACGGCGTAGTCCCAGTTGATCTCCGGAGCATTGCGGGCGATCCGGTTGCGCAATTTCGCGGTGGTAGCCTCGGTCGCAATTTTTGCCGATGCCGACTGCTTTTCGAGCACCTGTTTTTCCAGCGCTTGCTTCGCCTGCGCCAGCTCGTTTTCGCTCGCGTCGGCAATCGAGTTGGTGGCGCGCCAGTACTCTCGCGTGATCAGTACGTCCTGGCTGGGGATCGCATCCTTCAGGCGCATGCCGCTATGCCACTCCATGCGCCCGGGATGAGCGACGTTTCCGCGCAGCGTCACCGCGTTTTGAAAACGGGGAGAAAGTGAGAGGATGCGGACCACGTCTCCATCCTTCAATCCGCGCTCCAAGCCCGGTCCATCCAGCGGAAATTCTTCGACTCGGCGAGTGGTGTGGTTTTCGATGCGTTCCACCACCGCCTTCTGTCCATCCGCAGTCGTCGCCAGGCCTCCCGCCATCTCGATCGCGCTCGCCAGACTGGTTCCCTCGCGCAGTTCGTAGATCGCCGGCACATTCACGCTGCCCGCCAGCGCAATGGACGGCCCGGCGGGCGGAATATAGATGACATCGCCGGGCAACATTCTCGCGTCTCTGGATTTGTCCCCTTTCAGCAGCAGGTCGTAGAAATCGAATTCCGTGACGACCCGGTCGTTTCGTTTCAGCTGGATGCGCCGCATGGATCCGCTATTCGACGGACCGCCCGAGGCGAACAGGGCGTTGACCAGGGTGCTGAGTGAACTTACCGTGTAACTTCCGGGACGCCGGGCCTGACCGACAACAAACACCTGAATGGATCGCAACTGTCCCAGGCTGACCGTCAAATCGAAATTGCGGAACACCCTCCCAATCGCGGTCCGGAAATACTCCGGCAGTTGCTGGTATTTCAATCCGGCCACGGAAAGCGTTCCCACCTTGGGCAGGAAAACCTCGCCGCTGCGGTCGACCACCAGTTTTCCGTCCAGGTCAATCTGTCCCCAGGCCCGGATCAGGATTTCGTCTCCCGGACCGATCAGGTAATCGTCGGTCACCGGAATCCGGTCGACGGGAGCGAAGGTGGTAGGGACGCGCTCAAATAGACTATCTCCATAGATCGGCAACCGGCGTCCGACCGAGCTGGCGACAAATTCCTGAAATTCGGTGGGTGGCGGTTTCGGCATCGCATCCGTATTCCAAGGGGAGTCCCGTGGCGGATGCCGGGCTGGCTCCGCCTTCTGGTCTTGCTCCCCGTGATTGACGTTTTTTTGCTGGCCGTGGGTGGGCCAGGCGGCATTCGGCTGCGCGTCCTTGGGGGGCGGCCCTTGATTTCCCCATTTGACGGCATTGGGATTGGCGGCGCCTTCGGGGGGTTGCGGAGGCGCCGGGCAGTTATCCTCCTCGCATTGCGGATCCTCTTGCGGAGCCTCAGCCGCCGGCGTTCGCAGCGTCGTTTGAGCCCTTCCGAGACCCGGTAACGCGAACAGGCCCAACAGCGCCGTGCCGATCCAGACGAGTCTCCGGCTGGTCCGCACGGCATGGCAGTGCCTTCCGGGCAGTTGGGACGAGCCGGCCCGTGGCCTACCTCGCTTGAAGAACAGTTTTTCGGGGATCATGGTTCTTGACATGTTCGGTACTCAACATCTTCGATACCTAACATCATTCGGTTCCTGACATCATTCGGGTTAACATCACTGGAAGTTCAGCAGCTTCCGCCACTTCGGATGGCAGGTGAATTCAACCGAAGCCACCGTGTTCGGTCCGGCGAGCGGGGCCAGAACCGGGAAGTTCCAGCGTTCGTACTGGAGAAATGTCGTAATCTCCATTTGCGGGCCCAGCTGAATAGTTCCGCGAACAGAGAAATCCTGAATATTGCCGCCCGCCGGAATAAAATCGCGGTCGACATGGGCCTTCCGGTATCCCGCTTGCACCGAGTTGCGAGCGGAAAGCCAATAGGTGCTCCAGAGCTGAAGACCGTGCCCTTCCCGGCCCACCCAGGAACCGAGCAGATGCCCGTCGTTGGTATAGGAGTCGTGGTAGGCGCCATTGTAGTAGACGTATTTGCCGCCCCGGTTGGAGAGCGCGGGAGGGTCCGACCACACCATCTCGGCGCGGAAATCGAGCTTCGGGATGCGGGGAATCTGGGGCAGATAAATGCCCGGATTCATCAGCGCGCGCTGCGGCGCCCCCAGCGGCGAAGTATCGTCGTCGGTCATGCCATCGTTGTAGAGCACCAGCCATTTCCGCAGGCCAGGAATGCGATAGCTGAAATCAAAACCACCGCGCCGGTCGCCCACGTCGGCCGCGCTGCCCGGAATCGTAGTTTTGTTGTCCCCGAAACTGCTGAAGCCTCTCCAGAACGTGCGCAGCGTAACCGGACGGAACACGATCGTGCGCGAGAAGCCAAATTCAAGATTCGGCGTCGGCTTGAAACTCAGCTTCTGGCCGTCAATCCCGGGATCCGCCGGATAGTGGTGCCCAGCCATTAGTCCGAAGAAAAAATCCCAGCGCATCGGTCCCAGCCAATGGAAGAAGCTGGGCAGTCTCCAGGGGGACGGGTTGGTCAGGCGCAACATGTCCATGGGTTCGGCGTTGTCGCTGAAGTTCGTCGGGCCGCCGTGGCCCGGTCCCCACCACAGACTCTGCCGGCCGGCTGAGATCTGAATGGTTTTGATGTTCCACGCGGCGTATGCGTCCAGCAGACGAAACCGATCGACAACGGTCGTATGAATCGGATCCTGCGGTGGAGTTACGTCAACCGTGCCGATCATCTGCTGCACCGGCTGGCTATAGGCGGGAAGCGCGGCTGCGTGCTGATATTCGCCGCGCACAAAGAAGGCCACCGGCCCGGCCGAACCCGAGGCCGAACCCCCGCTCACCATGTTCGAACCCTGTCCGTAGAGACGGCCGTAGTTGCCGTAGTCATTGACCAGGGTTTGGCCGAAGTGATACCCATCGTCGAGCGGGGTGCCGGCGATGCCGAGGTAACGCGTATAAATGCTCTCGACCCGGACATCGGAAGTCCCGGAACCATCGAAGCGCGCCAGGTCGTTCGCGAACTCGGCTCTGAGCGCTGCAGAGAGCCGATAGGCTTCCGATGGCTCGGCGTTCTTATTTCCAAGTGCGCTCCCCGGCTTCGCGCCCGGCTTGGCGCCAATGGCAGAGCGCGAGTTCGCACCGGAATTCGCGTCCGAGTTAGCGCGCACACCGAAGTTGGCACCGAAGTTCGCAGCGAAGTCAGCGCCGAAGTCGTCGCCCTCAGCCGCGAGGATGCGCGCACACTCCATGCGCGTCCAGGGCCGCAGGTTGGCGTACGCGCTCGGCGCGTAACCGAGCGCCGCCAGGCGATCGAACGCCGCGTACACCCATGAGTCCAGTGGAACGTAGGGCGATCCGAGCGCGGCGGGCTTGCGCGCGCGCGGGCTTGGTTCTTCCGCGAAAGCTTTCTCGACGGCGGCCGCGCTCGCGCCCGGCAATTCCGAGTCGTGATGCGACCGGTACACATATCGGCCGATCAGATAGCCGAGCGCGCTCCCCACCACCACGTCGGAGGGAAAATGCTCGCGGGCCGCGACCCGGGACAGACTGATTCCCGTAGCCGCGCCGTAGGCCAGCAGTTTGGTCATCGGTCCGGGATATTCCTGGGCGATGACGCTCGCCATCGACCAGGCGGCGAGCGCATGTTCCGAAGGGAACGAGGCGCCGCCCGCTCCGAAGCTGCCCGCATTCGCGGCGTTCGGACGCGGTCTTTGTAAAGCGAGTTTCATCGTCTCCGCCACGATTACGCTGTTCAGCGCCGCTTCGCCCGCCAGAAGACCGGTCTCGCGGCTGTGATCGTTTTTATCCTTATCTTTATCTCTGTCTTTATTTTTGCCGGTCGCCCCGCGCAGATATAAGCTCGCAGCGCCCGCGGTTATGGTGGCAAGCCCGTAGTTGCCGAAACTGTTACTGTGCGCCAGTGGCGAGCTTCCGAAATGCCGGATGATGTCCTGGTCGGCCGCCACAAGTCCGAGGGTGCCGATTGCCAAGGGTGCGAGCCAACTCCTGTCTTGGGTGTGCAGATGCAAAGGGCTGGTCCAAATCGCTTTCTGATCCGAGAAGAAATCTTGGGTGAAGCGCAGCGGGCAAAAACCGGCCGCGGCGGTCGCGCTCATTCCATATTTCTTATCTGCACTTTCAGACGGCTCTGGCGAATGGCTGCCAGCTGTTTCCTGGCTGTTACTCCGGCGCGCACTATCCCGGCGCGTACACGGTTTGAGCGTGTCTACATCGGATGCCCAGCCGGCGTTTGCGAACGAGCCAAGCAGCAACGCAACGGCTGCAATCTCGCAGAGACTTCTCCGGAATTTGCCTGGAACAAGCAATGCTCTGGAAAAACTCAATGTTGCTCTCGAAGTCTCGACGTTGCCTTTGATTTTGGTGGAGCAGCGGGTTGCCACTGCGAAAAGTGTTCTCGGAGGCGGCTTTACAGTTTGCTGAAAAACTCTGATTTCTCAACGAATGGGAAGGGCGCGAGTTTACTCGTGCCGTTAAGTCGTCGAAAATATATCCGCGCTTCAGCCCCCGGGTGCGCTTTTTACGCCATCGATTAGTTTTTCAGCAATCGATCGAGCCGCTGCGGTGAGATTGCGATGAGATACTTTCTACGCAAGCAGAACTGTAGCGGCTAGCACGTTTCACCACCGGCTCCAAATCGTCCGCATCGACGTCGACGGCCACGCATTGCATGATCACGTCGAGCGCGAGCACCATTCGAAAATTGTTCTTCTTGCGAACCAGCACGCCTTCCAGCCCCATCATGGGGCCAGCCTTGATGCGCACCCGTTCCCCGACGGCGAGGTAAGGATGGGGCTCGATGTTCCGCTGTCCGAGACCGGAGCGGAGCGCTTCAATTTCAAAATCGGGAAGCGAAGCCAGGCTTCGGCCGAAACCTACCAGCGACAGCACACCCGGCACCTCCAGCACGCGCACGCGCTCCCGAGGATGGATGCGCACAAACACGTAGTTTGGAAACAGCGGTAGCTCGAGATCCATCTCGCACCGGTTGCGCCAGCGGTGGCGCGTTCGATACAGCGGCAAGAAGGACCTAATTTGGCGCTCGCCACATTGCCACGCCACGCGTTTTTCATGATGGGAATTGGTGTAAGCCGCAAACCACTTCGCGGAAGATTCTTGAGCTACCACCAAGTCGTTCCTAGGCCGTTCGCTTTCTTGTGGTCTTTCGCTTGGTCTTCCTGCCCAACCCGTTGGCATAAATTGCCGCTCCCGCGCGAAGCTTCGCTAGCCCCGCTTAGCGAGGTTCTTTAGAAATCTCAAACTTTGCAGTGAGTCTCTTCGTCCTCCAATGCACTTACCCTGCCACCGCGCTTGCTTACTCGATTTGTGTTTGCCTCTCTGCGCGCTAGAGTTATAAGTTCCTTGGGCAGGCTCTCTTCGGCAATTCCCCGTGCGGGAATCTGAATCGGGTTTTCGTCCTAAATCAGCACCCTCACTGCGGCATACACACGTACGAGGCAAGGGTTGGGGCTGACAGGAGGATCATGCGAGAAACTGATTGCTCCAATCGAAAATATGAATCCAAGTAGCACCAAAGAGGGGTTGACCCCAAGGGTCATTCAACCTAGAATTCCAGCTATGTTGAGGAAGAATCTTTCCGCGCTGTGCTTGTGCACTTGTTGTTGTTGCGCATGCGTGTGCTCTGGCGTGGGGAGGTTGCCGACCTAAGTAACTTATTCTAATACCGGCACTTATAACCCACCGCCAGATGAAGCTGGCGGTGGGTTTTTTATTTTCCGGACCAATAGTCGGGCAAAACGGAGTCAACAGTCTATGACAAACACTGCGACAGAAACCAAGGCCCAGCGTGTCGAGCGCCTCAAACGCTCCAGGAATCCCTGGGAAGGTCTGGAAGAAATTCGACGCTTCGCGCGCGATGGGTTCGAGTCCATTCCCCCCGAATGGCTGGGGACCTACTTTCGCTGGTGGGGCGTATACACACAGGGTGACGGGGCAGGCGTAACCGGCGGGAAGAACGGCGAAGGCCGGGCGCTGCAATGCTTCATGGTCAGAATCCGGATTCCCAACGGCCTGCTGCGCTCCGACCAACTACGAACCATTGCCGAACTTACCCGCCGCTACGCTCACGGAATTGCCGACATCACCGTGCGCCAAAACATTCAGTTGCACTGGGTCACCATCGAGCAACTGCCCGACCTGCTCGAAGCGCTAGGGCGAGTGGGATTGAATACGACGAGTGCCTGCGGCGATGTCACGCGAAATGTTACCGGTTGTCCGGTAGCGGGCGTAGACGCCGACGAGATTTGCGACGCCTCGCCTCTAGCCCTCGAAGCCTCGCGAATGCTGGCGGGCAATGCCGAGTTCTATAACCTCCCCCGCAAGTTCAAGATCTCGATTACCGGATGCCGTGTCTGGTGCCCGTACCCCGAGATCAACGATGTTGGCTTGACCGCGACAACTCGCATGCTCCACGGCATACCTGAGATCGGTTTCTCCCTGCGAGTTGCAGGAGGCCTTTCCACCGAACCCTACCTGGGCGCCCGATTAAACGCGTTTGTGCGCTGGCATCAGGTGTTGCCCGCCATTAAGGGAATCGCCAAACTGTTTCGCGACTCGGAAGTGTTGCGCGAACATCGCGAACGGGCGCGGCTGAAGTTTCTCTTTCTGCGCCACGGCTGGACGGCAGAGAGTTTCCTCGACGAATTGCAGCGCCGCATTGGTTTCGAATTCGATCCCGCGGTCGAGGAACAGCTGCCCGCGGATGTCTATCGCGACCACGTGGGAATTCATCCGCAGAAACAGCCGGGTTACTGCTACGTAGGAGCGGCCGTGCTCCGCGGACGAATTACCGCCGAGCAAATGCAAGCTGCGGCCGACCTAGCCGATCGCTTCGCATCCGGCGAACTGCGCGCCACCAACATGCAGAACCTGCTCATCGTGAATGTTCCCAGAATCAATGCGGAAGACCTGGCCAAGGAATTGGACGCGATTGGATTGCGCGTGGGCGGCTCGGCCTTCTTCCGCGGCACCGTCGCTTGCAGCGGAACGGAATTCTGCAAGCTCGCGATCACCGAGACGAAGGCCTTCGCGCGCTGGCTGGTGGAAGAACTCGAAGAACGTCTCCCCGGCTTCGATCAGCACTTGAAGCTGCACGTTACCGGATGCCCGAACAGTTGCGGACAGCATTGGATTGCCGACATCGGCATCGACGGCAAAAAGATGAAAGTCGATGGCAGCACAGTCGATGCCTATTACTTCTGCGTGGGCGGAGCGCTCGGCCTGCATCAGGCGACCGCGCGGCCTGTCGGATATCGCTGCCCCGCCACCGAGGTTCCAGATGCGATCGAAAGATTGCTCCGCGAATATCTCGGCAGGCGCGAGGAAGGTGAAAATCTGCGTCGGTTCTTTGTCCGGCACAACGACACACAGTTGCGGGAATTTCTGGCTGGGGAGCCGGTCGACGCCGTCACCCGCGACCTGCCGCCGGTAGCTGTCAGAGGAACGGGACAATTAACGCAATTAGCGGGAGGAGACGGTGACTAGTCTATTCCCAACGTTCCTGAAGCTGGCGGGGAAGCAGTGCCTGGTCGTGGGCGCCGGAAAGGTAGGCACGCCCAAGATAGGCGGGCTGATAGACACCGGCGCGGCCATCCACGTGGTTGCGATCGAAGCCAGCGCCCAGGTCCGCGAATGGGCGGAAGAGGGGAAGATCGAACTGGAACTGCGCGCCTTCTCAAATAGCGACCTCGACGGCAAGTTTCTCGCCATAGTGGCCACGGCCTCAAACCGCACGAACGAACTCATTTATCGCGAGGCGCAGCGGCGCGGCGCGCTGTGCAACGTGGTCGATGTTCCCGAGTATTGCGATTTCTTTTATCCCGCGGTGGTGCAGCGCGGCGACCTGCAAATAGCGATTTCCACCAATGGGCAGAGTCCGTCGCTGGCGCAGAAACTGCGGCAGCAACTGGAACGGCAGTTCGGTCCCGGATACGCCGCCTGGGTCGAGCAGCTTGGGGAGACCCGACGGCTCATCCTGGCCAGCGATCTCGATAAAGAGCGCAAGTTGGAGTTGCTGCACTCCCTGGCGAGCAGGGAAGCGTTCGAAGCGGAACTGGCCAAAATCCCGGAGTTGAGTACGCGAGTTGAGCTGAGCCAAGTTGAACTGGATCGGGTTGAGCTGAATCAAGTTGGGCTCAGTCAAGTCAAGCCCGAAAACATAAGCCTGAAAAGTGAGTAAGTATGACGGGAAAAGTCTATCTAGTGGGCGCAGGGCCGGGCGATCCGGAGCTTCTGACCTTGAAGGCGCTTCGCGTGCTGCGCAGCGCTGAAGCCGTCTTGCACGACGACCTCGTCGCGCCCGAGATCCTGCAGTTGATTCCGCCCACGTCCCAGATTTACAACGTGGGCAAGCGCTGCGGAAAAAAGAAAATCCAACAAGGGGAGATCAATAGTCTGATGGTCGCGCTCGCCGCCGCCGGGCTACGCGTCGTTCGGCTCAAAGGCGGCGACCCGCTGATCTTCGGACGCGCCGGGGAAGAGATCGAATCTCTGCGCGGAAGCAACATTCCATTCGAGATCGTCCCCGGCGTGACGACAGCTCTAGGAGCAGCCGCAGCGGCCCAGATTCCACTGACCCATCGTCGAGCGTCCTCGGCTCTAGTGCTCATCACTGCCCATCGCGCTTCTAAAAAAGGCGCGGCCGAACCAGATGCTTCCGACTGGAGCAACTTCGTCGCCAGTGGAGCGACCCTGGTCATTTACATGCCGGGACAAAACTACGCGTATATCGCAAATAGGCTGACGTCGGCCGGGCTCGCCGGTAACACACCGTGCGCGATCATCTCGCGCGCCACCACGAAATACCAGCGAACCCATCGCACCACGGTCCGCGATCTCCACCGCGCGCCCCAACTCGTCGCGCCCACTCTACTGGTTGTCGGTGAAGTTGTAGGTTTCGCCGATCCCGCCGCCGTGGCGGTGGAATTTGCGATGCCCGAACGGTTGCCGCGGAAAAACAGTTCACTGCCATCTGCAGTTTTCAAGGCAATACACCCGCCGGCGCCGCCCCATGCAGTAGATGAGGAGTCGATGTCATGAAAGGCCAGATCGCGGAAATTCCGTTGAACGTCGAGCGCTGGACTCCGCAGCAGGTGCTGTCGTGGGCCTTTGCGACCTTTGGCAATGAAGTAGCCATCTCGTCGGCGTTCGGAGCCGAGGGCATGGTGGTGATTGACATGGCATCGCGTCTGCGTAGGGATTTCCGCGTCTTCACCATCGACACTGAATTTCTCTTTCCAGAGACCCACAGCCTGATCGACAAGATCGAGCAAAAATATGAGATCAAAGTTGAAAGAGTGTTTTCGCTGCTCTCCCCCGAGGTGCAGGAGCGGGCTCACGGTGCGGAACTGTGGGCCCGCAACTCCGACCAATGTTGCAATCTGCGAAAGGTCGAACCGCTCCGCCGCACGCTGAATGAATTGCGCGCGTGGATCACCAGCATTCGCCGCGACCAGACCTCATTCCGTAAAGACGCCAGCAAAGTCGAGTGGGATGCGAAATTCGGCCTGGTGAAGGTGAATCCAATCGCCGACTGGACTTCGAAACAAGTCTGGAGTTATCTCCACGATCACGGCGTGCCTTACAACTCACTGCATGACCAGAACTATCCGAGCATTGGTTGCACCCATTGCACGCGGGCCGTACATCCCGGAGAAGATCCGAGGGCAGGGCGCTGGCCTGGCACTGTCAAGACTGAATGCGGTCTGCACGTGATTGAAACCGCTCACGTCACTCCCTGAAGCGGATGCATAACAGCTAGCTCCCTTAGCGTGTCTTTCAATTGTCGAGCTTCCCCCAAGACTTACGCTTGACGTAACGCATAACGACAATTATGCTCAATCATGATCGTCAGCTACCGGGACAAGCGGACCAGGGACTTCGCCGCCGGTAAACGGGTAAAGGCGTTGTCTGGAATCGAACGCGCCGCCCGTCTGAGGCTGGATCGACTGGAGGCGGCCGTCATCCTTAAGGATCTCGGCGTTTTACCCGGCAACCGTTTAGAAGCGCTGAGAGGAGATCGAAAGGGTCAATACAGCATCCGCATCAATGACCGGTGGCGCATTTTCTTCGAATGGCCCGAGGAAGCACCGGGCCCATCAAAGGTTGAGATTGTTGATTATCATTAGGAGAGACGCTATGGCAATGATCGCGATTCACCCGGGCGAACATCTGGCTGAAGAACTGAAGCAACTGGGCATGAGCGCCGCCGAGCTGGCGCGACAGCTGGATGTGCCCACCAACCGCGTGACCGAGATCCTGAATGGAAGGCGCGCCATCACTGGCGATACCGCCCTGCGTCTCGCGCACTTCTTCGGTACCACCGCCGAATTCTGGCTTAACTTGCAAAGTCTGTTTGAGTTACGGGTCGCGCAAAAGAAGGTCGGGAAATCCATTCGAGGGTTGCCGACCCTGAAACATCTAGAACAAGCACGTGCATAGAGCACTCGTCATCCGACTTGGTAACGTGTTTCCGCGGGTCCGGTTGACTTGTGGGGGAAACGGATCGCAAAGCGAATGATTCTCGCCGGGGACATTGGCGGAACAAAATGCAACCTGGGATTGTTTCTGCAGGAAGGTAGCGCCCTTCGTTCCGTCTTCCAGTTACGCCTCGCGACGCGAGACTATGCGGAGTTCGATGCTCTCGTTGCAGATTTCCTGAAACAGGCCAATGCGGAAGTCAAGAGCGCAAGCGTCCCGATCGAAGCCGCCGGGTTTGGAGTTGCGGGCGTGGTTTCCGAGGGCCGTCATTACTCCGAAAATCTTCCTTGGGTAGTCGACGCCCTAACGCTCACCCGGAAGCTGAATCTGAAAAACATAACCTTGCTGAATGACCTTGCCGCCACCGCTGCTAGTCTTGAAAGCCTCTCTCCGAACGACTTGGCTGTTATAAATCAGGGCATGCCCGTCTCCAACGCGACCAAAGCCGTGATCGCAGCCGGTACTGGCTTGGGAGAGGCCACTCTTTTTTGGGATGGCTACAAATATCGAGTCGCGCCGGCCGAAGGAGGACAGGCCGACTTCGCTCCACGAACCGAGCGCGCGATTCAACTGCTCAGTCACTTAAGATTGCACTTACATCACGTGTCTTGCGAAGAGATTGTCTCGGGACGTGGTTTCCGCCGCATTCACGAATTCCTCGACGCGGCGGTGCGCCATGAATCATTTAATTCGCCGGAAAGCAATGCAGCCAGTGAAATTACACAGAGGGGATTGGCGAGGTCGTGTCCGGTCTGCGTGGAGACGCTCGACTTCTGGACTGAAATATTTGGTGCGACAGCAGGGAACTTTGCGTTACAAACAATGGCTCTGGGTGGCGTCTACATCGCGGGCGGCATCGCGGTAAGAATTTTGCCCAAGCTGCAGGATGGCGCCTTCTTCAAATCGTTTTGCGGCTCAAGCAAGCTTGCACCGGTGCTGACACGCATCCCGGTAACGGTCGTGACGAATGAAGATGCGCCCATGTTCGGCGCAGCCTATGAGGCACTCGCGAGCACCCAACGGTCGTAGTAATATCCCCGAACAGCAAATTCTGATCCGCGGGCCGTGACCGCTGAAAGGACTCCTCTGCTGACCAACGAGAAAGCCGCCTACAACCGTTTCCTCCTGCTGGTCGCGGGACTCGGCGGCCTGCTCTACGGCGTGGATGTGGGCATCATCGCCGGAGCTTTGCCGTATCTGGAGGCCACCTCCGGACTGAATGCAGGCCAGCTTTCGATCGTCGTCGCTGCCGTGCTCCTCGGCAGCGTGATCTCAACCTTGTTCGCAGGCGCGCTCGCCGATGGGATCGGGCGCAAGCCTCTGATGGTGCTCAGCGGCCTGCTGTTTGTCTGCAGCATTCCCATGATTGCGCTCTCGCGGGGCTATGAGTCGCTGGTTCTAGGCCGTCTGTTGCAGGGGATCAGTGCCGGCTTCATCGGTGTCGTTGTCCCACTCTATCTGGCCGAATGCTTGTCGGCATCGAGCCGGGGCAAGGGGACGGGCATCTTCCAATGGCTGCTGACACTCGGTATCGTAGCCGCGGCCGTTGTCGGCATGTACTTCAGTTTGCGTGTCGAAGAGGTGGCGAGGCTGCGCGATCCCGCGAAACTGTTTGCCTTCAAAGACACGGCGTGGCGCAGCATTTTCTGGGTTTCGCTGCCACCTGGCATTTTGTTCGTGATTGGCAGTCTCATGGTCTCCGAATCCCCGCGCTGGCTCTTTCGGCGCGGGAAACGGGACGCCGCCTACGCCGCTCTTCTCCGCTCACGCACCACCGAGCAAGCCGACGTCGAGCTGGCGGAAATGGAACAGACAGCCGCCGCTGAAAAAGCAAAGACCTCGACCGGAACCAAAATCGTCGGTGCGAAAATCAAAGAATCGCTTCGGCGGCGCAAATACGTGATCCCGTTTGTTCTGGCCTGTGTCATTCTCGCGTGCAACCAAGCCACCGGGATCAATTCCATCATTGGCTACAACACCAACATTCTTTTGCAAAGCGGCCTCTCCGATCTTCAGGCTCACTGGGGTTACGTTCTCTTCACCATCGTGAATTTTCTGATGACCATTGGCGGCGTTCTGCTCGTGGACCGCAAGGGACGCAAATTCTTGCTCTCGGTGGGCAGCGCGGGCATCATCGTCTCCCTTCTTTGCACCGGCCTGTTGTTCAGGCGGACGGAAAAACAGCGCGTGGATGCTCGGGATGCGGTTCAGTCCCTGGTTCACTCTCTAGTTCAGTCCACAGTTCAGTCCAAGGTCGACGCCAGCCAGAAGGTCACGCTGCTCTACGATGAGGAAACGGCGCGCGCCCTGCTCGCGGCCAGCGGAGACGCGGGCAAGGCAATCGCCACCGGCAACCGGCCGACATCTCTGGTCATCATCTATTCGTACGGAGATTTTCACGCTGCAACCAAAGTCGCGCGCTCCGACGACCCGGCCGCCAAGCCGATTGAAATTACCCGCGAAAGCTGCGTCCCCGCCAACAAAGTACTGGCGTTCTTCACGAATCCGTTCAGCGATCTCGAGACAGCCCGCAACGCCCCGCTGAGAATTGACAATGCGCTGATTACTCCCGTGCCGACCACTCACAATGGTTGGCTGGTGGCAATCAGTCTCTTCGTGTTCATGGCATTCTTTGCCATCGGTCCTGGCGTATGCGTTTGGCTGGCGCTGTCGGAGTTGATGCCGACTCGCATTCGCTCCAACGGTATGAGCATTGCCCTGTTGATCAATCAAGCAGTTTCAACCGCGATTGCCGCGATGTTCCTGCCGACCGTCGGCAAGCATGGCTACTCCACCATGTTTTTTGGCTTTGCCGCCTGCACGGTAGTCTATTTCATCACCGCTGCGGTCTTCCTGCCGGAAACGAAAGGAAA